>ERZ808051.126-NODE-126-length-100930-cov-24.241639_pt1 | contig 100930 bp, 95 predicted proteins | sample MGYA00380199_ERZ808051 | MGnify/ENA primary metagenome ERZ808051 (study PRJEB31490, sample SAMN06133391) | mouse gut metagenome | isolation source: J11 | host: mice | place: China: Chengdu | collected 2015-05 ... | reverse complement strand
CTTACGGATATCACATGCCCATCGGGTAAAAAATCTGCCCCAATCCGGCATTCCGCTGGTTTTAAAACAGACTCTAGGCGGCAGATTCTGCCGCGGCACTGTCATGGTACGCCGTTTTCTCCAAAACCGCCATGGCATAAGCAACAATTCCCTGAAAATACAGTGGAAATGCACCTTGTTTCCGGCGGAAAAGCGGACTATACTATAGCAAACATCATACCCGGTATACGGCCCGCCCCATTCCGGCGGCGGTTTCGGAAAAGCTGTTTGACCGGTTCACGCTCTTTGGGAGGTTTGCCTTATGTACCAGATCAAGACATTCAACAAGATTGCCCCCGCCGGACTGGAGCGCCTGGACCCGGAGCGCTATACGGTGGGAAGCGATGTGGCCGGGGAGGACGGCATCCTGGTCCGATCCGCCGACCTGCTGGGCTATCAGTTCCCGGACAGCCTGCTGGCCATTGCCCGGGCCGGGGCCGGGGTGAATAATATTCCTCTGGACCGCTGCTCTCAGAAGGGCATCGCCGTCTTCTCCACCCCCGGCGCCAATGCCAACGCCGTGAAGGAACTGGTGCTCTGTGCCATGCTGATTTCCTCCCGGGATGTGCCCGGGGCCATCCGCTGGGTGCGGAACCAGGTGGAGGCCGGCGTGGATGTGGCCTCGGTGGTAGAAAAGGGGAAGGCCGCCTTCGTGGGGCCGGAGCTGTACCGCAAGACCCTGGGCGTCATCGGCCTGGGGGCCATTGGCGCCCTGGTGGCCAACATCGCCCTTTCTCTGGGCATGGACGTCTATGGATACGACCCGTTCCTCTCCGTGGACGCCGCCCTGCGGCTGGACCGCCACGTCCACGTGGTCAAGGACGTCAATGAGCTCTACCGCCGGGCGGACTATATCACCCCCCATATCCACTACAATGAGAAAACCCGCCACATGATTGACGCCAGAGCCTTTGCCGCCATGAAGCCCGGCGTCCGGCTGATTAACCTGGCCCGGGGCGGCGTGGTGGATGACGAAGCCCTGCTGGCGGCCCTGGATGCGGGGCAGGTAACGGCCTATGTCACCGACTTCCCCACCAACGCCCTGACGGTGCACCCCCATGTGATTGCCCTGCCCCATCTGGGGGCCTCCACCCCGGAGAGCGAGCAGAACTGCGCCGTCATGGCGGCGGAGGAGCTGCGGGACTATCTGGAAAACGGAAACATCCGGAATTCCGTCAATCTTCCCGATGTGTCCCTGGACCGCAGCGGCGTCATGCGGCTGTGCATCGTGCACAAAAACGTCCCCGCCATGCTGGCAAGCATCACGGCTCTGCTGGGCCGGGACGGGGTGAACGTGGAAAACCTCAGCAACAAGAGCAAGGGGGACTATGCCTATACCCTGGTGGACCTGAGTTCCGCGGTGGGGGAGAATGTGGTGGAGGACCTGCGGGCCCTGCCCAATGTGATCCGGGTCCGCTGCCTGGCTTGACTTTTTCGCCGGCCTCGGGTATGATCGGGGTAACCCCGGTGAAAAGGAGGCGCTGACATGCCGGATTTGAACGCGATACTCTCCCAGGCGGCGGGGAGATTCTCCCTGGAAAGCCTGCTGTCCTCTTTGCTGACGCTGCTGGTCTGTCTGCTGGCGGTGCGGCTGCTGATGAAGGTGCTCCGGCGTCTTCTGAGCCGGTCCAGGCTGGAGGAGCGGGTGCGGCGCTATGTCCTCACCGCCGCGAAGCTGCTGCTGTACACCCTGACGGTGATTTTCACCGCCGGCAGCCTGGGCATCAACATGAATTCCCTGGTGGCCCTGCTGTCCGTGGGCGGCCTGGGCATCACCCTGGCGGCGGAGGACATCCTGGGCAATGTGGCCGGTGGACTGGTGATTTTATCCTCCCACCCCTTTTCCATCGGGGACTTCATCGAGTCCGGAGGCGTGTCCGGCACGGTGGGGGAAATCAATCTGAATCACACCATGCTGCTGACCCCGGACGGTTACACCGCCCTGCTGCCCAACAAGGAGCTGGCGGCCTCCAAGGTCATCAATTATACCGTGCTGGGACGGCGGCGGATTGTCTGGAAAATGAGCGCCTCCTATGACGCGCCTACGGAGACGGTGAAACAGGCCTGCCGCCGGGCGGTGGAGGCGACGCCCAACATTTTGGAGGACCCGGAGCCCACGATCTTCCTCACCGGCTTCGGTGAGAGCGGCATCGACTACACGGTTTACTGCTGGACGGTGACGGACAACTGGTGGCCCACCCAGTTTGCCCTGGCGGAGAATCTCCGGAGGGAGTTCGCCGCCGCGGGAGTTGAGATTCCCTATAACAAGCTGGACGTGAAGATTGTGAAGGGCGGGGAATGAACGGCCGGAGCGGAGGTCCGCCCGGGAGTCCATCCGAAGTCTGCCCCCTATATAGACAGAAACGGCTGGCGGAAAAAACCGCCAGCCGTTTTTCTGTGATTCCGCTGTTCTATGATTCCGCCGGTCCCACGATGGTGCCGTCGTCCTCCTCCGAGGCGAGGCCGGCGGCAATCCGCAGCAGCAGAAAGCCCATCAGGGTCACCGCTCCCCCTGCCTGGAGCAGCAGGGAAGAGAGATAGGCGCTTCCGTCCGCCAGGGAGGCGGTGCACAGCAGCACCGCGGCCCCGGTATAGAAGCCGAAGAGCCAGCTCCGCCCCGCCTCGAAGGCGAAGGAGGACAGCCGGTAGAATCCCAGGGTCATGAACACCAGGGCCAGAAGCTCGATATAGTACATCTCAAGAGAGGGATTCACCGAGTCCACCCGATAGGTCAGCACCAGCCGCACCACCAGAGCGCCCACCGGCATCAGCAGAGCCCAGGAGGGCAGGGCCCTGGGGGGAGTGCCGGGCCGCTTGCGGCAGGCCGCCGCCGCCAGGAACAGCCCTCCGGCGGACAGCAGGGACAGCAGTCCCAGAAGCCCCTGGCCCTTGGGGGAGAAGCCCATGCCCCCCGCCCGCAGGATGTTGTAGAGGCTGTGGCGGGTAATCTGGGGAAGCTCCGGCAGAACCCCCATGGCCTCCGCCAGGTCCGCCGCGCCGCTGAGGGCGATGAGGAACACGCCGCACACGGGCAGCGTCAGCAGTCCGGCGCTCTCCACGGCGAATTCCGCCGGGAATACAGGCTCCTCCTCCGCCGGCAGCTGCCGGGCCAGCAGAATCATGATCCCGGCTGCGGCGGCCAGCAGCACCACCAGGGACATTCCCGCCAGATTGCCGGGAATGGGCAGGCCGGTCTCCGGCTCAAATCCGGTTTGATTCTGCAAAAGCCGCAGCACGAATGCTGCTGCGCCGCCCAGCACCGCCGCCAGGGGAAGGGCATATTGCTTGTTCATATTGAAAACTTCCTTTCGTGTGGACAGACGGCCCCGCCGTCATTTGCGCAAAGCTCAGTATAGCACATGTTCCCGCCCTTGTCTACGGAAACCGGCAGGGGGGCCAGGGTTGTTGAATGAGTAAACAAATTGTGAACCCAGTAGATACTGGCAGACTTGCGCGGTCTGTGAACCACAGATTGTTGTCCAAAACTGAATAATTATGCCTGTTTTTACGCGTTTTTATTTAAGCGTGCCAGAACTATATTCCCGTATTCACAGTTTAGTCATAATTTGCTCACAGAATATTAACTCGTTCAACAACCCTGGCAGGGGGGCGTGTCCATCTGCGCATTTTACAGCAGAAATGCCCTGTAGGGGAGGGGCTCTGTCCCCTCCCGTTCTCCCGGGCTCTCTGTGCTTTCGGGAGACGGGCCGGGACATCCCGCAGGGGCGGCCCTTGGGCCGCCTGTTCCCCCAATCACACCGGGCCACCGGGAGACGGACGGGCCCGGGTCTTGTACCTGCGGACCGTCTCCCGGCAGGACATCCCGTAGGGGAGGGGCTCTGTCCCCTCCCGTCCTTCTGGGCTCTCCGTGCTTTCAGGAGACGGGCCGGGACATCCCGTAGGGGCGGCCCTTGGGCCGCCCGCTCTTCCAGATTCTCCGTGCTTTCGGGAAACGGGCCGGGACATCCCGTAGGGGCGGTCCCTGCGGACCGTCTCCCGGCAGGACATCCCGTAGGGGAGGGGCTCTGTCCCCTCCCGTTCTCCCGGGCTCTCCGTGCTTTCGGGAGACGGGACAAAGCCCGGTTTTTGGGAGACGGACAGAGCCCCCTGCATACCTGCATAAAATCTCCGGACAGGACGCGGCAAAAAAACCTGAGAGACATCCGGCGCGGGAAGCCCGTCCGGAAGCCTCTCAGGGGAGAGGAAGCCGTCAGAAGAGGCCGGTGATTTTCCCGTCCTCATCCACGTCGATTTTCTCGGCGGCGGGGACTCTGGGCAGACCCGGCATGGTCATGATGTCCCCCGTCAGGGCCACGATGAAGCCCGCGCCGGCGGAGACCTTCAGGCTGCGCACGGTGACGGTGAAGCCCTCCGGGGCCCCCAGAAGGCCGGGGTCGTCGGAAAAGCTGTATTGGGTTTTGGCCATGCACACCGGCAGACCGCCGAAGCCCAGAGCCTCCAGCTCCTCCGCCTGCTTTCCGGCGGCGGGGGTCAGGACGGCCCCGGCGGCACGGTAGACCCTCTGGGCAATGGCGTTGATTTTGTCCGGGATGGAGGCGTCCGCGTCATAGGCGAAGCGGAAATCGTTGGGCTCCTCACAGAGGCGGAGCACCTCCTTCGCCAGGGCCTCGCCGCCTGCGCCGCCCTTGGCCCAAACCTCGCTGAGGGCCGCGCCGACGCCCAGCGCCCGGCATTTGTCCTCCACCAGCTTCAGTTCGGCGGCGGTGTCGGTGGGGAAGGCGTTGACGGCCACCACACAGGGCAGGCCGTAGACGTTTTTGATGTTGTCCACATGGCGCAGGAGGTTGGGCAGGCCCCGCTCCAGGGCCTCCAGATTTTCGGTGTTCAGCTCCGCCCTGGGCACGCCGCCGTGGTGCTTCAGGGCCCGGACCGTGGCCACCACCACCACCGCGTCGGGCCGCAGGCCGGCCATGCGGCACTTGATGTCCAGGAATTTTTCCGCGCCCAGGTCCGCGCCAAAGCCCGCTTCGGTGATGGCGTAGTCTCCCAGGGCCAGGGCCATGCGGGTGGCGGTGACGGAGTTGCAGCCGTGGGCAATGTTGGCAAAGGGGCCGCCGTGGATAAAGGCGGGGGTTCCCTCCAGAGTCTGGACCAGATTGGGCTTCAGGGCGTCCTTCAGCAGCGCAGCCATGGCCCCCTCGGCCTTCAGGTCATGGGCGGTGACGGGGGTTCCCTCATAGGTGTAGCCCACCACCATCCGGCCCAGCCGGGTTTTCAGGTCCAGAATGTCGTTGGAGAGGCAGAGCACCGCCATGATTTCGCTGGCCACGGTGATGTCAAATCCGTCCTCCCGGGGGACGCCCTGCATCCGCCCGCCCAGGCCGTCCACAATGTGGCGGAGCTGGCGGTCGTTCATGTCTACGCAGCGCTTCCAGGTGATTTTTTTCACGTCAATCCCCAGGGCGTTTCCCTGCTGGATGTGGTTGTCCAGCATGGCGGCCAGCAGGTTGTTGGCCGCGCCGATGGCGTGGAAGTCCCCGGTAAAGTGGAGATTGATGTCCTCCATGGGCACCACCTGGGCGTATCCGCCGCCGGCGGCGCCGCCCTTCACGCCGAAGACCGGCCCCAGAGAGGGCTCCCGCAGAGCAACCAGCGCATGTTTCCCCAGACGGCGCAGGGCGTCGGCCAGGCCCACGGTGGTGGTGGTTTTGCCCTCGCCGGCGGGGGTGGGGTTGATGGCGGTGACCAGAATCAGTTTTCCGTTGGGACGGCTCTCCCGGAGCAGGCGGTAATCCACCTTGGCCTTGTGATTGCCGTAGAGCTCCAGATACTGGGGGCCGACCCCCGCGGCGGCGGCGATCTCCGTGATGGGGCGCATGGGGCAGGACTGAGCGATTTCAATATCGGACGGAACGTGCATCGTGCATCCTCCTCCTTTGTGTAGTGGGGCGGGAAAGGTATGACTTTTGATGGGATGACTATATCACACTTTTGAGGGAAAGAAAAGAGGGTGGGCGGAAAAAACAGGGCAGCAGCATTTAGAACCTGTATTCACAACCGCTGAACACTGTCCGGACGGCCTTTTTTCCGCTTAAATGCTGTTGCCCTGGCAGAAAAAAGGAGCCGTCCGCCATGGACGGCCCCGGGATACTGGAACCTGTGCGCTGCCGCTACCGCGGCTGGGTCAGTTTTTGGATGGCCTCCTCCTTCGTCGCCGTAAAGAAAAAGTCCTTCCCGTGATTGGACTCATAGATGAAGTCCCTGAGGGGCTTGCTGGTGTAACGGGTGTAATCCCCGTAAATGGCAGCCCGGATGTGGTAGTTGATGTATTTTTGAAGAACGTCCCCCGCCAGTCCGCTGCTGAGGATGAAGAACTCCTCGCAGACCGCCCCCTTTTCCAGAACGAGAGCGGACGCGCCGGTCTGATATTTGACCGTCATAGCCAGGTCCAGGGCGGAAGGGCCGTCGATGATGACAGGCTCATCGCTGGAAATGACCGCGAGAGACACACCGTTTTCACAGATAGATTCGATTTTCATGCTGGTTCCTCCTTTTTCAATATCGCGGTACAAGTTCCAGTTAGTGCCACAGTATACAGGAAAGCCGCCGGGCTGTCAAGCCCCGCGGCTCCGGAGGGCGTGTCCGCTCACCCGTTTTATCAGAAGATGGGGGACGGGCCCCCTGCGGGTGCTGTACCCTGTCTTTTGGGGCTCCGGCGCTCCCGGGGAAAAATGGCCTGGTCAGGGGACCAGGCCCCACAGGGTGTTTTGCCGATAGCCAGTAGAAGAAATGTGGGGCCCGGTCCCCTGACCGGGTCATCCTTCGGAACCACGGCACTCCCGGAGACGCGGGAGGAACCGGCCCCTGCATAAAATCTTCGCTTTGGGCACTCCCGGCTTTGGAAAGAACGGGCCGCCGTGAGGTGCGCCGCCGGAGGCAGGCCGCCCGGGACAGCAAACAGGCGGCAGGTTTCCCTGCCGCCTGCCGGATTGGCGCATGGTTCAGGAGATTTTCAGGAAGCGCTCCAGAAGCCGGGCGATTTCCCGGACGTCGATGGGCTTGGCCACATGGGCGTTCATGCCGCAGTCCAGACAGCGCTGGATGTCCTCCGAGAAGGCGTCGGCGGTCATGGCGATGATGGGGATGTCGGCGTCGGGGCGGTCCAGGCTGCGGATGGCGGCGGTGGCCTCGTAGCCCGTCATCACAGGCATCCGAAGGTCCATGAGAATGGCCTCGTAGAAGCCCACCGGCGAGGCCAGGAACTTGTCGACGCAGATCTCGCCGTTCTCCGCCCACTCCAGGTCCAGGCCCAGCTCCTCGGTAAGGAGCTCCTGGGCGATTTCCCAGTTCAGGTCGTTGTCCTCCGCCAGCAGGATCTTCCGGCCGCTGAGGCTGCTGGGGGTCTTCGGGGCCTGCTCCTTCGCGGGAATCTGGGTCTCAATCAGGGGCTTCAGCCCATAGAACAGGGTGGACTTGAACAGGGGCTTGGAGATGAAGCCGGAGATGCCCGCCTCTTTGGCCTCCGACTCGATTTCACTCCAGTCGTAGGCGGAAATCAGGAGGATGGGCGTGTCGCTGCCGAAGCGGCGGCGGATTTCCTTGGCGGCGGTGATGCCGTCCATACCCGGCAGCTTCCAGTCCAGGAGAATGACGTGGTAGTTGTCCCGCTGATCCCGGCGGCGGATAATCATCTCGATGGCGCTCTCGGCGTCCAGCGCGCAGTCCGCCTTGATGCCGATGGACTTCAAGGAGGCGGCGGCGCTCTCGCAGAGCTGCTGGTCGTCGTCCACCACCAGGAGATTCCACTCCGGCAGGATCATGTCCTCCTCCAGAACGGAGGCCCGTTCCAGGTCCAGGGTGACATGGAATTCGCTGCCCTCTCCCAGGGCGCTCTTGAGGGTGATGGTGCCGCCCATGGCGTCCACAATGTATTTGGTGATGGCCATGCCCAGACCGGAGCCCTCGGTACGGCGGACCCGGGCGCTGTCCTCCCGGACGAAGGACTCGAAGATTTTGGCCTGGAAGTCCGGCGTCATGCCGATGCCGTTGTCCTTTATGATGATGTGGGTGCGGACATAGTCCTCTCCCAGCTGGGAGGGCTCCTCGTACAGGCAGACCTGAATCGAGCCTCCGTCGGGGGTGAACTTGATGGCGTTGCCCAGGATATTGATGAGAACCTGATTCAGCCGGACGCTGTCGCAGCAGACGTTTTCCGTGGAGATGTCATGGATGAACACGTCGAAATGCTGGTGCTTGGCCCGAACCTGGGGCTGAACGATGCTGACGATGCTGTCCATCACCTCCCGCAGAGAGATCTGGTCGGTGTTCAGCGTCAGCTTGCCGCTTTCGATTTTGCTCATGTCCAGAACATCGTTGATGAGGCCCAGCAGGTGCCGGCTGGAGAGGGTGATCTTTTTCAGGCAGTTCTGGACCTGCTGGGTGTTGCCGATGTTGGCTGTGGCGATGGCCGTCATGCCCACAATGGCGTTCATGGGTGTGCGGATGTCATGGGACATGTTGGAGAGGAATTCGCTCTTGGCCCGGTTGGCGTGGATGGCCTCCTGACGGGCGGTTTCCAGCTCCTCCATCTGCTGGTTGAGCAGCCGGGAATAGGCCGCGAAGACCAGAAGCATGGCCAGGAAGATGACGGCAAAGCCGGCCAGAGCCATGGCAATCCAGGTGCTGCTGAGGTCGTTGACGGCCTCGTCCAGCTCGCCATAAGGCAGAACGGTTACCAGATACCACTCGGAATAGGCCAGCTGGGTGCAGTACAGGTGCCGCCGCTCATCTCCAAACTGGAGCACGGTGGAATAATCCCGCTCTTCATTCATGGCTTCCCGGAGCTCCTCCGCGTACCGCTGGCCGTCCGCGTCGTTTTCCCCCTCAAAAAGGGACAGGATGCGGTCGAAATAGTTATCACGGAAGGCGTCTCCGCTGCGGATGACATAGCTGCCGTCCCGGCGGATGATGTGGGAGTAGACCAGGCTCTCGTCCGAGTAGAGGGAGAGGGTCTCGGCAATGTAATCGGCGGTCAGCGTGCCCACCAGGGCGGTGCACTCAAAATCGCCGGGGAGGGTATAGTCGGTGGACACGCCCAGGAGAATGACCTTTTCCCCCCGGGAGGAGAGGCCCACCGCCACCTTCTGCTCGCCGTGGTTCAGGGACTCCAGAAAGGGCGCCGGGTCCGTGATGGCGGATTCCTCGCCGTAAATCATGTCAAGCCGGCCGTCTCTGGAATAGAAGGCCAGGGACTCGAAGCCCCGGGCCTGGGCGCTGTAGGTCAGTTCCTCCCTCAGTGTGGCGGGGTCGGCGCTGCCCGGGGGGATGGTCTCTACCAGAGCCTCCACCTGGCTGAGGCGCAGTTCAATGGTCGTCTTGAAATGCTGGGAAATCTTCTCGCTCATGCCGTTCATGTAGATACCGCCCACCTGGCTGATGGTGTCGGTGCTTTTCTGAGTCATGAAGAAAATCAGGAAAGAGAAGACAAGGGCGCAGAGAGCCAGCACCGCAATCAGACTCCAGGTGAGAAAGCGTTTGGAGTGCCTCTGCTGTTCTTTCATCCGGAGATCCCCTCCCGGAATGTCTGGATGGCGGAGATGGTCTCCTGATAATCCGTGCTGACCTGCTCGGCCAGGCCGGAGGCGGGAGGCGTTCCGCCCCGGAGGGACTCGCAAAGGGCGCTGCTGGAGTCTGCCAGCCGGGTCAGGCTCAGGTTCTGGCAGACGCCCTTGATGGTGTGGGCGGCCCGGAAGGCCTCGTCATAGTTGGAGTCCGCCAGGGAGCTTTGCAGCAGGGAATAGCTTCCGTCCTCAGCGAATTTCAGCACAAATTTCTGCACCAGCCGTTCGCTGCGCAGCCGTCCGATGGCGTCGTTGTAGTCGCCGCCCATGGCGGCATAGCACTCTTGAAGCGTCATGTCCGTTCCTCCTTTTGATGTTCCGCGGCGTCCGGCGCATCGTGGCGGACGGTGGCGCAGAAGGTGTTGCTCATGGTGTCGTCATAGAAGCAGTACCGGCCCCGGCCGCTGCGCTTGGCGGTGTACAGCGCCTGATCGGCAGCGTGGAACAGGGAATCATAGTCCTGGGGGAGCACCGGCGAAAGGGCGACGCCCATGCTGATGGAGATGGGGAAATCCTTATACTGGCCGCACAGAGAGTGGAAAATCCGGTCGATAATGGTTTCAATCTCCTCTTTGTATTCCAGGAAAATCACGAACTCGTCCCCGCCGGCCCGGGCGGCGATGTCGCCGCCCCGGATGCTCTGGCGGAGCAGGTCAGCGAGGTAAATCAGAACCTGGTCGCCAAAGGAATGCCCGTAATTGTCGTTGGCGCTTTTGAAATGGTCCAGGTCAAAGATCACCATGGCATAGGAGGAGCCGGGACGGCTGGTTATCCGCTCCAGAATGCGTTTTTTGGCGTAGGCGTGGTTCAGAAGGCCCGTCAGCGTGTCGTGAGAGGCCAGGCGCTCCAGATTGTCCAGCCGCATGCGGGAGTCATGGATGTCGATGGCCTTGCCCAGGGCGCCGGTATAGCGGGGGGGCTCGTCGCTGGACCAGACGGCCCGGGCCACGATGCGGGTCCAGCGCAGGTCGCCCTGATAGTTCAGCTGGCAGTCAAAGCTGATGTCCGGCTGGTCGGGGCTGGTGCTGCGCAGGGTGTTGGAAAGGCTCCGGCAGGCGTCGGCGTCCAGGACGGAAAAGACCTTGCTGCTGTGGAGCGGGTCCATGATAATCTCGTCCAGGCCCAGATGCTTCGCGCCCCAGGTGGAGAGGGTGACCATGGCGGGGGAGGTGGTGAATTCAAACTGGATTTCCTTGGACATGGCGGCGAAATAGCTGTATTTCATACGCTCGTGCTCCAGGAGCTGAAGGGTGCGCTCGGAGGCGGTAAGCTCCTCGTGGCGGCCCATTTCCTGAAGGACGGTCTGCATCTCGCGGCGGTTCTGACGGGTGGGGTCCACGCTTCCCATCTCGTCCCGGATGCTTTCGGATATCTCCGTCAGACACTCCAGAACCAGGGGGTTGAAGGCTCCGCACTGGCCTTCCGCAATCATCTGCACCGCCTGCTCGTGGGAGAAGGGGGGCTTGTAAACCCGCTTGGAGGTCAGGGCGTCATACACGTCGGCCAGAGCCACCATCTGGGCGGAAATGGGAATCTCGTCGCCCTTGAGACCGTCGGGATAGCCCCGGCCGTCATAGCGCTCGTGGTGCCAGCGGCAGATTTCATAGGCCACCTTCACCAGGGGCTCGTTCTGATGGATGGACAGGCCCTCCAGCATGTCCGCGCCGATTTTGGCGTGGGACTTCATAATGGCAAATTCCTCATCGGTGAGCCTGCCGGGCTTGTTGAGGATTTTCTCGTCCACGGAAATCTTTCCGATGTCGTGGAGGGCGGAGGCGGTGCCGATCAGGGAGATGACGGAGGGAGTCAGGTTGTACCGGCTGGTCTTCTGGGCCAGACGGTCCAGCAGCATTTCCGTGATGGTGCGGACATGGAGCACATGGAGGCCGCTTTCGCCGTTGCGGAATTCCACGATGTGGCTGAGAATATCAATCATCAGGCTGCTGCGCTGTTCCTTCTCATAGATCTGGTCCGCCACCATGCTCGCCAGCTTTTTCTGCTTGGCGTCCAGCAGAATGGTGTTGATGACACGGTGGTGGACAATGAGGGCGTCAAAGGGGCGGGCGATGAAGTCCGTCACACCCAGGTCATAGGCCCGCTCGATGTTGGCGGAGTCCTTTTCGGCGGAAATCATGATGACGGGGACGTCCTCAATCCACAGCCGTTCCCGCATGACCTCCAGCATCTGGAAGCCGTTCATCACCGGCATCACGATATCCAGCAGGATCAGCGAGAGAACCGACGAGAGATCGGGGTGCTCCTTGCTCAGCTCCTCAAGGATGTCCACGCCCTCCTGGCCGTTTTCTGCTTCGAGAACATTGTAGTCCTGGGCCAGCATGTCGGACAGAATTGCCCGGTTGAGGTCCGAGTCGTCTACAATTAAAATGGTTTCCTTTTTCTTCTTCTGGTTGTTCAGGGGAATCACATCCTTGTCTAGGTTCATTCTCCGGGGGACGGTATGGGCGGCGCGGGCCGGAGGAGGCGAAAGGCCGCCGCAGAGCGGTTTCCGGCGGGCGCTTTTCGGGTTCGCGGCCCATGTTACCGATTATCTTAACATAAAGCTGTTTGAATAGCAAGAGATTGAGAAGAGTCCGAAGAAGAGAACTTTCTGAGCGGAAAACGAAAATTGTTAAAATCACCAAAGTTATTTTGAAAAAATCCGGCTGGACTGACGGAAACGGAAAATAAATTGTAAATAGTGCTGAAAGCCTTGGCGTGAAAGAAAAACTTGGCAGGAAGGGTTCTCAAAAAAGGGCTTGCTTTTTCCAGGGGGATGGTGCATAATAGGCGGTGAGTCATAATAAACCTGTCAGCAGAGAGAACCCGGAGGGATGAAAGTCCCTTCTGCGGAGCTTCTCCGGCGTGCCAAGCCCGGGGATGAAACGGGCTGTGTACGCCATGACAAGCCGGAAAGCGGCCGTTTTGACCGCCGCCGGCGCACTGCGGCAGTTTTATGCGGAATTCAAGATAGAGTGTTTTCACGCTGGAAAGGGTGGGAAGAAGTGGACTTTCTATCAAGCAACTCCTTTTTGATGCTGGAAAAATCCCTGGGATTTTTATGGACAAAGCAGTCCGCCATCGCGGACAATATCACCAACGCCGAAACGCCGGGCTACAAGGAAAAGGTCGTCACCTTTGAGGAAAGCCTGAAGGGCAGGCTTCAGCGGGCCTCCGCGGGACGGACGCCGGTGAAGCAGATGCGGCAGGTGATTCAGGCGACCCCCTTCGCCGTGGAGGAACAGACGGTTCAGACCCGGATGGATGACAACGGAGTGAACGTCACGGCCCAGAGCGCCGAGGCCATCCGGAATGCCTATCAGATACGCTATGTCATGAGCGCCATCAACAGCGACCTGTCCATCCTCCGTTCTGCGGTCCGCGGGCAGTAAGGGGATATTCGCGCTTATATACTCTTTTGGTCTGCATTGATAAAGTGAAGGAACGGAGGCGGTCCGGCTTATGAGCGGGAACGTGCTCCGGGACAAAGGGAAGGAACCCGAAACAGGCGGTTGAGAGGGAGAGGCGCCGCCTCTCTTTCCGGCTTTGCGCCTCTGAGGCCCGCCGGACAGGCGGAGAGAAATGGAGAATGAACGATGGCATTTTTAAGTTCCATGTCCATCGTGGCCTCGGGCCTGACGGCCCAGCAGCTGCGCCTGGACATCGTGGCGGAGAACGTGACCAACTCCACCACCACCCGCACGGAAAATGACGGCGGCGCGTACCGCCGCAAGATGGTGGTCTTTGAGTCCGAGACGGGGCGGGACGGCTTCCGCCGGGCCATGGCCCGGGCGGCGGACGGACTGGCTCCCGGAGCGGGACAGTCCACCATCGGCGGCGTAAAGGTCACACAGATTGTGGAGGACCCCTCCCCGCTGAAGCTGGTTTATGACCCCACCCATCCCGACGCCAACGAGGACGGCTATGTGGAAATGCCGAATGTGGACATGGTCAAGGAAATGACAGACGCCATGGCGGCCACCCAGGCCTATTCCGCCAACGTGACCATGATGAACACCATGAAGACCGTCATCAGTGAGGGACTTCAGATCGGGAAGTAACTGACAGGAGGGAACCCATATGGCTGAGATCAACCAGCTGACGCCGCTGAGCCGGCTGACGCCGCTGCGGGGCGAGGAAAAGAAAGCAGACGGTTATGTGCAGGAGGAAGGCGTATTCGGCGCCATTTTCCAGGGCGCCATCAACAACGTAAAGGAAACGGACGCGGACAAGGTCGAAGCGCAGTATCTGCTGGCGACGGGCCAGCTGGATAACCCCGCCGCCCTGATGACCGCGATCAGCAAGAATCAAATCGCGGTGGATTTGCTGATTCAGCTGAGGAACAAGGCGCTGGACGCCTATTCCGAGCTGACGCGGATCAGCCTGTAAGCAAAGCGGCGGGACGAAATGAAGTGCCCCGCCTCTTTGTGCCTGCATCGGGACTTTGCGATGGGGGAGGCAGGCGCGGAAAACCAGGGAGAAGAGCTGTGCAGAATGGGAAAGCAAGACGATATGAGCAGATGGACAGAACCGTCTGAAAAGCTTAAAAACGCGGGAGAGGAGGTGACGGCAGGTGGACGAGAAAGCTGAAAAGGTCAAAGTCCTTGACCGGGTGAAGAGCTTTGGGAAAAAGGGCTGGGACAAGGTCAAGTCCCTGCCGAAGAAAATCCTCATCATCATCGCGGCGGTGGTGCTGGTCCTGGTCATTGCCGCCGTGGCCCTGGCGCTGAGCCTGAACCACCGGGAATACGCCGTGCTGGTTTCCGGCGTCAGCGATAACGAGGCCGCCACGGTGATGAAATGGCTGGATGAGCAGAGCGTCACCGGCTACCGGCTGGAAAGCGAGGGCACCGTCCTGGTGCCCAAGGGCCAGGAGGATATCCTCAAGGTCCGGCTCCTGACGGAGGAGGTCACCAAGACCGGCTACTTCTATAATACATATTTCGATCACATCAACAGCCTCTCCACCAACGCGGAGCGGAACCAGGTGGCCCTGATGGACCTCCAGGACCGCCTGGCGGCCACCATCCGGACCTTTGCCGGCGTGCGGGACGCGGTGGTGTTCATCAATCCCGGAGAGGACAGGAGCTATATCCTGGATACCAACAACCTGGTGGAGGCCACCGCCTCCGTCAAGGTGACCATGTCGGGCGAACAGGAGCTGACGCCGGAGATTGCCTCCGCCATCCGCACCCTGGTCTCCCGGGCCGTGCAGGGTCTGGTGATTGACTCTGTGGAGGTTCTGGACAGTCTGGGCAACAGCTATCCGGACTTCGGCGCCGGCGGAAACGACGCTTCGGACCTGAAGCTCCGGCTGGAGACCGAATGGGAGAACCGCATCCGCCGGGAGGTCATGCACCTGCTGTCCCCCCTGTTCGGGGAGGACAACGTCCGGGTGGGCGTGAACTGCGACGTGGAAGTGGGCAATGTCACCGAGAACCGGACCGACTACTGGCTGCCGCCCTTCGCTGAGGACGGGTCCACCGGCGGCCGGGGCATCATCGGCACCGAGCAGGGAGACGTCTACATCGGCCGGCCGGGAGACAACCCGGTGGGCGGCCTGGTGGGCTCCGAGACCAACAGCGACCTGCCGGAGTACGTGGAGCCGGAGATGAACGCCCAGGACGGGGATAACCTGTTCAATGCCGGCGGACAGAAGGATTATCTCACGTCCCACAGCGACAAACAGATTTACAACGACGCGGGCAGGATTACGGACTGCTCCGTAGGCGTGACCATCAACTCCAGAGTGCTCTCCGGGCCTCTGGACGTGGAGGAGATCCGCACGCTGGTGGCCCGGGCGGCCGGCATCACCGGCGAGCTGGACGAGGACACCGGCGAGGAGCTTCTGGGCCAGAAGATTTCGGTTGTGGCCATGGAGTTCTACGATCCCACCGTGGTCGGACCCGGCGGCGTGCCCATCGAGGATGACGACAACTTCATGTGGGTGTGGATTGCCGCTGGCGCAGGCCTGCTGCTGTTCATCATTCTGCTGGTTGTGATTCTGCTGCTGCGCCGCAAACGGCGGAAGAAGCAGGAGGCGGAGCTGGCGGCCCAGGAGAACGACGTGGAAGCGCTGCTGGCCGCGGCGGGTCTGGGCGAGGGCGAAGCCCAGACCGGCGCCGACGTGATGACGCTCCAGACCGAGAAGAGCATGGAGCTGCGCAAGGAAATCCGGCAGTTCGCCAGCGACAACCCGGAGGTTGCCGCGCAGATCATCAAGTCCTGGCTGAAGGGAGGGGACGACAATGCCTGAGACCGCAGCGGCGGAAACCGCCCAGAAGGCGGCGCCGGCCCCCAAGGAGGCCAAGGGCAAAAAGAAGGGCCTGGGCGTGGAATCCCTCAGCGGCTCCCAGAAGGCGGCGGCGGTGATCGTCGCCCTGGGAGCGGAAAAGGCGTCCCTCCTCTATAAGTACATGGAGGACGACGATGTGGAGCAGCTCACCCTGGAGGTGGCGAAGCTGGGCTTCCTGGATTCCAGCGTCACCGAGGAAATCCTCATCGAGTTCCACCAGAGCTGCCTGACCCAGAAGGCCGTCACCGAGGGCGGTCTGGAGTACGCCAGAACCGTTCTGGAAAAGGCCTATGGCGAGCAGGCGGCGGCAGACATGCTGGGCAAGGTGACCAAGTCCCTGAAGAACCGGGAATTCTCCTTCATGGACAAGGCGGATATCAAATCCCTGTTCTCCGCCCTGTGCAACGAGCGGCCCCAGACCATTGCCGTGGTCCTCAGCTATGTGGACGCGGACAAAGCTGCCGGCGTGATTGCCCAGCTGGAGGAAAAGAAGCAGATTCAGGTGGTGGAGAGCATCGCCAAAATCGAAAGCGTCTCCCCCACGGCCATCAAAATCGTGGAGGCGGAAATGCGGAACAAGTTCTCCAATATTATTACAAGCAGCAATGTCAAGGTGGGCGGCATAGACTATGTGGCCGACGTGATGAACAACCTGGACCGGACCAGCGAGAAAAACATCTTCGACGGTCTGGCCGACCGGGACCAGGAGCTGGCGGACGAGATCCGCAAGCGGATGTTTGTCTTCGAGGACATCATCACCATGGACGACCGCTCTGTTCAGCGCTTCGTCCGGGACTGCGACCCCAGAGACCTGGTGCTGTCCCTCAAGGTGGCCAACGCGGAGGTGGCAAACAAATTGTTCTCCAATATGTCCAGCCGTATGGCCCAGACCATCAAGGACGACCTGGAAATCACCTCCAATGTCCGCATGAAGGACGTGGAAGAGGCCCAGCAGCGCATTGTGGGCATCATCCGCGGTCTGGAGGAGAAGGGTGAAATCATCATCCTGAAGGGCGGAAAGGACGATATCATTGCCTAGTATCTGGAAAGCGTTCTCCCGCCCCAAGGCCGAGCTCTATCAGTTCCCCGAGGCCTCCGGGCTGCCGGAGGAGGGGCGGGACGACAGCTTCGAGCCCCTTGGGGCGGAGGCGGAGGCCCTGGAACAGGAGATGCGCGACCTGGCCAGGGAGGCTCCGGAGCCCCAGCCCCCTGAGCCCGAACCGGAGCCGGAGCCGGACCCCATCGAATTCGCCCGGATTCAGGCGGAGGAGATTGTGGCGGACGCCCGGCGCCAGGCGGAGGAAATCCTGGAAAAGGCTCAGGCGGAGGCCATGGCCCGGGCAGAGGAAATCTATGAGAATGCCCGTCAGTCCGGCCAGGAGGCCGGAAGGGCCGAGGGCGTCATTCAGGGCGTGGCCCAGGCTATGGAGGAGGGCCATCAGACCCAGGAGCGGCAGGCCGCCGCCCTGGAGGCTCAGGTGGCGGACTTCCTGGAACGGGCCTCCGCCGCCCTGGACCGGCAGCTGGAGGACAACGTGGAAGAGCTGCGGGACCTGGCCCTGGCCATTGCGGAAAAGGTGGTCTGCGTCAGTCTGAAAAGCAGCTCCGAGGTTATCTGCCGGATGATTCAGACGGCCATTGACAAGAGAAAGCACCGGGAATGGGTGCATATCTATATTGCGGAGTGCGACGCGAAACACCTGACCAAGATCCCCCAGGCCCTGACGGCGGCCCTGTCCGCCCTCAGCGACCGGGTGCGCATCATCCCCATGGCGGACGACGAGGCGGGCACATGCATCATTGAGATGCCCGACGAGATTGTGGACGCCAGCGCCGCCACACAGATTGAGAATATCCGGACTCTGCTGGCCGACGCCCCTTCCGCCGGCTTCGACGGCAGCCTGAACTTTGGAAGGGGTATCGGCGGCAGCTGACCCGCGCGCGGCGCAGTGAGGAGAACGTATGGGCATGTTTCGGCAGATGACCCGTCAGGTCTACAACGCGGAGACCTACAGCCTGACGGGAAAAATCGAGAATATCGTCGGCATGTCCATTGAGGCCTCCGGCGGCCGGGCGGCGGTGGGCGACATCTGCCGCATCTACAACGGTGATTCCGGCGGACAGGTGACGGCGGAGGTGGTGGGCTTCAAGAACGACCACATCCTCCTGATGCCCTACTCCAATATGAACGGCATTTCCGCCGGAAATTTTGTCCGCAACACCGGCCGGCAGCTGACGCTGCGGGTGGGCGAGTTCCTTCGGGGCCGCATCATCAACGCCATGGGCCAGCCCATTGACGGCGGTCCGGCCTTTGAGGGCGGGACGCCCTACTGCGTAAGCGGTTCTTATGTCAATCCTCTCCAGCGCCCCCCTATCCGGGAGCGGATGGAGTTCGGAGTCAAAGCCATAGACAGCATGATTACCATAGGCAAGGGCCAGCGTATCGGGATTTTCGCAGGCTCCGGCGTGGGCAAGTCCACGCTGATGGGCATGATTGCCAAGAATGTCAAAGCGGATATCAACGTCATCGCCCTGGTGGGCGAACGGGGCCGGGAGGTTCTGGAGTTCGTCCAGAAGGATCTGGGCGAGGAGGGAATGCGCCGCTCCATTCTGGTGGTAGCCACCAGCGACCAGCCCGCCATGCTGCGGATGAAGTGTCCCAGCGTGGCCACGGGCATCGCGGAGTATTTCCGGGACCAGGGATATGATGTTCTGCTGATGATGGATTCCCTGACCCGCTTCGCCATGGCCCAGCGGGAAATCGGCCTGGCCATCGGTGAGCCGCCGGTGAGCCGGGGATATACCCCTTCCATGTACGCGGAGATGCCCAAGCTCCTGGAGCGCAGCGGCAATTTTGATAAAGGGTCCATCACCGGCGTCTACACGGTGCTGGTGGAGGGCGACGATACCAACGAGCCCATTGCCGACACCGTCCGGGGCATTCTGGACGGGCACATCGTCCTCTCCCGGGCCCTGGCCAACAGCAACCACTACCCGGCCATTGACGTATCCGCCAGCATTTCCCGTCTGATGACGGAGATTGTCTCCCAGGAGCACAGACAGCTGTCCTCCCGCATCCGGGATATCCTGAGCGTTTATGAGAAAAACGCGGATCTGGTGTCCATCGGCGCTTACAAGCCGGGGACCAACCGGAACCTGGACTACGCCCTGTCAAAGATTGACGCAGTCAACGGATTTTTGACCCAGGACGTGAAGGAGTCCTTCAGCTACGACCAGTGCGTCGGCATGATGCGAAGCATTTTACAGTGAGGTGTAGGCCGGTTGAAGAAGTTTAAATTTGCCCTGGATACGGTGCTGTCCTATAAACAGCAGGTGCTGGACGCCCTCCAGGGGGAACACGCGGAGATTCTGGCCCGGGTCCGGAATCAGGAAGAGCTGCTGGAAGGCCTCTGGGCCCAGTACCGGGCGTATAACGACGAGTACCAGGAGCGGGCCCGGGAGGGGCTGCCCCTGACCGACGCGCTGATGTATCAGAACGGCCTCCGGGCCGCGGAGATGGAGATTCAGCGGGAGACCCAGCGGCTGGAGCGCCTGCGGATTCAGGCGGAAAAGAAGCGGGAAGAGGTGGTGGAGGCCAAAAAGGAGACCTCCTCCATCGAGAAGCTTCGGGAAAAGCGGCTGGACGCCTATCACAAGGCGGAGGCCAAGAGCGAGGAGCAGTTTATCGACGAGTTCATCAGCGCAGCCCGGGTCAACGCCGCCGTGGGCGCGTGAGACCCTTGCGCCGGTTTTTTCCAGGGATTTCCCGAAGAAGCGCCCTCCCCAGGGCCTGCGGGAAACAAAAAAGTCCAATCCGGCGGGTCAAACTGCCGTTTGGAAATAGATGATTTCATGAGAAAAGGAGGTGAATGGAAGGATGGATTTGATTTATAACGCGCTGATGGCGTCTGTGAAGACCTCCGCGGAGCGGACCGGTACGCCGTCCAAGAGCGGAGAAGGGGACCCATTTCAGAAGCTGATGGACCAGAAGCAGAATGCCAAGGACCCCGCCGCTGCCCAGCAGGAGACTGCGGAGAGCACGGAAAACGCCGTGCAGCAGCCCCAGGAGACCGAGACCGCTGTCACCCAGGAGGACCTCAAGGAGCTGGAGAAGCGCATGAGTCTGGCGGCCATGGCGGCCATGCTGCAGAACCCGATTGTGGACGACACCGCCCAGGAGATGACTCAGATGCCGGCAGATTCCTCTGTGGAGGGTCTGGCGCCTGTGGTCTGCCCGGATAACCAGGAGGGACCTCAGCAGGGTGTGACCCTGATGCAGGCGGACGCGGAGACCGTGCAGAACCCGGAGGAGCTCAGCGCCATGGCGCCCCAGCTGGCTGAGGAGCAGGAGACCAAGACAGATGAGGTTCTGGTAACGGCAGAAGAAGCCCCCGAGGCACCCGTTGTGGAGCTGAAGGCGAAGACGGTGGAGACCGGCACGCCTCAGAATGAGACCGATTCCGAGACGCCTGAGGAAGCCCCGGCGGAGACCACTGTGTTCGGCGAGGTGGAAGCGGCCCCCGTGAAGGTGGGCGAGGCCCCCAAGGCGGAAAAGCCGGAGATGCCGGTGGAGGAGCAGATTGCTCCGAAGCTGACGGAGGCGCTTCAGAAGGGTGAGACCCGCGTGGAGGTGACCCTGACCCCGGAGAATCTGGGCAAGGTGACCGTGGAGATGACCTGGAAGGAGGACGGCGGCCTGGTGGTGCAGCTGCACGCTGAGAATCACCGGACCCAGGGCCTTCTGGAAAAGAGCGTGTCCGGACTGGAGGCGCTGCTGAGCCGGGAGAACCAGCAGGAGGTCCGCGTGGAGGTCCCCAGACAGCAGGAGAGCCAGCAGCAGAATTTCTACGACGGCCGTCAGGGACATGGCGGACAGCGCCAGCAGGAGCACCGCCAGGGCCGGCAGGCCAACAGCGGGGAGGATTTCCTCCAGCAGCTCAGACTGGGCCTGATTCCCGGCGAGGAGGACTGAGGCTCAGAGAAACAGGAGCAGCAGAATTTTAGACAGAAGGAAGTGAGACAATGAGCGATTACATGGCTGACCTCGACAAGGTACTGGGCGGTGTTTCGGGATCCGTTCCCAAGGGCATCAAGGTTGAGAAGAAGGGGTCCAACATGGACCTGGACATGACCGATTTCCTGACGCTGATGATTACGGAGCTGACCAACCAGGGCATTGACCAGTCCGTGGACACCTCCGACATGCTGAACCAGATGATTCAGATGCAGATGGTGGAAGCCCTGGCCAACATGACCGACGCCTCCATCATGTCCTATGCCGCGTCTCTGGTGGGCAAGGAGATTACCGTGGGCAAGTATGACAGCGAGGGCAATCTTCAGGAGCTGGTGGGCGTTGTGCAGGGCACCGGAACCAAGAACGGCGAGCAGGTGGTATTTGTCAATGACGAGTACTACTACATGAACGAAATCATGGCCGTGGGCCGTCTGCCGGCGAAGCCTGAGGAGACCGAGAAGCCCGACGAGGACGACAAGACCGATGGCGTGGAGAAGCCCGGAGAGGGCGACGGAACCGGTGATGTGGAAGGCCCCGGAGAGGGAGACGGAACCGAGGACGTAGAAAAGCCCGACGGCACGGACCCGGTGGACCCCCCTGAGAACACGGAACCGCCTGCCGCTGACGGCACGGAGAACGGGGACTACAACGGCGAAAACGGCGCTCCCACAGACCCTGAGGCCTGAGAGGGGATGAAGAGACGATGATCGAACGCGTATCCAGACAGGCGGCGGTCCAGCAGACCGCGGCGGCGCGAGGGGCGGTTCAGGGAGCCGGCTTCGGCGCCATACTCCAGCAGGAGCTGAGCCGGGAAGGCGTTCAGTTTTCCAAGCATGCCATCACCCGGGCCGAGGAACGGGGCATTGAGATTACGCCCAGCCTGATCGACCAGATTAAGGGCAGCATGGTGCGGGCCCAGGCCAAAGGGGCCACCAATATTCTGGCGATGGACACGGAAAAGGCGTTCATCATCAACGTACCCCATGGCAGAGTGATTACGGCCATTACTCAGGATGAGATGAAGGACAGCGTATTTACCAACATCGACGGCGCCGTATTCCTGTGAGACACAGATGGCAGGACCGGTTTTCGGAGGCTATTGGGCCCCGCCCGACTGACGGGGCCCAGGCGGCGCCAAAATCGAAAGGAGACAAGAAAATCCTATGACTGGAGCAATGTACGCTTCTATCGCGGGTCTGAAAACCCATATGCAGAAGCTCAGCGTGATCGGAAACAACGTGGCCAACGTGAACACCGCGGGCTATAAAACCCACCGCACGGTGTTCCGGGACACGGTATACAGCATGTACAGCAGCGGATCCAACGGCAGTGACGTTGTGGGCGGCATGAACCCCTCCCAGATCGGCTATGGCTCCGTGATCGGCAGCATCGACCTGGATATGTCCACCTCCAGCTATAATCCCGGCAATCCCACGGACGTGGCGCTGACGGGCGACGGTTTCTTCCTGGTGGGCGACAAAGAGATGGCCAACAACATCGACCCCCAGAACCCCGAGACCTTCAAGACCCTGAACCTCACCCGGGTGGGCGACTTCTTCTTCGGCCCCGACGGCTATCTGGTGGACGGCGCGGGCAGCGTGGTCTACGGATTCATGAACACCAATGAGGGCGCGATTATCGGCCCCGACGGCAAAACCTCTCCCGATATCAGCGACCAGCTGGTGGGCATCCGCCTGCCCCTGATGGAAAAGGCCTATTACGCGGTGGATGAGAAGGGCGAAATCACCGGCGACCCGGTGAAGAAGTCCGAGGCTATCGGCGCTGACGGCAAGCTGAAGGATGGCTTTAAGATTGAATATACCATCCGCTACCCCGTGACCAAGCCCGCCGACGACAACAACCAGGGCGGAGGCGGTACCGGCGGAACCGACACCGTGACCAACGACATCCCCCTGAAAAACTATGAGGCCCCCACCGGAGCCGACGACACCGACCAGACCACCTCCACGGTGGACCTGTCCTGGGCTCAGCTGGAGAGCATTGAGATTGACAAGGCCACCGGCGCGATTACCGGAACGACAAAAGAGGGCGGCATCCCCGTCACCGTGGGCTATCTGGCCATCGGTAACGTGACCAACCCCAACGGCGTCAGCCACAAGGGAAATTCCTACTATCAGGCCGGAGCCGGCGCAGGCGATCTGATGATCTCCATGCTGGGCGGCGTGAACCAGGAGCTGGGAATCTTTAACGTTAACGGAAGCCTGTACCGGACAACCGGAGACAATAACAACCAGGGAGGAGACGAGGGACCGGTGCTTCCCACCAACTCCGAGGTTACCAGCGCCGGCGATACCAAGCTGATGACCGGCTTCCTGGAGGCTCCCAACGTGGACCTGGCCACCGAGATTTCCGAGCTGATTACCACCCAGAGAGGCTATCAGGCCAACACAAGAATTATCACTGTGACAGATTCCATGCTGGAAGAGCTTGTCAACATGAAGCGTTAAGTGCTATAATAGAAAATCAGGGCGGCGGGACCGCCGGAGCGGACACCGCTCCGGCGCACCGCGCCGGACACAGAGAGAAAACCGCTCTGAGGCAGCCAGGAGGAAAAGAGCCGGCGGAACGCCGGAACAGGCCGGCGGCACACCGAAGAAGGAGGGGCGGAACGCCGGACGCAAGTACGGCGCAGCACCGAGGGCAGGAAACGTATGGAAAGGCGGTTTGTATATGATTTTGCTGACAAAGAGGAATCATGAAAAATTTCTGGTAAACCACCTGCAGATTGAGCACATTGAGTGCATTCCCGAGTCTAAAATTACCATGATGAACCACGACTATTACCTGGTGCGGGAAAGCGTGGAGGATATTATTCGTAAAATCGCGGAATACAACGCCAAGGTTCAGGACATTCACCGAGAGATTGTCGTATCGGACAAGCGTTGAGCATATAGATAGAAATTGCGCGGGCCGGGGAGAGCGCCCGGTTGAAGGAGTGAAATCTGTTTCATGAATATTAACTATATCATCGGTATTGCCGGCACGTTCGGCGTGTTCCTCCTGGGCTGCGTCATGGGCATCAACATCGGTCCCAGCGCGGCGGGAAAGCCCCCGATTACGTTCCAGCTGACCAACCTCTGGAACTTCTTCGATGCGGCGTCCATCTTCATCACCATCGGATGTACGCTCTTCATCGTTGTGGCCAGCTTTCCCGGCTCTACGCTGAAGGCGATCCCGAAGCATTTCAAGATCATCCTGAATAACAAGCTGTTTGACCCCGCCGGCTATATCGACCAGCTGGTGGAGCTGGCCCAGATTGCCCGGAAGAATGGACTGCTGTCCCTGGAAGAAAAGGCCAACGAGCAGAGCGACCCCTTCTTCAAGCAGGCGATTATGCTGATTGTGGACGCCAACGACCAGGATAAGGTCCGGGGCATCCTGGAAAACGACATCGAGTGCATGTCCGCCCGGCACGAGGACGCCGCGGCGCTGTATGACAAGGCTTCCAGCGTGGCGCCGGCCTTCGGCATGGTGGGTACGCTGGTGGGCCTCATCAACATGCTGAAGTCCATGAACCTCTCCGGCGACGGCGGAGCCGACTCCCTGGGCACCAGCATGGGCACCGCCCTGATTACCACCCTGTACGGCTGCCTTCTGGCCCACGCGGTGTTCGGCCCTGTGGCCCAGCTGCTCCGGGGACGGGACAGCGAGGAGGTCCTCTGCAAGCAGATCATCGTGGAGGGCGTCATGGCCATTCAGGCCGGCGAGAACCCCAAGGCCCTGCGGGAGCGTCTTTTGACCTACATGTCCCAGAAGCAGAGGGAAATGGGCGGCGAAGGCGCCTGAGCGGGAAGCAATGGGTTTTGACAGAAAGGACCGGTGAGCGGTTTTGGCCATCAAGAAAAAAAGCAGCGGAGGCGGCGGCGCAAACTGGATGGATACATACGGCGACATGGTGACGCTGCTGCTGTGCTTCTTCGTGCTGCTGTATTCCATGTCCACCATCAGCGAGGATAACTGGAAGGCCATCGTCATGAGCTTCAACCCTCTGGCGGACCAGACCATCCGGGAGGTCAAGGAGGGCAACACCACAGGCCCCAGCTCCGACCCCGGGGACAGCGCCGGCATGATGGAGATGCAGGAGCAGGTGAACGAGGATATCGAGATGCTGTTTCAGGCGCTCCAGGAATACGTCCAGCAGCAGAACTCCGAGCAGACCATCTCTGTGTCAAAGGATGGAGGCAAGGTCTTCATCTCCTTCAACCAGACGGTGTTTTTTGACGGTGAGAGCGCGGTGCTGAAGCCGGAGAGCGAGCCGGTGCTGCAAAGCGTCAGCGATATGCTCAGCAGCGTGTCGGGTTCCATCGACGAGGTGCGGGTTCTGGGGCACACGGCCCAGGCCAGCGCCAACCGGCCCAACCGGGTGGTGGTGGACAGGACGCTGGCCAGCAACCGCGCCACCAATGTGGTGATCTTCATTCAGGAGCACAGCTCCGTGGACCCTGCCCGGCTGGTCAGCGAGGGCATCGGCCAGTGGCGGCCGGTGGCGACCAACGACACGCCGGAAAACCGGGCGAAGAACCGCCGGGTGGAAATGATTATCAGCGGCCGGGATATCAAGCAGGAGTTCGAGGACGGTATTCTGACGTTTGGAGAGATCGGGACATAAAAGCGGCCGCAGTTGGCTGCCGTGTATTTAAATCCGCGTGCGCGGCAGGGCTTCTAGATTCACCGCAAGGCGGGTTAGGGGGATCTCATGGCAGATGTATTATCACAAGCTCAGATTGACGCTTTGCTGAACTCCGTTCGAAGCGGGGAAAACCAGGAGAGCAAATCTGCAGCGCCGGAAAAGAAATATCAAAAATACGACTTCAGCAGTCCGCGGAAATTTACCAAAGACCGAATCAAGATGCTCAACGGCATTTATGATAACTATTCCCGTGTCATTGGCTCGAGACTGAACGCGCGGCTCCGTGCGAACTGCGAGATTACGGTGGAGAGCATCGAGGAACAGCGGTACTTTGAGTTTTCCAACGCCCTGATGGAGGGCGACGTGCTGGCGCTGGTGCAGGTGCACATCAAGGAGAAGGAAGACGAAACGCCTGTGGCGATTTATCTCTCCACCAGCACGGCCCTGAGCATGATGGACCGGATGCTGGGCGGCGAGGGTGCTGTGGACGACAACCTTCTGGAATACAGCTACACGGACCTGGAGCTCAAGCTCTATGACGATCTGGTGAAGGACATCATCAAGGTGATGGACTCCAGCTGGGAGAGCTACGCGCCCATCCACTTCGAGTACACCCGGACGGAGGTCAATCCCACGCTGAACCCCATCATCGGTCTGGATGAGACAGTGGTGATTGTGGACCTGAAGCTGCAGTTCACCAATCTCTCAGGCCGCATGAGCATCTGTCTGCCGGGAGAGATGCTGAGCAACGTCTTCACGGAGATCAGCCGGGAGAGCCCCCTGCGGCGCGTGGCCGCGGAGGATAAATCCGACGAGATTTTCGACAGTCTGCGGGATTCCAGCCTGGAGATTGTGGCGGAGCTGGGAAGCACGCAGCTTTCCCTCAGCGATGTGTTCCACCTGAATGTGGGAGACGTCATTGATCTGGGGCACTCCAAGGAATCCCCCGTATTTTTGGAGATCGGCGGTTACCATTGGTTTACGGGCCGCATGGGAACCCATAAGAAGAATATGGCTGTTAAAATAGATGAAGTATGTTATCAGCTAGAGCAAAGGAGCGAGTAGACAGAATGGACAAAGTACTATTCAACCCGATGGAGATTGACGCCCTCGGGGAAATGATGAATATCAGCCTTGGCTCCTCTGCGACAGCGGTGTCCAACATGCTGGATCACAGAGTGGATATCACGACGCCGAAGGTCTCGGTCATCAACGTGGCGGACTTCGTGCTGGGCTCTCTGGAACCGGCCATGGGCATCGAAATCCGGTACGTGGAGGGTCTCTCGGGCAGCAATATCATGCTGCTCAAGCGCAGTGATATCCGGGTGATTGTGGATATCCTGATGGGAACGGAGACCTCTGACGAGGAATTTGAGCTGAACGAGCTGACTATCAGCGCCGCCTGCGAGGTCATGAACCAGATGATGGGCTCCGCGGCCACCGCCATGAGCGATTTCCTGGGTTATCGGGTGGATATCTCCACGCCGGAGCCCTTCGAGCTGGAGGATCTGGCTACCTTCAAGCAGACCCGCCTGCCCCAGGGAGAGGACACCATCGTAATTGTGAAGTTCTCCCTGAAGATTGAGGAGGCCCTGGAAAGCGAGTTCATGAACGTCATGAGCGTCCGCCTGGCCAAGGAGCTGCTGAAGGGACTGGGTCTGAGCGAGGAGGACATGATCCCCGAGCCCGCCCCGGCTCCGGCCCCCGAACCCGCGCCCGCCCCTGCCTCCGACGGCGGCGGCAAGCTGAGCCAGGAGGAAATCGAACGGCTGATGGGCGGCATGACGGAAAGCGCCCCCGCCCCTGCGCCTGCTCCCACGCCGGCCCCGGCTCCCACCCCTGCGCCGGCTCCGGCACCGGCCCCTGCGCCCCAGTCCGGCACGGCTCAGCCCGCGACGGTGGCGGACCTGGGAACTATGATGGCGGCCATGATGTCCGCCATGACCACAGCCATGGCACAGAACGCACCGGCCCCCGCTCCGGCCCAGGCGGCCCCGCCGCAGCCCAAGGTCATCAACACCAAGCCCGCGCATCTGAAGGAGATGGAAGGCCTGGATGCGCTGGGAGAGGAGCAGGCCCAGAACCTGGATCTGATTATGGAGGTTCCCCTCCAGGTGACCGTGGAAATCGGCCGGACCCAGAGAAAGGTGCAGGATATTCTGGAATTCTCCAAGGGTTCCCTGGTGGTGCTGGATAAGCTGGCCGGCGACCAGGTGGATCTGTTTGTCAACGGCAAGTGCATTGCCCGGGGCGACGTAGTGGTGATTGACGACAACTTCGGCGTCCGCATCACGGAGATTGTGCAGAAGCCCGGGATTGAGATTGTCTCGAAGAAATAAGCCGCTGGTCCTGGGCGAACAACAGGATGCAGTGCTTTTCATATAATAGATTTAAACAAACAAGAAATCCGGAAAACGACTAGGATAGAAGGAAGGATGCAACTATGGGTAAGAAAATCCTGCTGGTGGACGACGCCGCGTTCATGCGCAAAATGATCAAGGACACTCTGAGCAAAAACGGTTACACCGATCTCTATGAGGCCGTGGACGGCGCGGACGCTGTGGAGAAGTTCAGCGAAATCGGGCCGGACCTGGTGATTATGGATATCACCATGCCCAACATGGACGGGCTGGAGGCGCTGAAGGCCATCCGTGCCAAGGACGGCGGGGCCAACGTGGTCATGTGCTCCGCCATGGGCCAGGAGAGCATGGTTATGGACGCGGTGCGCTCCGGCGCCAAGGACTTCATCGTCAAGCCCTTCAAGCCGGACCGCGTGTTAAAAACTGTCAGCACGATTCTGGGGAATCCCTGACAGTATGCCGGGGGATACTACGGTGGTCTCCTTTTTGTGGCTGCTGGTCAGCGTCCTGGTGGTGATTGGAATGGCCTACTGGTTCACACGCTTTGTGGCGGGCCGGGGCGGGTTCGGTCCCATTCAGGCCGGAGGAAGCATGAAGATCGTGGGCCAGCTGGCCCTGGGCAGGGATCAGAAGCTGATTCTGGTTCAGGCCGGAGGGCGCTGGTTTCTTCTGGGCGTGACCGGAGCGAATATCTCCGCCCTGGCGGAGTTCACAGAGGAGGAGGCCGCCGCCTGGCGTGAAGCGCCGGAGACCAGGAGCGGAACCGGGACGCCGGGCTTCCGGGAGGCGCTGCAGAAAATGCTGGAGCAGAAAGGGCGGAGGTGAATCCCAGGTGCCTGATGCGTTAATCAATGTAAACGGCGAGAGCGTGCAGGCGCTGGAGATCCTGTTCCTCACCACGATGATAACGCTCCTGCCCTCTCTCGTGGTGATGATGACCTCCTTCACCCGGTTTATCATCTCCTTTTCCTTTCTCCGCACGGCCATGGGCACCCAGCAGACCCCGCCCAACCTGGTTCTCGTGGGAATGGCCCTGTTTCTGACGCTGTTCACCATGTCCCCCGTGTTTTCCCAGATCAAGACCGAGGCCTATGATCCCTATATCGCGGAGGAGATTGACCAGGAGGAGTTTTTCCGCCGGGCCGAGGTGCCCCTGAAGGACTTCATGGCCCGCAACACCAAGGTGAACACCCTGGAGATGTACTGCGACCTGGCGAAGGTGGAGATGCCGGACCCGGTGAACACCGCCACGGTGGCGGAGCAGGTGCCCCTGCGGGTGCTGGCGCCGGCCTTTGTCACCTGTGAGCTGCAAACGGCGTTCACCTACGGACTGCTGCTGTATATTCCCTTTATGCTGATTGACATTGTGGTGTCCTGCACCCTGATGTCCATGGGTATGATTATGCTGCCGCCGTCCATGATTTCCGCGCCCTTCAAGCTGCTGCTGTTCGTGAGTCTGAACGGCTGGGAGCTGCTGTTTTCCACCCTGGTGCGGACCTTTAACTAGGAGGGCGGGCCATGGATACGACGATGGTGACGGACGTCCTGCGGGAGGCCGTGGGGGTGGTTATCAAGCTGGGAGGTCCCATGCTGGTGCTGAGTATGCTGGCCGGCGTGGTGGTGGCCATTTTCCAGGCGGTGACCCAGATCCACGAGCAGACCATCGGCTTTATTCTGAAGGTGGTCATCGTGGTGGGGGTGCTGCTGCTGGCCGGAGGCTGGATGCTGGATACGCTTCAGGAGTACACCCGGGAGATTTTCGCGCTGATGACCGTGTAGCGGAGGCGGGCATATGATTGATATGGGCGCGCTGACGCTGTTTCTCTATATCACAGCCCGCACCAGCGGATTTGTGCTGTTCAATCCCCTGTTGGGAAGGCAGAACATTCCGGGGACCTTCCGGGCCGGTTTTATACTGGTGATGTCGGCGTTTACCTACTCCGTCACAGGCGGAGAGGTCCCCGAGCCGGTGGGACTGCCGGCCTTCGCGGCCGCCGTCCTGCTGGAGCTGGCCCTGGGCTTCGTGCTGGGCATGGTGGTGAGTTTTTTCTTTTATATTCCCCAGCTGGCGGGACACACCATCGACACCCAGATGGGCATGACCATGAGCCAGATTTACGACTCCGGCTCTCAGTCCAACATGTCCGTCACCGGCGTGCTGCTGAATACGCTGATGACGCTGCTGTTTTTCGCGGGCAACGGACATCATACCCTGCTGCGGATGATGCTCACATCCAGCGAGGTGGTGGGCTACGGCGGGGTCTCCTTCGGCCCCGATGTGGCGGACGCCATGCTGATGCTGTTCGCGGAGTGCACGGTGCTGGCGGTGAAGCTCTGCATGCCCATTCTGGCGGCGGAGATGATTGGACAGATGGGCATGGGTGTTTTGATGAAGGTCATTCCCCAGATCAATGTGTTCTCCATCAACATTGAGCTGAAGGTCATCATCGGACTGGCGCTGCTGCTGGCGCTGATTGTGCCGTTCAGCGAATACCTGCTGACTCTGGAGCGGGAGATGCTGAACGACATGGCCGCAATCCTGGCCATGACCGGCTGAGGCCGGGAAAGGGGGGATGAAGCATGGCCGAGGGCTCCAAAACCGAAAAGGCAACGCCAAAAAAGCGAAGAGACGAACGGAAGAAGGGCAACGTCTTCCTCAGTCAGGACGCCGTTGCCGTAGCGACGCTTCTGGGCTCCTTCATGAGCTTCTGGCTGCTGGCGGGGAACATCGCTGAGGAGCTGACCGCCTTCATGCGCTTTTGCATTCTGGAGTGTGCCGCTGCGCCGGCCGGGGACCTTGGCAGCATCCTGTGGGAATTGATGCTTCAGGGGATGCTGCTGATGGGAAAGACCGTGCTGCCCATCACTGTGATTACGGCGCTGTGCGCCATTGTGGCCACCTTCGCCCAGACCCGTCTGCTGGTCAGCGGCGAGCTGCTGCGGCCCAAGTTCAGCCGACTCAATCCCCTGGAGGGGTTCAAGCGGCTGTTTTCCCTCAAAAGCGTAATCAACGCCCTGAAGGGCATTTTGAAAATAACCGTCCTCATGGTCATCATCTATCTGAGCCTCATGGGGATGTTTCACGAGAGCGCCCGGTATCTCTATGTGGATATCAGGGCGGCCTGCGGCCACCTCTTCGAGGAGAGCATGGGCATGGTTGTGCGGATCGCCATTGCCTTTATTGCCCTGGCCGCCGCGGATTTTCTCTACCAGTGGTGGGATTACGAGCGGCAGATCCGCATGAGCAAACAGGAAATTAAAGAAGAATACAAGCAGATGGAGGGCGACCCTCAGATCAAGGGGAAAATCAAGGAGATGCAGCGCCGCCGGGCCCAGAGCCGCATGATGCAGCAGGTGCCCCAGGCCGACGTGGTTATCCGGAACCCCACTCATTTTGCCGTGGCTTTGCGCTATAAGCCCGAGCAGGATAACGCCCCCATCGTTCTGGCGAAGGGCCAGGACTCCCTGGCGCTGCGGATTGTCAGCGTGGCGGAGGCCAATCAGGTGACCGTGATTGAAAACGTGCCCCTGGCCCGGGCCCTGTATGCGGAGACGGAGGTGGATCAGGAGATTCCGCCCACCCTCTATAACGCAGTGGCGGAGGTGTTGGTCTACATCTTCCGCCTGAACGGAAAGGACCAGATTACAAAGCCGCGCAAATAAGAGAGCCGTTTTCCCCGGAGGGAAAGGGCAGAAAGGAACTGAAGGACGGGAGGTGAGCGACGGATGAAACGGATTATGGACAACGCAATATCCCTGGGCGTCGTGGTCATCGTTCTGTTTTTGATCATCCCGCTGCACCCTGCGATGCTGGACTTCCTGCTGGTCATCAATATCGGACTGTCGGTGATGATTCTGATGATTACCATGAACATCTCCGACGCTCTGGAATTCTCCATTTTCCCATCCCTGCTGCTGATTACCACGCTGTTCCGATTGGGACTGAACGTGTCCACCACCCGGCAGATTCTCCAGCACGGCTATGCCGGCGAGGTCATCCAGAATTTCGGAAACCTGATTACCAGCGGAAACATCGTCATCGGCGTGCTGATTTTCCTCATCATTGTGCTGGTGCAGTTCATCGTCATCACCAAGGGCGCCGAGCGCGTGGCCGAGGTGGCGGCCCGGTTCACCCTGGACGCCATGCCCGGCAAGCAGATGGCCATTGACGCCGACCTCTCCTCCGGCCTTATCGACGAGCAGGGAGCCCGGGACCGGCGGAACAAGATTCAAAAGGAAGCCGATTTCTACGGCGCTATGGACGGCGCCACCAAAATCGTCAAGGGCGACGCGGTGATGTCCCTCATCATCACCATGCTGAATTTTATCGGCGGTGTGCTGATCGGCATACTGATGAACGGGGGCACCTTTTCCGACGTGATTTCCCGCTATTCCATCGTCACCATCGGTGACGGCCTGGTGTCCCAGCTGCCGGCGCTGATGATTTCCACGGCCACCGGCATGATTGTCACCCGGTCCGTCTCCGAGGGCAGCCTGAACAAGGACGTCGTCTCCCAGTTCAAGGCACAGCCCCGGGCCATTATGACCACCGGCGTGATTCTGATTTTCCTGGCGATGATCCCCAACACGCCTCATCTGGCCCTGTTTGTGGGCGGCGGCGTGCTGCTGGGGGGCGGCTGGTTCATCAGCCGCCGGCTGGAACAGGAAAAGGCCGAGGAGGCCGCCGCTGCCGCGGCCACGGAGCAGCAGGCCGCCGCGGCGGAAACGGCGGCGCCCAGCGAAACCGATTACTACAAGGATATCAACAACGTTTACAATCTCCTTTCGGTGGAGCCCATCGAAATGGAATTTGGATACAGCCTGATTCCCATGGTGGACGAGAGCCACGGCGGCAAGCTCATCAGCCGCATCGTCATTTTCCGGCGGCAGTATGCCCAGGACATGGGCTTCGTCTTCCCCTCCATCCGCCTCCACGACGCTTCATCTCTGGGGACCAACCAGTATGTCATCCGGATTCGGGGCGAGGAGGTGGCCCGGGGCGAAATCCTGGTGGACTACTACCTGGCTCTGGAGCCCGCCAACCCCCTGGGGGAAATCGACGGCATCGAGACCATCGAGCCCGCCTACGGCATCCCCTCCCGGTGGATTCTGCCGGAGAACAAGGAAATGGCGGAGATTTACGGCTACAACGTCATCGATCCCCTGTCCGTCATGCTGACCCACCTGTCTGAGACGGTGAAGAAATACGCCTATGAGATGCTGGGCCGGACGGAGACCATTCAGCTGGTGGATAACCTGAAGCGCAGCGCGCCCGAGCTGGTGGAGGAGGCCATTCCCAATATCATTTCCTATTCCGTTCTGGAAAAGGTTCTGCGGAACCTGCTGAAGGAGGGCGTGCCCATCAAGGACCTGGCCACCATCGTGGAGACCCTGGCCGACGCCCTGGGGCAGGGCCGGGACGTCGATTCCGCTACGGAGCAGGTCCGGGGCGCTCTGGCCCGGACCATCACCCGCCGCTTCTGCGAGGACGGTCAGCTGCGGGTGGTCACCCTGGACGCCGAGGTGGAGAAGAAGATCATCGCTTCTCTGACCCGGAACGAGCAGGGCGTTTACCTGGCCATGGGGCCGGAGCTGATGCAGCAGATTGTCTCTCAGCTCTCCGCCCAGATCAAGAAGTTCAACGACCTCTCTCAGACGCCGGTGATTCTGGTGAGCCAGGTCATCCGGGGCTACTTCGCCAAGATGATTACCCAGTTCTTCCCCAGCGTATATGTGCTTTCCTTCAATGAGATTACCAACGCCGTTCAGATTCAGGCCATCGGCAACATCACCCTGGAGGCCCGTCCCGAGAGAAGGGCGGTGGGCACATGAACAAGGGGGTGACGGCCGCCTATACCGAGCGGGAAATTGAGGAGATGGAAACCCAGGACCTGCTGCGGCTCTATAAGGAGACGGGGGACGAGAGTCTGAAATGGCCGCTGGTCCTCCGGTACGAGGGCCTGATTAAAAGCGCCGCCATGCAGATTCGGGGGGTTTACAGCAGCTTTGCCCAGATTGACGACATCATCAACGAGGGCATCCTGACCCTGCTGGGCTCCATCGACAAGTTCGACCCGGACAAGGGCGTGAAGTTTGAAACCTACGTTTCCAAGCGCGTCCGGGGAATGGTCATCGACCTGGCCCGGAAGCAGGACTGGATGCCCCGGAATGTCCGGAAGCGGGCCAAGGAGATTGACCTGGCCGTTTCGGAGCTCTCTGCCTCCCTGGGGCGGTATCCCACCGACGCCGAGATTGCGGAGCGCCTGGGCGTGACGCCGGAGCGCTATCAGAAGGACGCCGCCAACATTGCCCTGAGCAATGTGCTCTCCCTGGATGTGCTGATGGACACCCGGGAAACCACCGGCTATCAGCTGGAGGTCCCCTCGGGGGACACCCAGGGCCAGCCGGAGGCGATGCTCCAGGAGCGGGAGACCCAGCGGGCCCTGGCCCAGGGAATTTCCCAGTTGAGGAAGAACGAGCAGATCGTCCTTTCCCTTTACTACGAAAAAAATCTGCACCTGAAGGAGATCGCGCAGGTGATGGAGCTCAGCGAGCCCCGTATTTCCCAGATTCACACCCGGGCGCTCCAGAAGCTGCGCGTTCATATGGAGGCCTATCTCAACGGGGCCGCGGAAAATCAAACCAGGAGAAAAAAGGGGTAATCATATGTTCAAGGGCTTTTACAATCTGACCTCTGCCATGCTGACCCACCAGAGCAACCTGAATGTGGTGGCCAATAACCTGGTGAACGTCTCAACCGCAGGCTATAAGCAGGACCGCTACACCGCGACCACCTTTGACGACGTGATGTATGCCCGGGTGGGCACCAATTTCAGCGAGGGCCAGGAAATCGGCCGGCAGAGCTATATCCGGGCCACCAGCGAAATTTATACCGACTATACCCAGGGCACCATGGAGCCCACGGGGCTGAGTCTGGACTTCGGCATCGTGGGCGACGGCTTTTTCGCCGTGCAGAATCCCGACGGCGAGGTGTACTATACGAGAATGGGCAACTTCACCCTGGACGACGACGGCTATCTCTGCCTGCCGGGCTTCGGCCAGGTCCTGGGCCCGGACCAGAACCCCATTTACCTGGGAACCGACAAGATTACCTGCGACAAGCAGGGGCAGATCTTTTACAATGAGGGCGGCCTGATCGGCCGGCTGGGAATCTACAGCTTTGAGGACAACGGCGCTCTGGTTCACACGGACCGGGGGCTCTTCCAGGGGGAAAACGCGGAGCTCAGCCAGGACAGTGAAGTATGGTGGAGCTATCTGGAGCGCTCCAACAGCGATGTTGTGAAGCAGATGACCGAGATGATTACCTACCAGCGGGCGTTACAGAGCGCCGCTCAGATTTCCAAAATGTACGACCAGCTGATGTCGCGGGCTGCCACAGATGTGGGCCGGATGCAGTAAGGAGGCGGCTGAAAGATGAATCAATCCTTTTTCATCGGCGCCATCGGCGCCCACCAGCAGCAAAAGCGCATGGGCGTTCAGGGAAACAACATAGCAAACCTCAATACATACGGCTACAAGGCCCAAAAGGGACGCTTCGCCGCGCTGATGTACGACGATGTCAAGGCCACGGACTTTGAGATGCGCCCTTACGGCGTGGGCACCGCCCTGTGGCAGGTGGACACGGACTTTTCTGCCGGCCCGGTGGCGGACACCGGCCGCAGTCAGGACTACATGATTGACGGAGAGGGCTTTTTCGCCCTGGTGGACCTGAATACCAATGAGGTGACCCTGACCCGGAACGGCGCCTTCTGCCTCTCGGAGCTGATGCGTCCCAACGGACAGGTGGACCAGTACGGGCAGCCGGAGATGGAACGGATTTATTATCTCTCCGACAACGAAGGGCGCTTTGTCCTCGGTGAGACCGGCGGCATGATTGAGGTGGACCCCTCCCAGCGGGAAGAGGCTCAGCCGGTGGGCGTGTTCGACTATATCAACTACAGCGGCATGCAGCACGTGGACGGGACCCGGTTCATCGCCGTGGACAAAAACGGCGGTATGCGCCGCAGCGCCGCCAAGGCGGTGCAGGGTCTGCTGGAGATGTCCAACGCGGACCTGGCGGAGGAGTATACCAAGGTAATTGAGGCTCAGCGGGCCTACGGACTGGCGCTGAAGATGGTGCAGACCTCCGACGAGGTGGAGTCCACCATCAACAGCCTGCGCAGTTAAGAGGGAGGGATGTCATGGGTATGAAGAACTACAATGAGCTGTCCTCTCTGGAGCTGGATACCCTGAAGGAGATTGGCAGCATCGGCACCGGGAACGCGGCCACGTCGCTGTCCTCCCTGATTGGAAAGCCGGTGCGCATCCAGCAGCCGGAGGTCCGCATCATGAGCTATAACGAGGCCATTGAGTGGATCGGCGGACCGGAGGAAATTACCGCCGGCGTGCTGGTGGGCATGAGCAATCAGCTCAGCGGCATTATGCTGTCCGTTCAGCAGCTGGACTTCGTGAAGCTGGTGGCGGAAAGCATGCTGAACGAGCAGGTGGAGAGCTATGAGCAGATTCGGGAGATGGAGCGCTCCGCCCTGACGGAGGTGGGCAACATCATGATTTCCACCTTCATCAATGCCCTCACGGGCCTTGCGGGCATCGACATCGACCTGACGGTTCCGGCCTTTACCGTGGATATGCAGGGGGCCATTATGGCGGTGCCCATGGCGATGTACGGCGGCCAGTCCGACTATATTATGACCATCGGCGGCGATTTTGTGTGCAGCGGAAAGCAGATTCCCTGCCGGCTGCTGCTGTCGCCGGATATCCGTTCATTGAACTTTTTGCTAAGGAAGCTGGGCGTTGACAGTGGAGAATAAAATCACGATCGGAATTGCGGACATGAAAATGGCGAAGGACAGCGGCATGCTGATTACCTACGCCCTGGGCTCCTGCATTGGGATTTGTCTGTACGATCAGCGTATCAAACTGGCTGCAATGGTTCACATTATGCTGCCGCTGAATATGGAGCCCGGAAGGAAAAACACATTTAAATACGCGGATACCGGAATCCGCGAAACGCTGCGCCTGATGGAGTCGAAAGGCGCCTCCCGCGCGCGGATTACCGCCAAAATTGCCGGCGGAGCCAAAATGTTCGAGGTCAGCGGCGGAAACCTTGGCAATATCGGACAGCGCAATATTGAAAGCGTGCATTTGAACCTGAAAAAAGAGGGCATCCAGCTCTTGAAGGAGGACGTGGGCGGTTCCGTGGCCCGGACGCTGCTGTTCGACCCGGCCACCGGCCTGGGCTGTGTCCGCTGTTATGGCAGGAAAGAGCTGATTATTTAAGAGACAACCTTTGAAAGGAGAGTGCGGAATATGCTGGCAGAGGACAAGCGGGGCATCCTGCTGGAATCCGGTACGAATGAGATCGAGGTCATGGAGTTTACCATCAATGACAGTCTGTATGGAATCAATGTGGCGAAGGTCAAGGAGATTCTGGTTTCCCAGCCGGTGAAGCCCATGCCTCACGCCCATCCGGCGGTGGAGGGGATTTTCAAGCCCCGGGATCAGGTCATTACAGTGGTGGACCTGCCTCAGTATCTGCTGTCGGAGCCCGGGGAGAAAAAGCCCAAGGACCTGTTCATCGTCACCAATTTTAACAAGATGAATATTGCCTTCCGTGTCCACACGGTGGTCGGCATCAGCCGCATTTCCTGGAAGAGCATCCAGAAGCCCGACAAGACCGTGGCCGGAGGGAACGAGGGCATCGCCACCGGAATTGCCCAGTGCGGCGAGGACCTGGTGACCATTCTGGACTTTGAGAAGATTGTGGCGGAGATTGCCCCGGAGACCACCATTCAGATGTCTGAGATTGAGCGTCTGGGCCAACGGGAGCGGAGCGACGCCGCCATTGTGGTGGCGGAGGACTCCGTGCTGCTCAGCAAGATGATTGAGGAGGCCCTCCACAAATCCGGCTATGTCAATACCAAGATGTTCCCCGACGGTCAGGCGCTCTGGAGCTACCTGAATGAAGTCAGGGGCAAGAAAAATCTGGAAGATTACGTGTCCCTGGTGATTACGGATATCGAGATGCCTCAGATGGACGGACACCGGCTGACGAAGCTGATTAAGGACGACAGGGAGCTGAAGCATCTGCCGCTGATTATCTTCTCGTCTCTGATTACAGAGGAGATGCGCCAAAAGGGCAAGGAGCTGGGCGCCGACGAGCAGATGAGCAAGCCGGAAATCGGACATCTGGTGCAGGTGATTGATCACCTGCTGGAAGAGAAGCACAGCAAGTAAAAGCGGGAGGAACACCATGAGCAGCAAATATATTGTAAGGCAGCCGATCAAGGATACCTCTGGAAAAATCCTGGGATATGAGATCGTATACCATGGCGAGAATCAGGCGTTCAGCTCGGACAGCAACAGCCCGGCCAATGAGTTCGCTTCTGCGGATACGGTCTACAGCTTTTTGACGCAGAACAGCACAACGACGCTGAAGGGATCCTTGAACTTCATGACCTTCACCACCATGCTGCTGATGAAGAAAACGCCCAGGCTGTTTGACAAGTCGGAGCTGGTCATTCAAATTGACGACAGCGTGATTATCCACCCCCTGTCCATGCACTTCGTGGACCAGTATGCCAAGGAGGGGTATAAGATTGCCGTCAACGAGTTCCAGTTCGCCCCCCGGTATCTGGCTTTGCTGGACAGCATTGAGTACATCAAGCTGAATGCAAAAACCGCCACGGATGTCACCATCCGGAACACGGTGGAAGTGGCCCACAGCATGAACAAAAAGTGCATCATCTCCCATATTGAGACGGCGGAACAGTACCAAAAGGCCATTTCTCTCAACGCCGACGCGGTAGAGGGGCCCTATGTGGCCGAGAAGATTACCACCAAAGTTCACAGCAGCGCCTATCTCCAGAGCAACTTTTTCCGCCTGATGGTGGCGCTGACCCGGGACGAACCGGATGTGGACGAGATTGAGCAGCTGATTTCCATGGACGCCAGCCTCAGCTATAACCTGCTGAAAATGGCCAACTCCGTGTTCTTCGCCCTGCGGCACCGGGCCACCACCATCAACCAGGCCATCATGACCCTGGGCCTGGGGCAGCTGCGGCAGTGGGTTTACCTCCTCAGTGCCGCCAACAGCGGCGAGAACGACGACCCCGGCACGGAGGAATTCCTGAAGAAATCCTTTATGCGGGCCCATTTTTGCAGTGAGCTGATGAAGCACGCCGAAAATATGCCCATCTCCCGGTCCGAGGCCTATCTGATGGGCATGTTCTCCACCTTGAACTATCTGGTAGATGCGCCGCTGGAGGAGATTCTGGAGGAGCTGCCGGTGGCCGACGAGGTGAAAAACGGCCTGGTGCGGGGCGAGGGCCGCTGCGGCATGCTCTACAAGCTGGTGCTGAGCTATGAAAACGCCGATTGGGACGGGATTAACCGCATGGCAGAGGAGCTGGGCATCCCCAACCAGCTGCTGACCACCATCTACTTCAACTGCATGGAGAATGTGGGCGTGCTCTGGGATCAGCTGACCCACGCCTATCAGGACCAGGAGCCGGAGGATGAGGGGAAGGAATAAGCCCCTTGGCTCCGAAGCGGAACCCTGCCGGAAGGGCTGATAAAGAAAGAAAAAGGTTCGGCACAGAAACGTGTCGAACCTTTTTTGGCAGGTCAGCGCGCCGGAAAACCGGCATATGGTTTTCAGGGCGGGCTTTGCCCGCCGCCCCGGGGATTCCGCGGCGGCGGGATTCCGGACGGACCAGCGTGCCTGGCCCTCAGAGGGACGGACGGGTGTGGTGGGGCGTTTCGTGGACGATGGTGCAGGCCTTGAGCAGCTGAGCGGTGATGTCGCTGCTGTATTGGGCCTCGTACACCGTCAGGCGGGGCACCCGCTCGTCAGGGCCCATGAAGACGTACTTGGGGGGCAGGTGGTTCAGAGCAAAGGCCTTGACGTCCAGCTGGCAGCGCTCGCAGCAGCAGACGCCGAACATCTGCATGTACTTCTCTGCCTTTTCCTCCACCAGGAGCTGCATCACGTTGACATAGCACTCCTCTGCCGGCGCCTCTGGGGGGGTCTCTGCCGGTACTTTTGCCGGTGCCTTTGCCGGCTCCTCGGCGGGCCTGATGGGGGGCAGGTCCATCAGCTCCTCGGCGCTGGGGGGAGCGGGCTCCGCCGGCCGGGGAGGGGCGGCCTTCTCCTGGGGGGCCTGGGGAGGCGCCGGAGAATCCTCGGTGAGCTCCGCTTCCAGGGCGTCCTTGATCTGGTTGGAGACGGCGGCGTCGGCATTGATGGAGGAGATGATAGGGGCCACGGGAGAGGGCTTTTCAACGGTCTCGACCTGTTCAGCGGGCTCGGCGGGTTTGGTCTTCTCGGCCGGCACTTCGGGCTCCGGGGCGGGAGCGCCGCCGCGGTTTTTGCTGAGAAGGTTCATGACATGGGCGGTTTTGCTGCTGTTACTGGAAGCCATAATGAAAACTCCTTTACTGTCGTTGATCTGTGGTCAGCGTCTTTTGAGAGCGGGGAACCGGGGACCGGCCACGGCGTCCACGATTTTCCGCAGATCCATGGCGGCCTTGCAGCGGGGCTGGTAGGTCAGCACGCTCTGACCGTGGGCAGGGGCCATGGCCACGTCCACGCCCCGGCGGACTCTGGTGGGGAACACCCGGCTGTCCAGCTGCTCAGCCACTGCCTCAGCGAGGTCCAGAATTTCCCGGGAGAGGGTGAGGCGCTGGTTGTACTTGTTCAGCAGAATGCCCAGGACCTTCAGATCCGGGTTGAAGGATTTGCGGACAGTCTCAATGGTGTCCTGAATCTGGGAGACGCCCACCAGACTCAGCACCTCCGCCTCCATGGGGACGATGAGCCCGGTGGAGGCCACATAAGCGTTGATGGTCAGGATGTTCAGGGCCGGAGGCGTGTCGATGATGATGAAGTCATACCGGTCCTTTACGGCGTCCAGATGCTGGGAGAGCATGAATTCCCGGCGGGGCGCGGTAAAGGCCACCTCGGCGGTGGAGAGCATGATGTCCGAGGGGAGGATATCTCCGTAGTCCGTGTGGGAGATGGATGCCTCAATGGGGTGTGCTCCGGTCAGCACATCGTAGACCGTGTAGCCGTCTCCGATGTCCAGGCCAAGGGTGAAGCCCAGGTTGCCCTGGGGGTCCAGATCGACGCCCAGAACCCGTGCGCCTCGCTGGGTGAGACCGCAGACCAGGGCGGAGACGGTGGTGGTTTTGCCTACGCCGCCCTTCTGGTTTGTGACGGTGATAACCTGTGTCAAAGGATTTTCCTCCTTACTGTAAAAACTAAACGCGGACCTCTTATTTTTATTATACTATATGTCGATAAAAAAACATAGAGGAATATCAAAAAAAATTCTTGGAAGGATTCACCGCTTCCGTGAGGCGGCGAATCGCCTGATATTATGAAGGGAGTGGGGGATATGGCCTCTATCAGCAGCGTCAGCAGCTCAAGCAGCATTTATGGAAGCAGAAATGTCATCTCCGGCCTCGCCAGCGGTCTGGATACGGAAGGCATGATCGAAAACGCGATATCCGCGTACAAAAACAAGATCACATCCCTGAGCCAGAAGCGCACAAAGACCGAGTGGAAGCAGGAATCCTACAGAAGCATGATCGAAAAGATGTCGTCCTTCCTCACGAAGTACACGTCTTACCGTTCTTCCAACAACCTGATGTCCACCAGCTTTTTCGATCAGGCGGTGAAAACGGTGGCCAAGGGCAGCAATGCCGACAAGGTCACCGCCACCGGGCGTTCCAGCAGCGACATCCGGGTGGACCGGGTCCGGCAGCTGGCCTCCGCCGCCACCTATAAGCTGAGCGGAACCTTCCTGGACAAACAGACCTCCGACTTCAATTCCGGAACCGTGTCTGCGGCCGCCCCCGGGTCCATGGACCTGGACAAGGATATGACCATCAGCACCTTTTCCGGCAGCATGACCCTGGCCTATGGCGGTTCCAACGCGCTGAGCTACCTGACCATCAACTTTGATGAGACCAAGACCTATGACAACGCCCAGGAGCTGGCGGACGAGATCAACCGGCAGCTGGAAGAGCAGACGGTGACCATCGGCAGCAAGAGCTACACCGGCAAGGAGCTGACCGAGGAGCTGGTTCGGGCCGAGGTCAAGGACGGCAAAATCACCTTTGCGGACCCCAAAAATAACAATGTCTATATCAGTGCGGCCAGTGACAGCGTAAAGAAACAGCTGCTGGGCGGCCAGGATCTCAGCAGTATATACGGCAAACAGGTCAAGAGCCTGGACGCCTCCGGCGTGGCAAATATGAAGGAGACCATGAGCACCCTGGAGTACCTGTCTTCCAAGGGCGGCAGCCTTCAGATAACCCTGGACGGCGTCACCAAGACCGTGAAAATGCCCACCGCCAAGGATATCAAGGCGGACAAGGACGATAAACGGACCCCGGCGGAGCGGGATCAGGCGTATCTCGAAGCCCTCCAGAAAAATATTGACGAGGCCTTTGGAAAGGGCAAGCTGACGGTGAGCGACAAAAACGGCGGCGAAAAGGGCATCCAGCTCCAGTTTACCACCGGACAGAAGGGCTCCACTTTTTCCGTCCAGTCCGACAAAGGCGAGACCCTTGGCTTCGGTGAGAGCAATCAGATTACCAGCTATCTCAATACCAGCAAGACGCTGGGCGAGCTGCTGGGCGAGGACGGCTTCAAGGATCTGGAAGCGCTCTATGAGCTGAAAGTGGACAGCAATGGTAAGGTCACAAAGGTGCCGGTGACGGACACCGACGGAAACCAGCTCTATTCCTTTAAGGTCAACGGCAAGGAAGTGGGGCGGTTCAATGAAAATACCACTTTGAGTACGGTAATCAACACCATGAACAGCAACAGCGATTCCGGGGTCAAAGTGGGCTATTCCAAGCTGACCAACGAGCTGACCTTTACCGCCAAGGACACGGGAGCCGCCAGCGAAATCCAGTTCGAGGGCCTGTCCTCCAAGCTGTTCGGCTCCCCCGGCACCTATGACGACAAGGGTGATGGAACTTATACCAAGGGTCAGGATGCCATCCTGGAGGTCAGCATCAACGGAACCTCCCTGGGAGAAATCACCCGCAGCTCCAACAGTGTGGAGCTGGACGGCATGACCATCAACCTCAAGGGGACCTTTGGCTACGAGACCGATGAGGACGGAAATATCAAATATGACGTCAGCCAGTCCCTGGACGAGAAGGGCAACCCGCTCTTCTCTGTGGACCAGGGAGACGGCAAGAGCAAGCAGTTCAGCGCGGAAAAGCTGGACGACGGCAGACTGGCCTTCCTGGACGAAAAGAGCGGCAAGACCGTATACGGCTCCATGGACGAGGACGGGAAGCTGACCTTTGAGAACCAGAAGGGCGAGGAGGTCTACGCCCGGGTGGACGCCCAGGGCCGCCTGCGCTTTGACGCCGGCAGCGACCAGGCTATGGACGTTTCCGCCGTCACGGAGAAAACCGCCGTCCCGGACGACAAGGCCGAGGCCGTCACCTTTGAAACCAGCTCCGACGCGGACAAAATTGTGGACGTGGTGAAGGAAATGGTGGCGGACTACAACGCCATGGTGACGGAGATCAAGAATGCTTATTCCACCCTGCCCCTGTATCGCAACCAGAGCAAAAACCAGCTGTATGAGCCCCTGACCGACGAGGACAAGGAGGGCATGTCCGAGAGCACCATTGAGGCCTGGGAGGAAAAGGCCAAGACGGGCATCCTCTTTGGCGATAACGACCTGCGCAGCCTGTACACCCGCCTGACCTCCGCTGTGTCCATGACCGGCGAGAACGGCGCGGCCCTCCGGGCGGCGGGCATTACCGTGAACTATTCCAACGGCCTGAGCACCCTGGAGTTTAACGAGACAAAGTTCCGGGACGCTCTGAACAACGACCCGGACGCCGTGCGGGACGCGTTTACCGCCAGCATGGAATCCGGAGCCAAGAGCAACGGCCTGATGCAGGCGCTGAAGCAGCCCCTGGAGCTGTACGGCAAGACCGAGGGCGGCAAGGGCGTGCTGGTCAGCAAGGCCGGTTCCCCCCTGGCCCCCAGCACCATGTATACCAACACCATCCAGCAGGAGCTGGATAAGATTGACAAGGAAATTGAGAAGTGGGAAGACAAAATGAGCGACCAGGTGGACTACTACACCAGTAAGTTCTCTCAGCTGGAGCAGCTGGTAGCCCAGATGAACTCCCAGAGCTCTTACTTCGCCCAGCTGATGGGCGGCTGATGAAGCGCATGAAAAGGCGGTGATTCACAGACGATGGATATGAAGGGCTTCAACCAATATAAGGAGCAAAGCGTCAACACCATGACCCAGGGCGAGCTGCTTCTTCTGCTGTATGACGAGCTTTTTAAGCGCCTCGCCCAGGCGGAAATCACGCTGAAGAAGCAGGATTATCCCGTTTTTGAGGCCTCGGTGCAGCGGGCAGTGGAGATCATCCAGTATCTGGATGATACGCTGGACCGGCAGTATCCCATCAGCAAAAATCTGACCCAGCTCTATGAGTATTTCACCTATGAGCTGGGCCGGGTGAAGATTGGCCGGCGGCAGGACCTGCTGGCCCATGTGAAGTCCATGATCGGGGAGCTGCGGGACGCCTTCCGTCAGGCGCAGAAGAGCGGCGATTCCGGGAAGTAGGTGAGAGGATGGAGGCATCCGCGCTGATGAATATTCATGTTCAGCTGAAGCGGATCTACACGGCCCTGAACGAGACCTACGACCTGACCCGCCAGCTGGCGGAGGCGGTGGACCGCAACGATCAGGTGACGGTTCAGATGCTGGTGGCCATGCGGCAGGAGCCGGTGGAAAAGCTCCGCCGGGGGCAGCAGGTTCTGGACCAGCTGAAGGCGGCGCTTCCCCAGGAGGCGCAGGGCCCCATGGAGGCGCTTCTGAAGGGGTCCGGTACGCCGGCGCCGGAGGAGGCGGCCCTGGCCAATCAGGCGGCTATCAATCAGAGGCTTTTGAAGCAGCTGGTGGACCTGGACCGGATTGTAAACCGAAAGGTGACCCGGGAAAAGTCGATTTATCAATAATGCCGGAGCCCCCGGCCCAGTGCCGGGGGCATCCACGCGCGGAGGTACTATGCCCACGATCACGCTGGAAAATGTAACAAAGCGCTATAAGCTGAACCGGCGGCAGCGGAAGGAGAACGGAGGCCGGCGCTTTGAGACCGGGGTGGAGAACATCGACCTGACCATCAAGCAGGGAGAGTTCGTCTTCATCATCGGCAGCAGCGGAGCCGGGAAGAGCACGCTGCTGGATCTGATTTCCGGCAAGCTCAAGCCGGACCGGGGCCGGGTCAGTCTGGACCAGAAGGACCTGACCAAGCTGATTCCCTGGAGCCACAACCGCATGGCCATTCTCTTCGGAAAGGTGCAGCAGGAACACAGCCTGATCCGGAAAATGACCGTGGAGGAAAACCTTTGGGTTGCGGCTCAGGTGGGACGCCGCCGCTTTGAAAACGCAAAGCATCTGCAGGAGCGGGTGGATAAGGTGCTGGGACTGGTCGGCATGCGGGGGGCCGGGAAGAAGTACCCTGCCGAGATATCGGTGGGGGAGTGCCGCCGTGTGGAGCTGGCCAGGGCCCTGATTAACAGTCCGCCCATCCTGGTGCTGGATGAGATTACCGCAAATCTGGACGATGATAATATCTGGGATATCTTCCAGCTTTTAATGGAGGTCAATCACCGGGGAACCACGGTCATCATGGCCACCCACGCCAGCAAATATGTGAACATCATGCGCCGCCGGGTGGTGACGCTGGTGGACGGACAGATTTTCGGTGACGTGAAAAAGGGAAGATACGGCGACGTGATGTAAGCAGCACGGAGCCGATGATTGATAGATAAGCAGGAACCGAACATAAAGAGGAGGAAATCGGAAATGATCAAGAACATGAAGATCAGGAAAAGCCTGGTCATGGGGTACGGCATTACCATCATTGTCTCTGTAATTATTATCATCGCAGCGCTGATCCTGATGACAGTACAGAAGAGGCAATATACTAACATTCTGGAAAAGTATGTGGAATCCAATGAGTTGGCGTCCGACTGCCGCATTGATTACAACATTGCCGCCCGTAACCTGCGTGACGCGGTATTGTCCGGCAATATGTCCAGCGTCGATACCTGCAACAGCAAAATCAATGAGCTGGCCTCTCAGTTAGCTACTCTGAACAGTATCTATCCCCTTGAGGATAAGACCGAGCTGAACAACTTTGTTAACATGGTAGAGGAATGGGAGGAGGAGGCTGTCACAATTGGACAGACTGTTCGGACCAATCAGCAGCAGGCGGCCAATATGATCGTAAGTACCTGCACCCCCGCTCTGAACCAGGCTGCATCCGCTGGTGATGCGCTGGCTGCCAGGCTCCAGTCTGAGCAGGCCAACATTATCTCGCGGCAGAATATCATTTCCACGATAGCAATAATTTCCATTATTGTGGCGATGTTGATCGCCACCGTGGCAGTGCTCCGCATCGCGCTGACAATCATCAAGAGCATTGTAGTTCCTGTGGAGGAGGTTCGCAAGGCCCTGGTTGGTTTCAGCGAGGGCAAGTTGGACATCCCCGTAAATTATGAGAGCAAGAGCGAGCTGGGCGAGATGTGCGACGCCCTGCGGACCAGCCAGCGGGTCCTTTCCGGTGTCATCAGCGATACCTGCCGTCTCCTGGAGGAGATGGGCAACGGAAACTTCAATTGCCGCACCAATGCTGAACAGCTGTATGTAGGCGAGCTGGTGAACATGCTCAAATCCATCCGTGTGATCAACAGCAGCCTCAGCGACACCCTGGCCCAGATCACCCTCAGCGGCGAGCAGGTTTCCGCCGGCTCCGAGCAGGTGTCTACCGGCGCCCAGGCTCTGGCTCAGGGCGCTACGGAGCAGGCCAGCGCCGTGGAAGAGCTGTCCGCCACCATTGCTGACATTTCCGAGAAATCCCAGAGCAATGCCAAGCGCAGCGAAATCGCCATGGACCACTCCAGGAACGCCGACCAGCGCGTTCGGGAGAGTGCCGCGTACATGGACGAGATGGTCAAGGCCATGGAGAAGATTTCCAGCTCCTCGGAGGAAATCGGCAAGATCATTGCCACCATTGAGAACATTGCCTTCCAGACCAACATCCTGGCTCTGAACGCCGCTGTGGAGGCCGCCCGGGCCGGCAGCGCCGGCAAGGGCTTCGCTGTGGTTGCCGACGAGGTGCGGAATCTGGCCACCAAGTCCGACCAGGCTGCCAAGGCCACCAAGGAATTGATTGACAACTCCATCGCCTCTGTTCAGGACGGCAGCGAGATTGTGAAAAAGGTCTCCCTGTCCCTGAGCAAGACCGTGGAAGCCACCGACGAGTCCATGTCCGCCCTCCAGGAGATTGCCAAGGCTGTGGAGGAGGAGGCCGAGGCCATTGCCCAGGTCACCGAGGGCATTGACCAGATTTCCTCCGTGGTGCAGACCAACTCCGCCACCTCCGAGGAATCCGCCGCCGCCAGCGAGGAGCTCAGCAGCCAGGCGTCCCTGATGAAGAGCCTGATGAGCAAGTTCCGTCTGCGCAATGACAGCGGCAGCAGCTATGAAAGCCCCGCTCCCGCCCCCAGCTATGCCGCCGCTGACGACAGCGTGGCGGAGCCGGACAGCGGCTATGCCGGATACAGCGGAGATTCCAGCCCCTTCAGCAAGTACTGAGAGAAGCTGCATTCATAGCCGGAGGACGAAACAAGGCGTGTTCCTCCCGATTCGGGCATTTTCGCGGGCATACTGCCGTGGGGCAGGAAAATTGAACGAGGAGCGGGAGCAAACCGCTCATAGGGTGTTCGGCGGCTGTGAACACGGGTTCCGAAGATAAGCGGTTGCGCGGAGAGCGAATGCCGTTCCGCACACCGGGTTCCCTGCAATGGTTGCCAGAAGGCGGCAGGTCCGCCTTCTGGCAACATTTCGGTTTGACGGCAGGGGGCGGAGCCGGCAGGGACGCGCCCGTTTTGGGAGTGCCGGAGTCTGCCTGAGAGCAGACTCTGTGATGACAGAAAAGGAGTGTCAGGGATATGACGGAGTACAGACCCCAGGAGCAGGACCTGATCTATGCCCTGGATATAGGCACCCGCAGCGTCATCGGCGTGGTGGGCCGGCCAATGAACGGACGGTTCAAGGCCCTGGATATAGAAATGGCGGAGCATGGCAGCCGCTCCATGATGGATGGACAGATTGACAACATCCAACAGGTGGCGGGGCTTGCCAGAACGGTGACGGAGCGGCTGGAAGAGCGGCTGGGCATCCATCTGGAGCGGGTCTGCGTAGCCGCCGCGGGACGGGCCCTGCGGACCCAGCGGGGCAGCTTCAGCATGGACCTGACCGATGAGGAATCCATTACCGCCGAGATCATCAGCCACCTGGAGGCCGGGGCCCTCTCCGCGGCGGAGGAGGCCCTGCAGATTGACGATGAGAGCCGGCGTCAGTTCTTCATGGTGGGCTATACCGTGGCGCAGTACCGGCTGGACAACTATCCCCTGAACTCCCTGCTGGCCCACAGCGGACAGAAGGCCGAGGCGGAGGTGGTGGCTACGTTCCTCCCCGGCGAGGTGGTGGAAAGCCTGTACGCCGCCATGCGGGCGGCGGGTCTCCAGGTGGCCAGCCTGACCCTGGAGCCCATTGCCGCCATGAACGCCGCCATTCCGGCGGAGCTGCGTCTTTTGAATCTGGCCCTGGTAGACATCGGCGCGGGCACCACGGATATTGCCCTTTGCCGGGAGGGCAGCGTCACCGGGTATACCATGGCGACGATTGCCGGTGACGAGATTACAGAGGCCATTATGCGGGCCTTCCTTGTGGATTTCAAAACCGCCGAGGAGCTGAAGCGGGATTTGGCCACCCATGAGGACCTCCACTATACGGATATTCTGGGTCTGGAGAATACGGTGAGCCACGAGGCCCTGGGGGAGATTATTCAGGAGCCCATGGGCCGTTTGGCCTCAGCGATTGCCGAGCAGGTGACGGGGCTCAACGGCGGTGCGCCGTCGGCGCTGTTCCTGGCCGGCGGCGGCAGCAAGCTGGACGGCCTCCGGGAGCGGGTGGCGGCCAGCCTGGAGATGGACGAGCGCCGGGTTGCCATTGCCGGGAGCAATTACGTCAAGAGCGCCTTTTCCGACGATCTGGACCTGAACAATCCGGAGTACGCCACGCCTCTGGGCATTGCTGTGTCCGCCGCCCTGGGCCTGCTGAACGACAGCTATGTGGTGACGCTGAACGGCGGCGCCGCCAAGCTCTTCCGCAGCGGCGTCCTGACCCTCCGGGATATCCTGCTGATGAACGGATACACCTACGCCGACCTGCTGGGCCGTTCCGGCAAGAATCTGGGCGTTACCCTGGATGGGCGGCATGTGCTTCTCCGGGGAGAACCCGCCGCCCCGGCGGTCCTCCGGGTCAACGACGCCGACGCCCCTATTACCACGGTGATACACGCGGGAGACCGGATTCAGTTCACCCCCGCCCGGCCCGGCGCCGACGCGGCGAAGACCCTGGGAGAGCTGCTGGGACCGGATTTCTCCGGCCGGGTGCTGCTGAACAACCGGGAGGCGCCTATGAAGACGCCTTTGCGGCAGGGGGACGTCATCCTGACGCTGGAGAGCAGGAAAAAAGTTCTCGGACCCGAACCCGAACCAGAGCTTAAACCCGAGCCCCAACCTGAACCCAGGCCTGAGCCCCAGCCCGCCCCGCCCCCCGCTCCCCGCGTGGCCCCCCGCCGGCGGACTCTGGAGGTGGTTTTAAACGGCAGGGCCCTGGTTCTGCCGGCGAAGGAAAACGACCAGCCCCATTATGTGATGGACCTGCTGGAGAAGTCCGGTCTGGACCTGGAGCATCTGGACAGACCGGTGCAGCTGTCGGTGAACGGCGTGGAATGCGGGTTCCGGCAGGTGCTGAAGGATCGGGATTCCGTCACCATCCGCTGAGGTGGGGAAAAAAGGAGCTAGGAGAGTGAGACCTTGAAACAGGATGCAGCTGAAAAGATTGCGCAGCAAACCGCTAAAATCACCGCGAAGGCGGAGAGCGACGCGGCGAAAAAGATAGCCAAGGCTAAAAAAGCCGCCGAAAAGAAAACGGCTGCCGCCGCGGCGAAAGACGCGAAAAAGGCGGCCAAGGCGGAGAAGCAGGCGGCAAAAATTTCAAAAAAGGTGTCTGTGGCCGAGAAGAAGGCCGCCGCCAAGGTGGCCAAGGTGGAAAAAAAGGCCGCCGCCCAATCTGCCAAGGCCGCGAAGCTGGCGGCGAAGCGGGCTCCTGAGAAGGGCGCCGAGGGCGGAGAGGCCCAGGCGGCGGGCAAAAAGGGCGGCAAGAAAAAGATTTTGCTGCTGCTGTCCCTGGTGGCCATTGCGGTGGCTGCGGGTGTGTTCTTCTTCCTGAAGGGAAAGGGCGGCAAGGAGGCCGACAAGCCCCTGGAGCCCATTACCGCGCCGGTTGTGTACCTCTTCAGCGAGGAGATCGGGGTGCCCGCCCTGCCGGTGCAGGACACCGTGGTGGTCTACGAGGAAAAAATCCCCAGAGAGCAGGCCCCCGCCGCAGATGAGGCGGAAGACACGGAAGGCACGGAAGGCACAGAAGGCACGAAAGATGCGGAAAGTGCAGAAGGGGCAGAAGGTACGGAGGGCGCGAAGGAAGCTGAAGGCGCAGAGGAAGCGGAGGAGGTTACCGTCACCCGCTATACCTATGAGGGCGTCAGCGACCCCAAGGGCCTGATGGCCGCGTACGCCGTTCTGATGACCCAGGAGGATGCGGGCTTTTCCGCCATTGACGCGGAGATGGTCCGGACGGACCTTCCGGACTTCGAGGGGAAGGAGGCCACGGAGGATGCGCCGGCGTCGCCGCCTGTGACCACCGTGACCCTGGCCCGGAACGGGGACATTGACAACGAGATTGTGCACGCTCTTCTGCTGGAATGGGATGAGGATTCCTGTTCCGTCACGGTGGATACGCCCTCGGGCCGGGTGCGGGATCCCAAGCCGCCTGCGTCTGCGCCTCAGGCCCCCGGACTGACGGTGGAGGGCTTCAAGCAGCTGAACCCCGCCGTTCTGGGTCTGGAGGGCAGCAGCATGGATGAATATAGCGTCTTTGTGAATGACGGATTGGTTCTTGTTTATGGTAATCCCTGTATTCGAATCGGTGTTACTGGGGGGAATGAGGTTGAAAACTATTTCCTTTCCTCTGATGGACATCACGTTTACCGGTATGATATCGAGAGCAACTCTGCGGAGGAGCTGGAGATAGAACCGTAGACAGGCAGCAGCCGGAGGGCCTCCGGCGGGCCGGAAAGGCGGTAAGACCGCCCTTCCGCCGCCGGGGCGAACAGGGGAGTTAACAGCCCCTCCAGCACGCAGACGGAGGACCGGGCGGACAGGGCCCCCTTGGGCGTCAGCGCCTGGACGGTTTCCGGATCTACCTGGGCGATGTGCAGCCCGTATTCCCGGCCCAGGGCCTGAATCTGTTTTTGGGTGATGGCCGCTTGGGCGGCGTCACTCAGGGGCTGGAAGCCAATCAGGCCGCTGAACCGGCCCGCGATTTCCCGCAGGACTCCCTGCCGCACCATGGCCCGCCGGGCCGACTCGTTTTCCTGAAACAGCCGTTCCGCCAGCTCTGCCGGCGAGGCAGCTGTTTTTTGCGCCTTGGTCCCTTCCGGCTGGAGGACGGCCTCGCCGCCGTCTGAAAAGCCCACAGGCCGCCCGCCGGAGTCTGTGAGGTCCAGGTTGGTGGTGAAGACGAAGACGCAGCGCCGGAAATCCAGCTCCCGGCCCCCGTCCTCGTCGGCCCGATGGGCGGTGCAGCGCCCCTCATCCAGAATGGACATGAAGACCTTCAGGACCTCCGGGTGGGCCTTTTCCAGCTCGTCGAACATAAACACCGTGGAGGGGTTGCGCTTCACCGCCTCGAATACGGGCTGGTCCTCATAGCCCACATAGCCCGGCGGCGCGCCGGTGAGCCGGTGGACGGAATGGGGCTGGGTGAAGGTGTTCAGCTCCGTCCAAACGAGCTGAAAGCGCCTGCCGGTGCAGCGCTCCAGAGCGGGGGCCAGGGCCTTCCCCAGCTCGGACTTTCCCACGCCGGTGGGGCCGTAGAAAATCAGGGACAGGGGCCGGGCGGGGGCCTTTTTGCCGCAGTGGCTGTATAACCGGTAGGCCGCGGCCTCCACAGCCTGGTCCTGGCCCAGGACGGTTTCCCCCAGGGCGTCCCGGAGACGGCAGAAGAGGGAGGGCCAGACGGAAGACCGGGGCTCCGCCGTTATGGAGGCCGGGCGGACCTGAGTCAGGGGAGCGGGACGCTCTTGGGTCAGAGGAGCAGGACGGTCCTGAGTCAGAGGGACCGGGCGGTCCTGGGTCAGAGGAGCGGGACAGTCCTGAGTCAGTGGAGCGGGGTGGTAGGGTTGGGCTGCGGTCTCCCGCCGCAGGGACAGCAGCCGCCCCGCCATGGACTCATAGCTGTCAAACCGCCAGACGCTCCGGCTGAACAGCGCCGCCAGCACCCGGCTGTTCCCGTGGTAAGTCACTGCCGGCCTCCAGTAGAGCAGATAGGCGTTTCCCTGCCGGGAGAAGCCCAGGACGGCCTGAGCAGGCACGCAGCCCTGGGGCATCCGGCAGTCCGGAAACTCACAGCCGCCGCCCAGGCGGCTCCTCTCGTCGACGCAGCGGCGCAGCGTGGCATAGGCCTCTGGCCCGGCGGAACAGAACTGAGAAAAGCTAAGATTCATGAAAACCCTCCGGACAGGCGCGAAACCGCGCCGGAAATCAATAATACCAGTATTTCCCAAACCGCGGCGGTTTAGTCCGGCGGGAGGGGAAGGCCCGGCGGAGGAAACCGGGAAACGGCGCAAAAAAGAAGAGGCGCAAAAAAGAAGAAACGCAAAGAGCCCCCCGCCCATCTGGGCGGGGGACTCTTCACATGCGTTTACATGGCGTCCCGTTTGGACTGGAGGATTTTGCGCTGGAGGGCAAAGATGGCCTGCAAAAGCCGCTCCTGCTCCTTTTCCGGGAGGTTCTGGAAATGGCAGCCATACTCAAAGTCCCGCCGCCGCTGATTGCGCCATTCCACCTGGCAGGTAAAGGCAAAAGGAGCCTCCTCGGAGACCACTGTCAGGTCCATCAGAAAGACGGAACCCACCTCAAACTCCTTCTTGACCGTCAGGCGGACGCCGCTGGCGCTGATGTCCTGCACCACGCAGGGCAGCTGCTCCTGCTCCCGGTAGCGCTGGTTGGGGATGACCGTGCCCTTCAGCTCGGCGTGCTGGCGGAAGAAATCCCGGTGGTCCCTGCTCTGGAGGAATTGCAGGTTCTCAATGTGCCAGAAGTCCTCACAGCTGCGGCAGACGGTGCCGTTCAGGGAAAAGGCCTGCGCGTTTTTCTGGAAGCCCCGGATTTTCACCGCCTGCTTGTACATGGCCTGAGGGGCCTGGCCCTCCGGCTCGCAGCGGACCTCCAGCACGCCTGCGCCGTAGATTTTCAGGCGGCCCACAAACAAAAGATGGTTCTCCGGCGTGGTCACCTCCACCCGCATGCCGGAATAGAGCTCCGGCGGGATTTTGGAGTCCTCCTCAGAGGGAGGCGGTGGAAAATCATCCTCCGGCGATTCCGTGGAATCCTCCTCCGGCAAGTCCAGGAAGTCGTCGTCCCGGTCAAAAAACTGCTGAATCCATTCAAGTAAACCCATTTTTGAATCCCCTTTCTCTGATTGCTGCCGGGCGGCTTCACCGGGCGAGAACCCGGTGAAGGATAACCGCCATCTCCGCCCGGCTGATCGCCGCCGTGGGGTTGAGGCGCTTGCTGCCGTTGCCCTGTACCGCGCCCATCTGAATCAGCGCCGCCACGGCGGACCGGGCATGGGCAGAGACCTGGTCCCCGTCGGCATAGGCAGAGAGCAGGGCGGTGGATGCGGCGGGGGGCGTCTGCCCGGCGGCGGTCATGGCCCGGGAGATCATGGTCATGGCGCTCTGACGGGTGATGGGAGAGGTGGGACGGAAGAGGCCGTTTTCACCCTGAACGATGCCCAGGTCCCTGGCGGTGGCGATGGCCCCGGCATAGACGCTGGAGGCCGGCACATCCGGGAAGCCGGAGGCTCCACCGGCGGTGGAGAAGCCGAAGGCCCGGCAGACCATCAGGGTGAACTCGCCCCGGCTGATCTGCCGCCCGGGGGCGAAGGTGTTGTTGCTGTAGCCGGTGGTAATGCCGCTGTACCGCAGGAATTCAATGGAGGGCTTTGCCCAGTCCCAGCCGCTGGCCACGTCGCTGAAGGGGGTGGTACAGTAGCTGTTGGAGAGGGTGAATTCCAGGGTGTTGGTGTGGCTTCCGCCGTTGACGGCATAAGCCGTGTAGGAGATGCTGACCAGGCCCTGAAGCTCTGCCTTGGCAAGATAGATGATCTGGCCGATTTCCGGGGAGCCGCTGGGGTAATAGCGGGTGCCGGTGGTGACGGCCGTGCCGGTGCGGAGGGGGTTGGTGTAGCCCAGGTAGAGGTGTCCGGAGCCGGGCAGGCTGTTGAATTCAATATAGGAAAGCTCGCTGCCCAGAGCGCCCTGACAGGCCGATTGGAAGTCGGAGGTCCGCAGGGAGATGGGCGTGGAGCTGCCCATATACCGAAGGTGATTGCTGGTGGGGGAGTTGATGGTGATTTCCACCGTACCTGTGAAGGAGTCTCCGTTGCTGGCCCAGCCGGTATAGTGGAAGGAGACGGTTCCGGCGCTGCCGGAGGCCACGAAGCTGACGTCGTTAATCAGCCGGCTGCTGCCGGTGCGGTAATAGCTGGTGGAGCTGGTGACCTTGGTTCCGCTTTTCCGGGCGCTGTCATACTGGTAGTAGAGGGTCCCGGAGCGGGAGGCCGGCAGGTCGAAGCGGACATAGTTCAGGGTGCTGCCGGTGAGGTCCCGGCAGACGTTGTTAAAGTCCGCCGCGTCAAAGCGGACGGTTCCGTCCGTGACGGTGGTATAGGTGACGGTCCGGCTGTCGCTGCCCCGGCCCACGGTGACGGACACCGTGCCGCTGAACCGGGCTCCGCTGTCGTCATAGCCGCTGAAGGGGATGGAGACAGTACCATTGTATCCCGAGGCGGGGACAAAGGTGACATTGGAGATGGAATTGGTGCCCGTGCGGTAATAGCTGGTGGAAGCGGAGACCCGGGTGCCGGTGCCGGAGAAGCTGACATAGTTGTAGTAGAGCGTTCCGGTGCTGGCGGCGGGCAGGGAGAAGCTGATTCGGTTCAGCGTGGTTCCGTTGTTGCGCTGGCAGGCGCTGTTAAAGTCCTCGGCCCGGAAGGTCACAGGCTCGTTTTCCGGCGTAGAGTAGTTCACGGTGCCGTACTCGTCTCCCACCCGAATGATGAGATTGCCGGTGAAGGTCCGGCCGGAGGTGCTGGTGCCGGTGAAGGGAACGGTAATGGTTCCGCTGTATCCCCGGGCGGGCACGAAGGTGATATAGGAAATCCGGGGGGTGGAATTGCGGTAATAGCGGGTGGAGGTGGAAACCCGGCTGCCGTAGGTGGAGCTGCTGGTGTAGTTGTAGTAGAGGGTTCCCACGCTGGAGGAGGGGAGCCGGTCGAAGCGGATGTAGTTCAGGTTGGAATTTGTGGCGTGCTGGCAGGCGTCATTGAAGCTGGACGCGCTGAGGTCCGCGCTCTGGTTGACGGCTGTGGTGCATTCCACGTCGCTGCCGGAGCCGCCGGTGGGGGAGAAGACCGTGATGCGGACGGACCCGGTATAGGGGATGCCGGAGGTGTCCGTGCAGTGATAGGTCACGTCCACGGTGCCGGTGTAGTCCTTGGCGGGAAGGAAGGTCACCTTGTCGATAGGCGGATTGCTGTTGGGGTAGTACCGGGTGGCGCTGTCCACCTTGGAGGAATACTGGCTGGCGCTGTAATCATAGTACAGCGTGCCCCGGCTGGCGGAGGGCTGTTCAAAGGTGATATACCGGAGATTCCGCCCGTTCCGGGTCTGGCAGATGGCGATGAAGTCCGACGCCGAGAAGGTCACAGGCTGATTGATGGCGGTGGAGTAAGTCACGTCGCCGGTGGAGCCGACTTCCACACGGATGGTGCCCACAAAGGTGATGCCCTTGCTGTCCGCTCCGTTGTAGTGGATGACGGCGGTGCCGGAGAAGCCGGCCTTGGGCACAAAGGTGATGTCCCGAATGGGCCGCTGGTCGATGCCGGGGTTCATGTAATAGCGCTCGGTAGACCCCACGCCGTGGCCTGGCGTCTCGGGGGAGACATAGCCATAGAAGAGGGTGCCCTCGCCGGTGGCGACTCTGAGACCATAGATATAGTCCAGATAGCTGCCTGCCTTGTCCCGGGAGCGGCGGTCCAGGTCCGACGTCAGATCGGAGAAGGGCAGGGTCTCTCCGGCGTCAATGGTGCGGTCGATGGACTCCGCCACATCCTCCGCCACCGTGACGGTGCAGGTGTCCGTGTAGTTCCCCGCCGTGGCGGTGATGGTGCAGGTGCCGGGCATGTGGCCGGTGATGCGGCCCCCCGAGGCGTCGGCAATGGAGGGGTTGGAGCTGGTCCACTTGACGGAGGTGGGGGCGTTGCCGTAGGTGGGGAAGGACAGGCTTTCCGTCCGGTTCACCAGCAGGTTCAGCTCGTGTTCGGACAGCAGGATGCCGGAGACCTCGATGTCGGAATGGTCGCTTTTCTCCGGGTCTGCCGCGGCGGCGGCCGTGACCACGGTTTTGCCGGGCTTCACGCCGGTGATGACACCTGTGGAGGGGTCAATGGTGGCAATGGAGGTGTCCGCCACGCTCCAGGTCACCGTCTGGTCCGCGCCGTCGGGGTAGACCTGGGCCTTCAGCTCTCTGGGGGCGCCGGTGCGCTCCACATAGATGGAGGTGCCTTTGGTGGGGGGCGTGGTAATCTCCACGCCGGTGGGAGGCGTGGCCGTGACCAGCACCTTGCAGACGGCGGTGAGGTTGGAGGCGGGATTGTATACCGAGACCTCCGTGCTGCCCACGGCTCTGGCCCGGAGACTGACCCGCGCGCCGGAGCTGCCGTTGACCAGATAGGCCACAGAAGGGTCCTTCACCGTCCAGGTCAGTCTGGGGTTGGTGGTATTGACGTTCTCCAGTACGGCGGTGATGGTCTCCATCTCCCCCACGCCCATAAGCAGGGTGGTGGGCTCCACCTTCAAAGACGGGTCCCGGGGGGGCGAAACCACCGTGATATTATAGTATTCACTCCGCACGCCGCCGGCGGTGGCGGTGATTTGGATGTTTTCGCCGGTTTTGATGCCGGTAACCAGACCGCTGGGGCTGACAGTCGCCACGGACTGGTCGCTGCTGGACCAGGTGACCGTTTTGTCCGTGGCGTTGGCGGGCTCCACGGTGGCCGTCAGCTGGAGGGTTTCCCCCTCGGTGACCTGGTGGGACGGACCGCTGATGGTCACTTTGGTAACCGGCACTGTGGCGGAGGCGGTGACCGTCACCGTGCAGGAGCCGGTTTTGCCTCCCGCCGTGGCCGTGATGACGGCGCTGCCCGTGCCTCTGGCTGTGATTTCCCCGGTGGAGGCGTTGACGGTGGCCACAGAGTTGGCACTGCTGGACCAGGTGACGGGGGTGGAGGTGCTGGTGCTGCCGTCGGACATGTTAACCGTGGCCGTGGGGGTGAAGGTCTGTCCCACCGTCAGAGACCGGGAAGAGGGGGTGACGGTGACGCTGGTTACAGTAGGCGCAGAACCTTGGACAGTGATGGTTTTATATTCATGTCTGGTTTCAGGGGTTGCGCCTGCGCCGGGAACCGTATAAGTAGCCCTGAGCATAGCGGTCCCAGGCTTATCAGCCCGAACTGTAACCGTAATGTTTGTGCCGCCTGATTGAATGCTTACGATGTCTGAGGGAGTGTCGTCTGTATTGGATACGACGACATCCCAGGACACAAAGGTAGCGGTGGGGCCGCCGCCATCCTGAAAGGTGAAATCTTTCTGATCGCCAAGCTGCATGGTCTGCGGACCGGTGGGATTGATCTGATATGCAAACGCAGCAGGCGTCAGGGAACAAACCAATGCCGCCGCCAGCAGCAGGGCCAGCAGGCGGCGGTGAAATCGAAATCTCATAATAAGACCTCCTGTGTCCCACCGAAGGGTGGGTCCTTATTCCCGCCATAGCGGCGGGGACTCTATACTTCGCGCTTTCGCGGGGAACCAGAGGGACCCCCCCTCTGGACTCCCCCATGACGGGGAATTTTAAGGGCGGAAAAGCAGTCCGTACCTCATTTCAATAACCCCCGTCATCGGGGGGATTCAGGGGGGTGTCCCCCCTGACGGGGATACCAAAGGGGCTGGCCCCTTTGGCCCCCGCCGGGAGGCGTTCCCCGTCAGGTGATGGGGTCATAGCTGAACCCGTCGGCCAGCCAGTTTTTGGAGGCGTTGGTCACCACGAAGCGCATGCTGTACATCTTGCTCACAGGGTGCTGCACCAGCTCCAGCTGGAGCATCAGGTTGCCGTCGGCAAAGCCCGCGTTGCCTGCGCTGTCGCAGAGGTTGGCGGTCCGCAGGGTGATGGTGCTGCCGAAGGCAATGGGGCCGAACTGGAAGTTCAGGGGGTTGCTCTTGCCCTGGCTGTCGGCGATCAGGTTGATGTTCTGCCCGGCGCTCAGAAGTGCGTTGGCGTGGATTTGGCCGGGGCCCACAACGGTGCTCTGGGTGTTCACCAGCTCCAGCCAGGTGTCGGAAGTGCTGCTGGTCTTCCAGTTCAGGTCCTCGTCAAACTGGATGGTCAGGCTGCCGTAGTACAGGGCCTGCATGGCCTCGGCGGGAGACTCAAACCACAGCGCGCCGGAGGAGGTGAACATGGAGGTGCCCATGGACTGGAGCTTGGGGTGCTCCGTGTCCAGCTTGGTCAGGGGATAGTTGGCGCAGAAGGCATAGGACGAGCCCTGGGGGCTGCTGGCTACGGCAATCAGCCAGCAGGGAACGCCCAGATCCATCCAGCGGGAATAATCCTGGGTGAAGCGCAGGTCCGTGGTGATGTTGCTGGTCTCCCGCAGGACCAGACTGCCCGGGTGGCCCGCGCCGGCGCTGCCAGAGATGATGATGGAGGCCACCTCATCCTGAATGGTCTTGGGGATGAACAGGTCGAAGACGGAGCCGATGGAGTTGGGTCCGTCCATCACCGAGGTCTGCATGGCCTGGAGATAGGTCATGCCGTACCAGTTGGCCTGCCAGTATTTCTGATAGTCGTCGGGAATGACCACGTTGGTGGTGTCCAGCTTGGTCCGCAGAAGGGAGGGCTCCAGTCCGGCGGGGACCAGCAGATAGCCGCCGTCGGCCTCCCGGTCGGCGCTGATGGTGGCGCTGGGAGAGGCCAGGGTGATGGACAGGATGGGCCGCACCACCTTTTCCGTCTTGAAGCGGAAGGCGTACACGCCGGAGTAGGAGGTCTGACTCTCGCCCCGGAGCACGAAGTAGGCGATGTATTCCGTATCCGCCAGCAGGCCCGTAATGGTGGGCAGGTCCGTGGCTCCGGAGTTGAAGCGGATGTTGCCGGTCTTGATCTGCTCGTTTCGGAACTGGGGGTTCATGATGTCGGTGCTTACCGGTACGGTGACAAGACCCTTGTCTCCTGTGCCGTTGAAGTTGGTGCCGTTTTCTTCCAGCTTGAGCCAGCTGGCCACGTCGTCGATATTCTCCCCGTCATAGGTGGTGGGGATGGTCCCCAGAGGGGCGATGACGTAGTAGCAGGTGGTCTTGTTCCGGTTCAGCATAACGGTGATGTTGGCGGTTTCGTCGCCGGGCCGGAAGTTGGGATAGCCCCGGATGAAGGTGGGGGCGCTGGAGTCGGAGAAGGTATGGGTCACGGTGAAGGGCGTGGGCACGCCGATTTCGTTCACCGCGTTGTCGCCCGCCTGGTTGTTCTCCCAGGAAGAGGGGCTGAGGTCCGGCGTGGCCAGCTCCCGCAGAGAGCTCTGGTCCGACGCCACAATGCGGATGTCGAAGGTGATGGGCACGCTCCAGTCGCCCCGCTGGTCGGAGGAGCCCACCTTGGTGATGCGCACGCCGTATTCCCGGTGCTGCATGGTCTTCAGCTGCTCGAAGCCGTAGTTGGCAAACCACTTGCCCACGCTGATGCCGGTCCGGGGCTCCCCGTCAAAGGTCTGAATCAGGGCCCTGGTGGGGCTTCCGGTGGAGGGATTGGGAATCGTGTTGGTGCACTGCTTCCAGTTCACGCCGTCGTCGGTGTAGAACAGCTCGAATTCCACAGAGGAGGCGGCGGGGTCCGGCGCGGTGTACCAGATCAGCATATCCCAGTTGATGTCCGCGTCCACGCTGCTGGCCGTCACCGGCGTCAGGTCAAAGGTCATGTCGAAGTCCACGTTGGACCCGTTGACCATGGCGCTGAGGGTCTTGGTCCGCTCCAGGAGGACCTGGGCGTCGATGGTGCGGAACACCGGCAGGGTGATCACGCCCCGGTTGCCCCCCCGCATGGTGTTGCCCGCCATGTCGGAGATGCCTTCCACGGTGATGTAGTAATTGGCTCCGCTGGTGAGGTTCAGGGCGCTTTCGCTGGGATTTTCGTTGTAGTGGAAGGTGATGAGCATTTCACCGGTTTCCATGTCCGTGGTGATCTCCGCCTTCCGGTAGTCGATGACCCAGTCGTCCCCGATGGAGGCCTCGTTGCCCGCGTGGCGGTCCGTCACCGGGTTTTGAGGCGTGGCGTTGTTGGCGGGCCGCTGATAGAGCTTGATGTGCTCCCGCAGGGCGTCGGCCAGGGCCTTTTCCGCCGCCGCCCGCTCGGCGGAGCCGGGTGTAGCCTTGGTGACGTTGTTGTACAGCTCCCGGAAGACGTTGTACTCGGCGGGAACCGTGTTGGGCCTGATGCCCTGGACGCTCTCGGAGAAGACCACGCTGATGGAGGTGTCGGGGTAGACCTCCGGCTGTGTGGTGCTCTCATTGGCGGGATGGCTGAACTCCTGATGCACCGTGGGAGGCTCGTTGTCCAGGGTGTGAATCAGCATGGGGGGCGTCAGCTCCTGGGTGTAGACGTTGTAGTTCCCCGCGTTGTCCACCGCCACATAGTACAGGTCATATTCCGTCTGAGGCTGAAGGCCGGTGACGTTGATGGTGTAGTCGGTGTCGGCCCGGGCTGCCCGGGTGCTGCCCCGGCTCAGGGCCCCGGTGCCGCTCTGAATCTGAATCTGAGCGCCCTTGTACTGATCCGGCGTGGCGCCCTCGGTTCTGGGGTCGATGATGCCCGCGCCGTAGAAGGGGGCGTTATGCCGCACCACGGCCCAGTACAGCGTGCCGGGCTCGTTGAGGGAGAAGGAGAGGCGGACGTTTCTGGCGCCGGGGTCCTGGGGCGTCAGGTGCTGAATGACGGGGGGCGTGCGGTCCAGCGTCGTCACCTGGAGGCGGCGGACGGCGGAGCTGCGGCCGTTGTCGGCGTCATTGAGCCAGAGATAGAGACTGTAGGTGGTCTGCTCCGCCAGATAGGAGGTGTTGACCTTGGGCACCAGATAGGGCGTGTTTTTCGTCACGTCCACGATGCCGAAGCCCAGATTGCCGGGGATGGAACCGGCCTTGAAGTCCGCCGCCGTGGGGGCTACGGCGTTGTTGGGCAGCAGGACGTAGTACATCTGGCAGTTTTTGGTGGGCATGGCCATGACCTGGACCACCTGCTCCTTGTCGCTGTCCAGGGTGAGAATGGTGTAGGGATAGCCGGCGGCGAAATTGGGCACGGAGTCGTCCGGCGTGGTGAAGGCCACCGTCTTTACGGGGCTTCTCCGGCCCCGGCTGTCCACCAGCATGGCGGAAACGTAATAGGAGCCGTCCCGGGCCAGGCCCGTGAGACGGGCGGTGAATTCGGTGTTGGAGGCAGTGGCGTTGAGGGTGCCGCTGCGGATAATCCGGTTGGAGCCCGTGGGGGGACGGATCAGGTCATCCTCGCTGACGGACCCGTCGCTGAGGGCGGTGAGGGCCCAATAGATGGTGCCCCGCTTGTTGGTGCTGAATACAGCGTCCGCCGCCGTGGGGCCCACGTTCCGCATGACGGGGAAGCCCGTCAGCAGCCGGGGGTCCTCGGAGGACTCCGCCGCCGTCACATTGTCCATGACCTGTCCGTTGATATTGGAGGTGATGCCCGGCCGGACGGTGATGTTGTCCGGCAGCATGGTGGAGGAGGAGCCGGCGGCGTTGACGTTCATCTGGCTGACGCTGCCTGCCCCCGTCACGGGGACGGCGGTGTCCAGGTTCAGATTTTTGATGCTGGCCCGGTTGTCGATGCTCAGGGTGGTGCCCAGGGCCTTTTCGTCGACGGTAACCACATGGGCCATGCCCTGGGCCATCTGGAGGGTGGAACCGGGGGTGCGGTTGACGACCTCCTTGATGTTGCCCGCGAACTGGAACAGGGCGTCGTTTCCGCCCTCCAGAGAGATGAAGCGCAGTCCCAGACCGTCGTCCGTCACATCCTCTATGTAGGCGGAGGTGCGGATGGTGGTGTTTCCGATGTTGGTCAGGCCCTCGGAGCGGATGGAGAGGAACTGTTCCGTGAGGCTGTCCACCTCCAGGCTGTCCGCCGTCACGTTCCGCAGGACGATGCTGTTGTCGCCCTTTTCGGCCTCGCCGCCGCCGCAGACCACGATCTTGCCCATGACGCTGACATTTTCCAGCTCCACGTTGCCCAGACCCACGCCGCCGGTGAGGTAGAGGTTTCCGGTAATCACGGTGTCCTTCAGCTTCACGCCGGGTGTGTTGATGGTCAGGTTGCCGTAGACGCCTCCGGAGATGTTCTCGCCGGGCTCCTGAACCAGGGTGCCCAGGGCGCGGACCAGGAAGCAGGCCACCTGTCCCCGGGTGATGTTGTCCTTGGGGCGGAAGTCGCCGCTGGTATAGCCCTGGATGATGCCCAGCTCCGCCGCCTCCTGCACCAGTCCCCGGAACTGGGGCGTGATCTGGTAGCCGTCCTGGAAGCTGGTGCCCGCGCCGGAGGTGCCCTGAAGCCGGAGACACCGGCCCAGGAAGGCGGCGGCCTGCTCACGGGTCACCAGCGCCCTGGGGGAGGCGGTGGTGGCGCTGGTGCCGTTGAAGTAGCCCGCCTGATGGGCGATGCGGATGTCCTCCTCGAACCAGTCGCTGGGGAGAACGTCCGTAAAGGGGTTGGGGCCCGCGTCGGTATAGCCGAAGGCCCGGTTCACCAGGGTGACGAACTCGGCACGGGTGATCTGCCGGTCCTCGTGCATGTTGCCCGAGGCGTCGCCCCGCATGACCCCCCACTCGGAGACCTGTTCCAGGTAGGGCTCCATCCACTCCGCCGCCTGAACGGGGCGGGAGAGGACCCCGGAGAGGGCCAGCAGAATCATGCACAGGACCAGGGCGGCGAACCCTGGTCTTGTGCTCAGTCGCGCGGTGTTGGGTTTTGTCATCATTTTCGTACCTCCTGGCTGTTCGCTGACGGTTTCCTGGGAGAGGACTGGAGCTGAAGGCTGAAAACCGCCTCCCGCACGGCGACCTCCTCGTCCTCGCACATATCTACAAATTTGGTCGCGTAAAAGAAGGGGCCGCCCTCCCGCTCCTGCTTGCGCAGAACCTCGCAGCGCAGAAGCACCGGATTCTCCGTGGGGACCACGACGATTTCCGCCCGGTCGTGGAGCTCCAGGCCGTCCTCCGCCAGAAAGGCGATGCCGCCGCAGCTGAGGTCCAGGGACCGGGCGTTTCTCCGGCCCCTCCAGGCGTCGTCCAGAGGATAGAGGAAGGTGTCAAACTGCACCGGGACCCGGAGGTTCCGCCGGAGCTCGCCGTCCAGGGTGCCGAGCTTTTCCAGAAGCACCTTGTCCCCCCGCTGGCGGAGGACCCGGCAGCGCATGGGCAGATCGCTGCTGCCCATGCCGATGAGGTTTACTTCCTCATGCTCCATCACGTCGTCCACCTTGGCCTCCAGCACCAGCATCCGCATGGGCTTGCTCCCCGGCGGGGTCTCCATTTTTCCGTGGGCCAGCGGCGTGTTGGCGCTGTCGAGTATCAAATAGGTGGAGGAGTCCTGATTGGCTGTCGTCATGTTGTCACCTCTCCTTATATCATGATATCATGGTTGTTCCGGCGTCACGCCGTTCTGCTTTTTCTGTCCCTGCCCCGAGGGGTCGAAGCGGAGGAAATACACGTAAATTTCCACAATGGCCTGATACAGGCTTTCGGGAATCTCCTGCCCCAGCTGAAGCTGGGTGAGGATGGTGGACAGGGAGTTGTCCTCATAAATGGGCACGCCGTTTTCGGCGGCGGTCTCCACGATTTTCTCCGCCAGGTATCCCATGCCCGACGCGACAATGACCGGCGCGGCGTCGCCCGGTCCGTACTGAAGGGCCACCGCCTTTTTGGCGTTTCTGGCCGCGGTTCCATCAGACCTTGACATTTACACTGTTCATCCCTTCAAAGATTTTGGGGAACACGTCGGTCAGGGCGACCGGGCGCTCCATCCGCCGCACAAGCACCCGGGAGGGCTTGAGCTCATGGTTGGCGAGAATCTGGGTGATGCCGGCCTCAATCTGCCGGGAGAAGGGGGCCACTTTGTCCGGACAGGCAATCTGGATGTCCACGTCGCTGTCCCGGGCCGTCAGAATGACGTCGAACAGGCCCAGGGACTGCACATCAATCTTGAAGAGGAACTTCATGGCGCTCTCCCGCCGGCCCCCCTGGCCCTGCTGCTCGTCCTCGGCGTTGGGGTCCACCCACAGCTCGGAGAACAGCATCCGCCCGTTCCACTCCAGAGGCAGAATGTAATGGTTCAGCGGCATGTAGACGCTCTCGTTGATGAGCATGGCGTGAACCAGGTTCTGAAAGGCCTGCTGCACCTCGGCGCTGCCCTCGCCCCGGAGCGCCCGGGCCGCCGCCGCGGCGAGATGGTCCGAGAACTGAATGGCCGGGGAGGAGCCCGGCAGCTGCCGGCTTTTCAGAAGCAGCAGAAGGGACTGGTCATCAATGCTTCCCAGCTGGCCCTTCAGCGTGCCGTAGCCGCTGAGCTGGTGGAAGGACTCCAGAAGCTTTTCTTCCCCGCCGTTCTCATACCGGGACACGTGAAGCGCCAGCATGGTCAGAAGGGTTCGGGGCAGGCCGAAGTCGTGGGTGCGCTCCACATAGGAGGACATATAAGGAAAGATGTCCCTCTGGAGCAGTTGGAGGTTTCCCGCCCGGTTTCCGGCGGCCATGCCGTTTTGCAGCCTGGCAATCATCTCCCGGAGCTTTTCCGCCCAGCTGGCGGGCATGGCGTCGGCCATGGCAGACAGATTCCGGAGGATGCTGCTTTCAAGGTGGGCGGTGGAGTCAAAGTCCACATAGGACTTGAGGAACTGAAGAATGTCCCCCCGGACGCCGTCGGACCCGGCCCGGGCATAGGCGTTGCGCAGCAGAGCGAACAGCGCCCCGCCGAAGCGGGACCCCGCCTTGAACTGCCCCGTGAGGAACTCCAGCAGCTGGCTTTCGTCCATCCGCAGCATCTCCAGAATCTGGGACATCTCCTCGGCGATGCCGGCGCTCATGCCGGAGAGGACGACGGTGCCCTCCCGGCCTGAGAAGATGCGGGCCAGGCTCTCCGCCGCCCCCGGCGTTCCCCGGAGACGCTGGAGGAAGGTCTGGAAATTGGAGTCGTACCGGACAGGGCTTCCCTCGCCGCCGCTCTGCTGTTCCGTGCGGCCGTCGGCCCGGCTGACCCGGCTGGGGTCCGGTACGTTCTGAATTTGTGTGTTGTTGGGGGAAACCGGGATATTCCGGTTGACATTTGCGTTGTCATACCCGGGTACCGGGTTGGTTGCGCCGAGAATATCAGGCATTCGTGACACCTCGCAGAAAAAACTTGTATGGGCTACTTATTTTTTTAGCGTATCAGGTCGATAGAATTGAAAAAGGCTATAAGGTGGTGTTTTCGTGAGCAGCAACGATATTCTGGATATGTATATTTACGAGACCAACACGTTGCTTGAACAACTGGAAAATATTGTTCTTGACGCGGAAAAGGGAAATACTTTCTCCCAGGAAAACGTGAATGAGATCTTCCGCATTATGCATACCATCAAGGGATCCTCCGCCATGATGGAGTTCGATTCCCTGGCGGCGGTGGCCCACCGGATCGAGGACATGTTCTTCATCGTCCGGGAAAATACAATGGACGTGGTTTCCGAGGCGAACCGCCCCGCCATGTTTGACCTGATGTTCCATGCCATCGACTACTTCCGGGAGGAGATGGAAAAGGTCGAGGCCGAACAGCCCCTTAATAAGGATGTCGACAGTTTCCTTGCAAATATTAATAGTCTGATCGCCAAAATTAAGGGCGAGGAGGAACCGGAGCCCGCTCCCGCGCCTCCGGCGCCCGCCGCGCCGCCTCCGGCGGCGGCCCCCGCGCCCGCCCAGTCGTCGGAGGGCAACGCGGATTTCCCCTTTGAGCTGCGGGTCTTCTTCGACGACGGCTGCGGCATGGAAAATCTCCGGGCCTACATGCTGCTGACCGCCATCCAGTCCTTCTGCTCCGAGGCGGATTTCCTCTATGAGCCCGCCGGGGTGGAGAGCGACGCGTCCACCGCCGAGACCATTATTGACAACGGCTTCCTGCTGATGTTCAAAAATGCGGCGGACCGGGAGAAGGCCATTCCCGAGGTGCGCTCCGCCGGCTCCGTCCGGTCCTATCAGCCCCACGACTATGTGCCCGCCCCCCCTGTGGAGGAGGAGGAGGAACCCGCCCCCGCGCCGGAGGCCGCCGCGGCCCCCGCGCCCAAGGCCGCTCCTCCCGCTCCCGCGGTTCAGGCCGCCGGCGGACAGCAGCACCAGAAGGAGAGCCTCATCAGCGTGAACCTGAGCAAGCTGGACCAGCTTTCCGCCGTGGTGGGCGAGATTGTCATTACCGAGGCCATGGTCACCTCCTCCCCGGACCTGAAGGGTCTGAATCTGGACGCCTTCCACAAGTCCGCCCGGGAGCTGCGCAAGCTCACCGACGAGCTTCAGGACGTGTCCATGTCCCTGCGGATGGTGCCGGTGTCCAACACCTTCCAGAAGATGAACCGCATCGTCCGGGATATGTGCAAGAAGCTGAACAAACAGGCCAAGCTCACCCTGATCGGAGAGGACACCGAGGTGGACAAAACCATCGTGGACTCCATCGGGGACCCCATCATGCACATGGTCCGCAACGCCATGGACCACGGCATTGAGGAGACGGCGGAGGAGCGGATTGCCGCCGGCAAGGACCCGGTGGGCGAGGTGGTTCTCTCCGCCCAGGACACCGGCAGCGAGGTCATCATCCAGATTTCCGACGACGGAGCCGGCGTCAATGACGAGGCCGTACTGAAAAAGGCCATCAAAAACGGCATCGCCTCTCCGGATGTGGAATATTCTCATAAGGAAATCCTGAACTTCCTCATGGCTCCGGGCTTCTCCACCAACAAGGAAGTGACGGAGTTCTCCGGCCGCGGCGTGGGCATGGACGTGGTGAAGAGCGGCGTGGAGAGCCTGGGCGGCACCGTCAGCATCACCAGCGAGCAGGGCCGGGGCATGACCACCACCATGCGCATCCCCCTGACCATGTCCATCATGGACGGCATGGAGGTCTCTGTAGGGGACTCCATCTTCACCATCCCCATCAACAATATCTGCTCCAGCATGAAAATGACCTCCAAAGACATCCTCCACGACTCGGTCAACGGAGAGATGGTCAAGGTCATGGACAATTACTATCCCGTCATCCGGGCCCGGGAGTTCTACAATCTCCCCGGCGGCGCCGAGGAGATTGAGGACGGCATTCTGCTGTGGCTGGAGTCCGGGGACTGCTCCTACTGCCTGTTTGTCGACGAGCTTCTGGGCGAGCAGCAGATCGTTGTCAAGCCCTTCCCCACATATGTGAACAATTTTGACATCAAGAATTACGGAATTACAGGATGCAGCATCCTGGGAGACGGCAATATCAGCATCATTCTGGACGCGGGCGGCCTCTACGCGGCGGCCCACGGCGTCTGAGAGCGCGGAGGGAGGATGAAACGATGAAGGCTGTACAGGAAGAGGCGCTGTTTCAGATCAGCAGTGAATACGACGAGACCGCACCTCAGGAGGAAGAGGTCATTGAGAGCCGCAAGCATCTCATTTTTGTGACAGATAACCTGAAACTGGGCCTGGACGCGGAATATGTGGTAGAGATTCTGAACCACCACACCGTGACCTATCTGCCCATGATGCCGGACTATATCCGGGGCATCTTCAACATGCGGGGACAGATCATCCCCATCATGGACATCCGGCAGCGCCTGGGCAAGCTCCCCCTGGAGGACGGAGAGAGCCTCCTGGTGGTTCTGAACTACAACGAGACTCAGATCGGCATTCTGGTGGATTCTGTGGAGTCGATGATCGACATTCCCAAGGACAGCATTGTGCCCATTCCCTCCCGGAGCGCTCAGAAGCTGGTTTCCGGCATGTGCACGCTGCCTGACGGCAGCGGCACCATGCTGGTGCTGGATTGTGAACAGCTGCTGGAGCCCTGAAAAAACAGGAGACGAGGCAAACACAATGGAAAACAAACAAGGGACCGGGAGCGGCTTCGCCCCCATGACAATCTCCGACGCGGATTTCAAGCGTCTGGTGTCGTTCATACAGAGCACCTACGGCATCGACCTGACCCAGAAGAAGCAGCTGATTACCGGTCGGCTGTCCCCGGCCATCCGGAAGCTGGGCTATCGGAATTTTTCCGACTTTGTCAGCCATGTGCTGGAAAAGAAGGAAAACGACGATATCATTTTGGTCCTGAACAAGCTGACCACCAACTACACCTTCTTTATGCGGGAGAAGGAGCACCTGGATTATTTCTGCCAGAATATCATCCCGGAGCTGGTCCGCCGCCATCAGAAGGACAAATGCCTCTCCATCTGGAGCGCCGGGTGCTCCAGCGGAGAGGAGCCCTATAACATTACCATGTTCCTCTACGACTACCTGGGGGCCCAGGCCAATCAGTGGGACACCCGCATTCTTGCCTCGGATATCTCCGCCCAGGCCCTGGCCAGCGCCAAGCGGGGGGTGTACTCCCTGCCGGATACCATCCCCCAGGAGTGGAAACGGAAGTACTTCACCGCCAACAAGGACGGCACCTACACCGTGACCCCCGCCGTGCGGAACAACGTGATTTTCCAGACCTTCAACCTGATGGACCCCATCCGCTTCCGCCGGAAGTTCGACGTCATCTTCTGCCGGAACGTGATGATTTACTTTGACCAGCCCACTAAGGACGCACTTGTGCGGCGGTTCTATGACGCGACGGTTCCCGGCGGTTATCTGCTGATCAGCGCCTCGGAGAACCTGAGCCAGAACGCCCCCTACCGCCGGCTGGCTACCGCGACATTCCAAAAATAACCAGTCCAAAGGAGGTGCTTTCCTGTTGTGGTAACTGGAAAGACGATCCGCGTCCTGGTGGTGGATGACTCCGCTCTGGCCCGCAGCCTCATCATCAAGGGGCTGTCCGCCCACCCCAGGATCGAGGTGGTCGGATATGCCATTAACACCCTGGATGCAAAACTGAAGATATCCACGCTGAAGCCCGATGTCGTCACCATGGATGTGGAGATGCCGGGCCAAAACGGCATTGATTTTTTGAAATCCTATATCCCCACCAACCCCATTCCGATGATTCTGGTGTCCTCGCTGAATCTGAAAATCTTTGATGCGCTGTCCGCCGGCGCGGTGGACTTTGTCCGCAAGCCGGAGCCCCAGGACAATAAGGACGTCTTTGTCACGGCCCTGAGCCAGAAGGTCATCATTGCCTCCATGGCCCGGGTCCGGGCGGCGGCGCCCGGCGTTCAGGCTGCCAGGCAGCCTCTGGCCGCTCCGGCGGCGCTGGGGGCCTCCTCGGCCCTGGACCGTGTGATTGTGGGTCTGGGGGCCTCCACCGGAGGAACGGAGGCGACCCTGGAGGTCATGAAGCGCCTTCCGGCGGATATCCCCGCCATGGTGATTGTCCAGCACATGCCCAAGGGCTTCACCCAGATGTATGCCGAGCGGCTGAACCGCCTGTGCAAGATGGAGGTCCGGGAGGCCAAAAACGGCGACGAGCTCCACCGCGGGCTGGCCCTGGTGGCTCCGGCGGACCTTCAGTGCCGGGTGGTGCGCATCGGGGAGCGGTATACCGTTTCCTGCGTGCCCGGGGAGAAGGTCAGCGGACACCGCCCGTCGGTGGACGCCATGTTCCAGTCCATGTCCGAGGTGGTCCGCTGCAAGATGGTGGGCATCATCATGACCGGCATGGGCCAGGACGGCGCGGCGGGCCTTCTCGCCATGCGGAAAAAGGGCGCGTATACCATCGGCCAGGATAAGGAATCCAGCGTGGTTTACGGCATGCCTGCGGTGGCCCACGATATCGGGGCCGTCTGCATCCAGGCCAGCTGCGAGAATGTGGCCAACGTTCTGCTCCGCCATCTGAAGACCCTGGGATAACGCCTGTCGGACGCCGTGCAAAAAACCCGCTCCGTCCGGAGCGGGTTTTTTGCGCCTCTTTTTTTTGCGCCTCTTTTTTTGCGCCTCTTTTTTTGCGCCTCTTTTTTTGCGCCCTTTTCCCCCGGCTGTGGGGCGTCCGGCGGCGGCGGACCGGGGGACAGGAAGAATTTTCTCCGGGGATTCTTAACTTTTTTCCCCTGTGGCCGATAAGAATAATGAATAGATTTCAAGCTGACTGCGGATATTTGCGGTAAAGGATGTGAGATTGTATGCTGACTTCTTCCGGTTCCGGGCCCATTTCCTCTGTTTCCCGGCCCAAGACTTACTACACTCCACAAAAGCGCGGCGCTGCCGCCCGGACCACTGTGGAACCCAACTATGATTCGGCGGCGTTTTCTCCGCGTCCCGCGGGAAAGAGCGGCTTCCAGATGGAGCTGGTCAGCCGACTGTCCCACGAGGTGCGGACCGCCACCACCACCGGCGACATTCAGGAGCTCCGCCGGGCCGTGTCTGCCGGGGAATATGCCCCGGACCCCATGGCCATCGCCGGCCGGATGATGCTTCTGACGGAGGATTAAACGATGGATGAACAATTCCGTTCCTACCTGACCTTTCTGGGAAACCTGCGTCAGGGCCTGGAGACTCTGACGGACCTGGCGGACCAGAAAAGGGCCGCCGTGGAGCAGGACGATCTGGTGGCCCTGGACGAGGTGCTCCGGCAGGAACAGGCCCAGGCCCTCTTTTTCCGGGGTCTGGAACAGACCAGAGAAAAGCTGCTGGACGGCCTGGGGCTCCGGAACGTGCCCCTGTCCAGGGTGCCGGACCGCTGTCCCCCCGCCCTGCGGGAGGAAATCCGGCAGGCCGTCTCCGCCCTTCAGGAGCGCTACCGCGTCTATGAGGAGCATTCCCGGACGGCCCGGGAGCTTCTGGAGAAGAATCTCCGGGAGGTGGAGAGCACCATTGCCGCCATGGGCGTCAGGCCGGCCTCCCAGGGGCCGGGCTACCGGGGGCCGGGCGTACAGCTGCCCCCGTCCATGAAAACAGATTTCCGGGCCTGAGCTGGGCTCCGGGTGAGATGACAAAAGGAGTTTTTTGATATGGCCATTGGCACTTTTGGTTCCTTTACCCAGGCGCGCCTGGCGATTTACGCCGCCCAGACCGGCCTGAGCATCACGGGAAATAACATTTCCAACATCAACACGCTGGGCTATACCCGCCAGCGGCTGGATCAGACCAGCCTCCACGTGGGCGGAAGCGACCGCTATGCCAACGCCGCCGACGTCCGCACCGGACAGGGCGTGCTGTGCACCGGCGTCTCCCAGCTGCGGGACCCCTATCTGGATATCCGCTTCCGCAGCTCCAACGCCGATGTGGGCTACATGGATGCCAAGCTGAGCGGCCTCCAGCAGATTGCCAGCATTCTGGACGAGGTGGGCAAGGGCGAGCAGACCGAGGGCGACGACTTCGGCATTCTGGGCGCCGGTCTGGAGGAGATTCGCAAGGCCCTGGGCAACCTGACCACCGAGACCGGCCACGCCGAGTTTGACCGGCAGGTCAAGGCCGCCGTTCAGAAGGTGGTGGAGCGCTTCAACGACTACGCCGGAAAGCTTGAAGAGCTGTATAACAACACGGTGAAAGGCCTGGAGGAGAAGGTGGAGAAGGTCAACGGGCTTCTGACCGGCATCCGGGAGCTGAACGAGGAGATTCGCAAGTGCGACATCCACGATGACAACGCCCTGGAGCTCCGGGACCAGCGGAACGTGCTGATTGACGAGCTCTCCGGCTATATAAAGATCAACGTGACCTACAGTATGGAGGAGATCTGCCCCGGCCAGGAGGTTGAGAAAATCACCATTAAATTGGACGACGCCAACCCGGACCCCACTTCCGTGACGGATACCGCCACCCTGATTGACGGCGTCTATGCCGCTCAGATTTCCATTGACCAGGTGGCCCAGAAGCGGGAGCTGGACCCCAAGGATACCACCACCTGGCCCTATCTGGGGGCCGACGGCAAGCCCGCCATGTTCCCGGAGGACGCAGAGGCGCTCTCCCGGACGATGAATCCCGACGCGGACCTTACCCAGCCGAACAGCGAGGCGAATCCCTGGTATCTGGACGCCAAGGGAAATCCCACCCATGTGGAAGACGATTCCCCCATCATCTATAAGCCCAACCCGGACTACAAGCCCTATCTGAACGGAAAGGGCCAGCCCACCGCCGACGAGTCGGAAGCCAAGCTGGTCAACAATCCCAATTTCAACATGACGGTTTCCGAGCTGCGGGACCGCAAGGGCTATCTTCACTACATCACCGAAAAGCAGACGCCCATTGAGCTGCGGAAGGACGGAGACGCCGCCGCCTATCAGGAGGCCATTGACAACCTGGGAAAGACCATTAAAAACCGGGACCCGGACACCGGGAACATGCATATCGTCTCCTACCGGGAGTCCGGCAAGGACGAAAACGGCGATCCCATCTACACCAAGTATGAATACGTGCAGGTGCTGTCCACGCCTGTCCACCTGGATGACAACGACCTTCACGGCGCACTCCAGGCGGATCGGGAGCTCCTCACCGAAAAGGGCGAGTTCATGGACACCAGCATCATTGACGGAACAAATGAGGACGCCCTCTCCTGCGACGAAAAGGCCCGCAGCAAGCGCGGCATCCCCTATTTCCAGAAGAGCCTGGACCTGCTGGCCAATCAGCTGGCCAATGCCATCAACGGGGCCAACCAGGGCTACCGGTATGACAACGAGGGGAACTATATCGGCCTGGTGATGGGCGAGGACGGCGAGCCCATGGTAGACGAGGACACGGGCCGGGTCATCGGCATGCCTGTGAGTATTCCCTACCAGAAGCGGGATGAAAACGGAAACCTGATGGTGGACGACGACGGAAATGCCGTCATGGGCGAATATAAGCTGAACAAGGATACCAAGTGGGATAAACCGGAGGTCTGGGACGCCCTTCCCGATGAGGTCAAAACCGCCCTGGAGGCCACCGGCAAAACCGGAAGCGAGGCCGTGAAGGCCTACCTCAGCCAGCCTCAGACCCACCAGGTCCAGAAGACCGATCAGGACGGAAATCTGATGTTTGACCCGGTGACCAACGCTCCGATCATGGAAGAGGTGCCCTATACCGACGAGGATGGCAACCCCATCACAATGGGCATCTTTGAAGGAGGCGTCCTGATCAGCAACCACAATAACGGAGACGACACCACCAATATTACAGCAGGAAATATCAGTATTTCGAACAGCTGGTCCAAGAACGCAGTCTCCATCATCCGCTCCTTTGAGTGCGGCCCCGGCGAGTCGGAGCCCGCCTCCGGAGACAGCAAGAACATTCTCCACATGCAGAACCTGTTCCACACGAAGATGGACTATGTGCCCAGCGACCTCTTCTCCACCCGGGACGCCACCGGCGACTCGATGTTCAACGGAACCTTCAGTGAGATGTGGGAGAATATGGGCGGAATTCTGGGCAATGACCAGGATGTGACCAATAATTCTCTGACCACCTCCTACAAGTCCACACTCCAGATTGACACCAACCGGGACAGTGTATCCTCCGTGGACTTCAACGACGAGGCCATGAACCTGATGATGTATGCCAAATCCTATAACGCCGCCTGCCGCTTGATGACCACCATAGACACCGTCCTGGATAAACTCATCAACAACACCGGCGTAACGACTTGATAAAGGGGGAACGCAGACATGATTCCGCGTATGACAACGGTAGGCAATCTGAAGAACTACCGCTACAATTTGAACCGCTCCGGCTGGACCATGAGCCAGGCCATGACCAAGATTGAGACCCAGCGCAATTTCAATTCCTTTGCCGAGGACCCCGCCGCTGCCGCCCGCTGCTTCCAGCTTCGCCGGTCCTATCTGCGGGCCAGCAGCCAGCTGACGCTGAACGAATCGGTATACAGCAAGTATCAGCAGGCATGGAAGACCCTGGACGGTGTTTCCGAGATGATCGACACCGTGAAGCCCGACACCGGCTTCGGCAGCATTCTGGAGGCCCTCAACGACCCCATTGCCTCCGGGCGCAACGCCCTGGGGCAGACTCTGGTCTCCAAGGCGGACGGCGTGATTCAGAGCATGAACGGCCGGTACGGAGAGAACTTCGTCTTCTCCGGGGCGGATACCCTGAATGTGCCCTTCACCTGGAAGCCGGCCAAGAACCCCGACTATATCGACCCCGCCAAGGCGGATCCGACCAATGCCGAACACGCGGGCGCTTTCAAGTATATGATCGACCCGGCCTCTCAGGAGGCGCAGAACGGGGCCCTGTTCACCAACGACCCGGCTCTGGCCGCCCTGGGACCCAAGGAGAACCCCAACTATGACGAGGAATACATGAAAGAGGTCCAGCAGATGGAGGCGGACGCCGCCGCGAACGGTACGACGGTGGATGTGGCGGTCTATCAGGACAAACGCTACGGCCAGTATTTGAAGGCCGACGGCTACGGCACCGGCAAGGCCTCCAAGGCGGAGCAGGTCCCCCAGGAGAACCCGGACTATGATGAAAACAGCTCCAAGCAATACCTGAAGGCCGACGGCACCCCCACCAGCGAGGAGAGCGAGGCCGGCCGGAAGCTGTGCTACCGCGGCGTCCCGGTGGATTCCAACGACAATGAAAAGCTGAACTACTATCTCAACGATGAGAAAAAATTCATCGACCTGGGCCTGGGCTTCCAGGAGCGGGAAGGCGAAATTGTGGAGTCCAGCGTGTTCAACGAGGCCCTTCAGGGGGTTTACTACCTGGGCGGCACCGGCACCACGTCCAAGACCGTCAAGGTGGACGGCAAGGAGTGGACCTTTGACGATATGCCCAACAACGTGGTTTCCGTCATGGAGGAATTCGGACAGATTCTGCTGCGCTGCGACCCTGACAGCGGCGCCTGGGCCAGCGACGAGGATAAGGCCCGGGCGTATGCCCTGGCCCAGCAGTTCGAGGACAGCGCCAGCCTGGCCAAGCAGCGCTATGACGAGCTGGACGCCCAGAGCGGTTTCCTCAGGGACAACGGCGAGCTGCTGACCAACAATGCCAAGACCCTGAACGAGCAGTTCCTGGCTCTGGAGGATGTTGATCCCGCCGCCGCCATTGAGGACTACATGTATGCCAAATACTGCTATGACACCGCACTGAAGGTGGGCAACAGTATTTTGTCCCAGAGCCTGATGGATTATATGAACCTGTAAGGTCCGGGAATACAGATATAGATAGAGAATCCGCGAATTGGAAATTCAGATGGAAGGAGAGCGCTATGATTTATGGAACAACTGATTGAAATTACGAGAGTCCCGATCGAAATTGAAATGAAGACGTCCCGTGCGCAGCTGAAGCACGTACAGGCATCCGCCGAGCTGGAAATTTCCCGGGACCGGGGCGGACTGAGCATCAAGAGCCGGCCGATTCAGCTGAATATGGACACGTTTGAGATGCGCAGCTCCATAATGCCCACTCCCGCCCAGAGCGTCCAGAAGAACGCACAGGAAGGCCGGCAGGCCGCCTACACGGCCACTGCCACTTATGCCCAGGAGGGAGAGCTCTATTTGAAAGCCCAGATAGGCGAGGATGTGCAGGCCCAGCTTGCCAAGACTGCCATCAGCACCCAGATGTTCAGCCAGCCGGCCATGGACTTCATCCCCAAGGAGGGCCCGGAGATTACCTGGGACCCCGGCGAGATGAACATCCGCTATGAGATGGATAAGCTGAATTTCGACTGGCGGGTCAGCCAGGCCAAGTTTGAGTTTACCCCCGGCGACATTGAGATTTCCGTCAAGCAGAAGCCGGAGGTTATCATCAAGTATATCGGCGGGCCGCTGTATGTGCCGCCTTCCGCCGATCCCGACTATGAGCCTGTAGACGTGCAGGCGTGACAGGAGGTTCCCATTGAAGCTCCAGACCAAATATTTCGGCGAGATTGAATATGAGGCCGACGAGACCCTTACCTTTCCGGCGGGCATGTTCGGCTTTGAGGAGGAGCACAGCTTTCTCCTTCTGCCCTTTGACGGGAGCCACGGAAACATGCTCTGTCTCCAGAGCACGGCGACGCCTGCCCTGGCCTTCATCGTGCTGGACCCCTTTGCCCTGAAGCCGGACTATGCGCCGGTGCTCCGCAAGCCGGAGCTTCAGCAGTTCGGCGTGGCCGACGCGGGAGAGCTGGGCTTTTACGTGCTCTGCGCGGTGAAGAAGCCTGTTTCCAACAGCACGGTCAATCTCCGCTGTCCCCTGGTTGTCCACCCTGAGACCCGAGTGGCCCGGCAGGTCATTATGGAGCAGTACGAAATGCGGCACCCCCTATCGGAATTTGGCAGCGGGGAGGGGGCCGTACCTTGCTGATTTTGCAGCGAAAGCCCGGCGAGTCCGTGGTGATTGGCGAGGAGATATCCATTTCCGTGGTCTCCGTGGAAGGGGGCCGGGTCCGTCTTGCCATCTCCGCGCCTCAGGAAATCCCCATTCTGCGGAGCGAGCTGTTGGACGCCACGGCGGCCAACCGGGATTCCGCAGCGGAGGAAGCGGCCCCGGCGGAGCTGCTGGGGCTGCTGGGCGGCATTCCGGAGCGGAAGCCGCCTGATGGAAACGCCTGATTCGGGCAGAAAGGAGAGTTGCTTTGTGATGGATTCCATTGCCAGCATGGCGATGAGCATGAAGGCCGCGGAGTTTCAGGTGCAGTACTCCACCGCGGTGACCAAGAAGGTCATGGACACGGCGGAGCTGGCGGGCCAGGAAATGGTGCGGATGCTGGAAGAATTGCCCAAGGGGCAGTATATTGACACCTACGCCTGAGAGGCGCGGGAAGAAAGCCCTGGAGATGAAGCATCTCCAGGGCTTTTCTGCTGCCGGGAAGGGAGAGGAAGAGAACCGGAATTCCAGCTGATTTCAGAGGACTGGAGGGGGACAGACAAAAGCCGTCCGGCGGCTGAGGACGCGGGGCCTGCCGCCTCAGTAATACCGGGTCACTGCCTCCACCTTCCCCAGAATCCGGGCATAGGTGCCGTCGATGGGGGAGTAGTCGTCGTTTTCCGGCATCAGCCAGACCTGACCGTTTCGGAGAGAGAGGCGTTTTACCGTGGCCTCGTCCTCCAGAAGGGCCACCACGATATCCCCGTGGCGGGCGCTGGACTGCCGGTGGACCACCACCAGATCGCCGGGCAGGATGCCGGCGTTGAGCATGGATTCTCCCCGGACCCGCAGGGCGAAATATTCCTCGTCCCGTCCGCCGGCGTCGAAGGGAAGATAGTCCTCAATGCACTCCTCCGCCAGAATGGGATTGCCCGCGGCCACATTGCCCAGGACGGGCACCTGGTTTTTGGGGACGGGGGGCTCCGTCAGAGCCAGGGCCCGGCCCTTGCCGGCTCCCTTGGTGATGACCCCGGCTTCCTCCAGGTGCTTGAGGTGGAAGTGGACGGTGGAGGGAGACCGCAGTCCCACCGCGTCGCCAATCTCCCGCACGGAAGGGGGATAGCCCTGCTGCTGTACGCAGGCGGCAATGTAGTTGTATATTTTCTGCTGCATGTGGGTGAGCTCCGGCATAGGAAAGCCTCCTATCCTGGGGCGCTTTGAACCATCCCCAGACGATTTGGAACCATTATAACACATCTTTTTCAAAAATGCAAACAGGCGTTCCAGATTCTTCGCATTTTATTGAAATTACCCTGATTGGGCGGCGTCCGGCGCAGGGAAAGAGACGGGATGTGTTTCCGAGGCCGTCCCGTGCGGCATCTCATTCGGGGGGAGCATAGGACGGAGTCGGGGCACAAGAGAGGAACCTTCTCAGGAGGCGTCCGGGTCCCGGATGCCCGGAACCGCCGGGAGTGTCCGATTGGCAGATTTTATTTTGCAGCGCCCCCTTGGACGGCCCGATGTGAGGCCCTTGTATCGGCAGGCCGCCGAGGGCGGCGGCCCCTGCATCATGGTCCTGTTATAAAATGCGGGAATGGACACTCCCGAACCGCCTCGGGCCCTGGGCGGCGGAACAGGGCAAAAAAGTGCAAAAAAACGTCCGGACATCTGTCCGGACGTTTTTCGTGCCTTTTCGCGCTTTTTGCAACTTTTGCTTCGGTTTCTCAGCCCAGAATCAGCAGCACCATGGTCAGAATCAGGAACACGGCGCCAATCCACTTGGTGGCCCGGGCCAGCTTGGCGTCCATGGTCTTGGCCTTGTTCTTGGCCAGGAAGGAGTCCGCCACGCCGCCGATGGCGCCGGAGAGGCCGGCGCTCTTGCCGGACTGGAACAGCACGGCCAGGATGATTCCCAGACCGCAGAGGAGCTGCAAAATGGTGATGAAAAGCTTCAAAACGTTCAACCTCCAACATTCAGGCCCTGGCCTGAAATTTTTTAATCACTTCGACAGGCATAAATTCTACCACAGTCCGCCGCTGTTTTCAAGAGCGTTTTGCAAAATTCCCAAAGAAATTGGGAGAACCGGGGGCGTCAGGAGGCCCGGGCCACCTCCGCCAGGGTCTGGCCCTGGGCGGTCCAGTCCGCCTCCAGGACAGGGGCGATGGGAACGGCCAGATACATGTTATTGCCGTAGGTATATGCGCCGGAGGTGACGGCCACCACATGGCCGTAAACGTTCAGCAGCGCGCCTCCGCTGCTGCCCTGGGAGATGTCGGCGGTGTTCATGACGCAGGGCAGGGTATAGGTGTCCACGACCCGGTCCACATCGCTGACGATGCCGCTGCTCACGGCCAGACCCAGGCCCAGGGGGTTGCCCAGGGTATACACCACGTCGCCGGGCCGGAGATCCGCCTCCTCCGCCAGCTCCAGGACGGCGAAGGCCGGGGCCTCGGCCTTGTCCGTGGAGGTTTGGGAGATTTTCAGCAGGGCGATGTCCATGCCCTTGTCGTGGTAGACGACGCGCTCCACCGGGTAGACCTCGCCGGTGACCAGGGTGGCGGTGGCGTAGAGGGCCCCCTCAATGGTGTGGTAGTTGGTGGCCGCCAGACCGTCGGAGGTGATGAAAAAGCCGCTGGCCTCGCCGCTGGGAACGCCCATCCGGTATTCCAGATCTGTCTCATAGGTCCGGATGCAGAAGACGGCGGACATGTGCCGGTCCGCCGTCTGCCGGGCGGTGAGCTCCTCATCGAAAAGCCCCAGGGCCTCGGCGTCGGAGCGGGCGCAGAAGCCGTCGCCGGTCAGCTGCTGAATGACGGCGGGCCCGTCCCGATAGGGGAAGGTCAGAGCGTCCCGGAGAATCTGGAGGGCGTCCCCCCAGGTCAGGTTCCCCTCATAGTCCCGGGCGGTGAGGCCGATGCGCCGGGCGTATACGGTCCCGTCGGTGTCCGATGCGCCCTCATAGCCCAGCAGCCGCAGCAATGCGGCGCAGAATTCCCCGGCGGTGATGGGCCCCTCCTGGGGCACGGTGCGGGTCAGCCAGCCCGCGGCCTTGGCGCGGCTGAGGGCGGTGTCCGGCTGGGAGACGCCGGAGCCGGAGAAGCGCAGCAGCAGCACCGCTGCCTCGCCCCGGGGAATGGCGGTTTTCAGGGCGGAGTCCGCCGGGGGATTCCCGGCGATGTTCAGCACGGTCAGAACCTCCAGAGCCCGCCGGGCCTCGCCCTCCAGCGCGGCGGCGGAGGGGACCGCCGCCAGCAGCAGGGCCAGGGCGCAGAGGAGAGAGAGGAAACGTCTTTTCATAGGGCAGCCTCCATAATTTAATCTTTGATATTCAAAAATTTTAGCACCGCCGGGGCTTTTTTGCAAGGTTTGGGGGACGGGCCACTGGACAGACGGGGGAAACTTTGCTATAATGCACAAAAGAAGCATATGCCGCCGGCAGAGGATTGGATTCTATGATGATGAAGGAGAAGACTGAAATGGAACTGAAGGAAATTCTTGGCAAATGCGACCACACCCTCCTGGCTCAGACGGCCACCTGGGAGGAAATCCGGGCCGTCTGTGACGACGGGGTCAAATACGGCTGCGCCAGCGTCTGCATCCCCGCCAGCTTTGTGAAGCAGGCGGCGGAGTACCTGGGGGGCCGTCTGCCCGTGTGCACCGTCATCGGCTTCCCCAACGGCTACGACACCGCCGCCGCCAAGTGCTTCATGGCTTCCGACGCCGTGGACAACGGCGCGGACGAGGTGGACATGGTGATTAACGTGGGCTGGGTGAAGGACCGGAAGTGGGACGAGGTCCTGGCGGAGATCAGGGCCGTCAAGGCCGCCTGCAAGGGGAAGCTGCTGAAGGTGATTATTGAGACCTGCTTCCTCACCGACGAGGAAAAAATCAAGCTGTGTGAGATTGTCACGGAGTCCGGGGCGGACTACATTAAAACCTCCACCGGCTTCGGCGGCGGCGGAGCCACCCGGGAGGACGTGGCCCTCTTCGCCAGACACGTGGGCCCCGGGGTGAAGATCAAGGCCGCCGGAGGCATTTCCGATTTGAAGGACGCTGAGGATTTTATCAGCCTGGGGGCCTCCAGACTGGGGACCAGCCGGGTGGTCAAGGCCGTGAAGGCCATGGAGGGATGAAGCATGGGAACGCCGCATAACGAAGCTGTCAAGGGCGATTTCGCCAAAACCGTACTGATGCCCGGCGATCCTCTCCGGGCGAAATTCATCGCGGAGACCTTTCTGGAAAACGCCAGGCTTGTGAACAACGTCCGGGGCGTCCAGGGCTATACCGGGACCTACCGCGGCACGCCGGTGTCCGTCATGGCCTCCGGCATGGGAATGCCCAGCATCGGCATCTACTCTCACGAGCTGTTCCACTTCTATGATGTGGACAACATCATCCGGGTGGGCAGCGCCGGGGCCATCTCCCCCAGGCTGAAGCTGCGGGACGTGGTGATGGGCCAGGCCTCCTGCACCGATTCCCGCTATGCCCATCAGTTCGGCCTCTCCGGCCAGTTTGCCCCCATCGCGGATTTCGAGCTGCTGGAAACCGCCGTGGAGGCGGCCCGCCGCCTGGGCGCGGCTCCGGTGGTGGGGAACCTGCTCAGCTCCGACGTGTTCTACAACAAGGCCGGGGATACCCTGAAATGGGGGGACATGGGCGTCCTTGCCATTGAGATGGAGTCCGCCGCCCTGTACTTAAACGCCGCCGAGGCCGGAAAACGGGCCCTGGCCATCTGCACCATCTCCGACAGTCTGGTCACCGGCGAGGCCCTGCCCCCGGCGGACCGGCAGACCGGCTTCACCCAGATGATGGAGATTGCCCTGGAGACCGCCGTGGAAATGGCCCGCCGGAGCTGAGTTTTTTGTGTCCGCTTCGCTTCCGGTTTGCCTCTGTGATGCCGGGGAAGGGCCCGGACCGCCCTGAATCCCCTGGCGCGCAGCCGGTCCGGGGGCCGGGGAAAGGGAAAAGCCCGCTGTCTGGCGGCTGGGCAAAGTTTACAAAATTGAGGCCAAAGGGAAAACAATCCGTGAATCTGGTTGAAATTGCCTGAAAGAGTTGATATAATAGGCCCGTCCTTGCAGGAGCGCCCCGCGTCCCTGCGAGAGTCAAATCAGAAGGAAGGTTGATTCCAATGAAGAAGTTTCTTGCGATGATGCTGGCATTGGTCCTTTGCCTGTCCCTGGCCGCCTGCGGCGGCAATTCCGGCGGAGACACCCAGCAGGAGCCTGCCGGCGATGCCCAGCAGGAGCCCGCCGGCGACGCCCAGCAGGAGCCTGCCGGCGGCGGCGAAAGCGACATGATGGTTGCCATGATTACCGACTATGGCGACATCACCGACCAGTCCTTTAACCAGACCACCTACGAGGCCTGCAAGGCCTGGTGTGAGTCCAAGGGCGTGTCCTTCAACTACTACAAGCCCGCCGGAGACTCCACCGCCGAGCGCGTGGCCATGGTGGAGTCCGCTGTGGACGAGGGCTACAACACCATCGTCATGCCCGGCTTCGCCTTTGCCGAGACCATCAGCGAAGTGGCCGACAGCTATCCCGATGTGAACTTCATCGCGCTGGACGTGGCCGAGGGCGACGTGGGCACCGTGCCCGCCAACACCTACTGCGCCGTGTACCAGGAAGAGCTGGCCGGCTACATGGCCGGCGTGGCCGCCGTGAAGCTGGGCTATACCCACCTGGGCTATCTGGGCGGCATGGGCGTGCCCGCCGTGCAGCGCTTTGGCTATGGCTTCCTCCAGGGCGTGGACGCCGCCGCCGGCGAGCTGGGCGTGAAGCCCGTTGTGGAATATGTCTATGGCAACCAGTTCTTTGGTGACGCGGACATCACCGCCTATATGGACAACTGGTATCAGACGCTGAAGGTGGAGTGTGTCTTCGCCTGCGGCGGCGCTATCTACGCCTCCGCCGCTGAGGCGGCTGCCAAGGTCGAGGGCGCCAAGGTCATCGGCGTGGACGTGGACCAGTCTGCCCAGATCGACGGCAGCTATGGCGAGGGCCTGACGGTGACCTCCGCCATGAAGGGCCTGGCCACCACGGTCACCCATATGCTGGACGAGGTGGCCGCCGGCAACTTTGCCAACTACGGCGGCAAGGCCGAGACCCTGGGCCTGGTGTCCGGCGACGATCCCGACGCCAACTATGTCCTGCTCCCCATGGAGACCACCCAGTGGGCCGACGGCTTCACCCAGGACGACTATAAGGCCCTGGTGAAGGACTTGTTCGACGGCAAAATCACCGTCTCCGACGACATTACCGCCATGCCCACCCTGGCCAACACCACTGTGAACGAGTACGGAAATATCAAGTAAATTTCCCTGCACACCGGAGAGGACGGGCCTTGCCCGTCCTCTTCCGTTTTTTGAAAAGGCATTTCCGGCAGACCGCGCCAGGCCCCCGGTCCTTTGGAAGGGAAAGGGTTTCCCTGATATTCCATCAGCGGCGGTTTGTCCCCGGGCAATATGCGTGTTCTACCAGATTTTCCGGTCCTCCGGGAAAATTTGTGGAAAATTGCAAATATCCTTTGAAATATGCGGCGGAATATAGTACAATACAATATGAACGAACTGTGACGACGGTTTGAAGTGTCTGTGAAGAAGGGGGAGGTCGTGACATTGGAAGAGAACTATGCCATCGAGATGCTGAACATCACCAAGCGCTTTCCGGGCATCGTGGCCAACGACAATATCACATTGCAGCTTAAAAAAGGCGAAATTCACGCCCTTTTAGGCGAAAACGGCGCCGGAAAATCCACGCTGATGAGCGTGCTCTTCGGCCTGTACCAGCCGGAGGAGGGCTCCATCAGAAAGAACGGGCAGCCGGTTTCCATCAGGGACCCCAACGATGCCAACGCCCTGGGCATCGGCATGGTGCACCAGCATTTCAAGCTCGTGGAGTGCTTCACCGTCCTGGACAACATCATCATGGGCGTGGAGCCCTGTAAGCACGGCTTCCTCCAGAAGGCCGAGGCCCGGGAAAAGGTGCTGGCCCTGTCGGAGAAGTACGGGCTCAGGGTGGACCCGGACGCCCTGGTGGAGGACATCACCGTGGGCATGCAGCAGCGCACGGAGATTCTGAAAATGCTGTACCGGGAGAACGAGATCCTGATTTTCGACGAGCCCACCGCCGTGCTGACCCCCCAGGAGATTGACGAGCTGATGCAGATTATGCGGAACCTCTCCGCCGAGGGGAAGAGCATTCTCTTCATCTCCCACAAGCTGGGCGAGATCATGGCCGTGGCCAACCGCTGCTCCGTGCTGCGGAAAGGGAAGTACATCGGCACCGTCAGCATTGCGGAGACCAGCCAGGAGGAGCTGAGCCGCATGATGGTGGGCCGGGACGTGAGCTTTGCCGTGGAGAAGGCCCCCGCCAGACCCGGCGAGGTCGTTCTGGACGTAAAGGGCATGACCGTCGCCTCAAAGCGTCACAACAACAACGCGGTGAAAGGCGTCTCCTTCCAGGTCCGCCGGGGCGAGATTGTCTGCATCGCCGGCATCGACGGCAACGGACAGACCGAGCTGGTCTACGGCCTCACCGGCCTGGAGCCCCTGAAGGCGGGGACCCTGACCCTGAACGGCCAGGATATCACCCATGCCCCCATCCGAAAGCGCGCTGTCTCCGGCATGAGCCACATCCCCGAGGACCGGCATAAACACGGTCTGGTGCTGGACTACACGCTGGAGGACAATATGGTGCTCCAGCGCTATTTCGAGCATCATTTTGTCACGCCTGCCGGCTTCCTGAAGAGGCGGGCCATTCGGGAGTACGCCGTGGGCCTCATTGAGCAGTACGACGTCCGTTCCGGCCAGGGCCCCGTCACCCCCGCCCGGAGCATGTCCGGCGGCAACCAGCAGAAGGCCATCATTGCCCGGGAGATTGACAAGGACCCGGAGCTGCTGATTGCGGTCCAGCCCACCCGGGGTCTGGACGTGGGAGCCATCGAGTACATCCATAAACAGATTGTGGCCCAGCGGGACGCCGGGAAGGGCGTGCTGCTGGTGAGCCTGGAGCTGGACGAGGTCATGAACGTGTCCGACCGCATCCTCGTGATGTACGAGGGGGAGATTGTCGGTGAGTTCGACCCGAAGAAGGTCACCGTGGAGGAGCTGGGCCTGTACATGGCCGGCGCGAAGAGAGAGGGGGCGGCGTCATGAAAAAGGAGAAATCGCCTCTGCTGCGCAACGGCGCGGTGCAGTCCCTGCTGGCCTCCCTGCTGTGCATCCTGATCGGACTGCTGCTTGGCTACATTGCCCTGCTGCTCATCAATCCCGCCGGAGCCGGCGAGGCCATTCTGACCATTGTCAAGAACTTCATGACCTATTCCCGGACCACCGCTCAGCTGAAATATCTGGGCAGCACCCTGGTGAAGACCGCGCCGCTGCTGATGTGCAGTCTGTCGATTCTCTTCGCCTATAAGGTGGGCCTGTTCAACATCGGCGCGGCGGGGCAGTACGTGGTGGGGGCCGGAGCCTGTCTCTACTGCGCCCTGGGCCTGCATCTGCCCTGGTATCTCTGCCTCATGGCGGCCGTCCTGGCCGGGGCGCTGCTGGGGGCCGTCTCCGGCGTGCTGAAGGCCTGCTGCAACGTCAACGAGGTCATCTCCTGCATCATGCTGAACTGGATCAGCCTCTATTCCGTGAACACCCTCCTGACAAAGGTCAAGGAGGAGACCAGCCCCTATACCTACACCCTGTCCAGCACCAGCCCCGAGGCGATCCTGCCCTCTCTGGGTCTGGGGGGTCTGTTCAGCAAAAACCAGTATGTGACCATTGCGGTGCCCCTGTCCGTCATTGCGGCGGTTCTGGTCTGGGTGCTGCTGGAGAAAACGAAGCTGGGCTATGAGCTGAAGGCCACCGGCTGCAACAAGTTTGCCGCCAAATACTGCGGCATGCGGGAGAAGAAAAACCTGATTCTCACCATGGCCATCGCCGGGGCGCTGGCCGGCATGGGCGCGGCTATGCTCTTCCTTACCGGGTTCGAGCAGTGGCAGTGCACCCAGTCCGCCGTCCCCGCCATGGGCTTCAACGGCATCGCTGCCGCCTTTCTGGGCGGGCTGAGTCCCATTGGCTCCATATTCTCCTCCTACTTTATCCAGCACATCACCAACGGCGGCGCTTATGTGGACAAAACCATGTATTCCGCCCAGATTTCCGACTTTATCTCCGCCCTGATTATCTATCTCTGCGGCTTCGTGCTGTTCTTCAAGGTGGCTCTGAACCGGTGGCTGAACCGCCGGGATGAGAAGAAAGGAGGCGGCGGGAAATGATTTTGCTGCTGCAATATATGCTGATTTTCGCCTCCGTCCTTCTGCTGGTGGCGCTGGGCGGCTGCTTCTCCGAGCACTCCGGCGTCATCAACATCGGCCTGGAGGGCATCATGGTCATGGGTGCGCTGGGCGGCGCGCTGATGATGAAGTTCCTGCCGGACAGCACCTCCGCCTTTGTCATGATTGTTCTGGTGGTGCTGGCGGCGGTTCTGCTGGGGATGCTGTACTCCCTGCTGCTGGCGGTGGCCGCCGTGAACTTCAAGGCGGATCAGACCCTGGTGGGCACCGCCATGAACCTGCTGGGCACCGCGGCGGCCACAGTGTTTGTCAAGGCCATGAACACCGCCGAGAATGTGGACAATGTATCCTCTACCATCCAGTATATCAACGCCAAAAAGGCCTTCATTGTGAACCTGGGGGGCTTCGAGTTCAACTGGTTCATGCTGCTGGCCCTGCTGGCCCTCATCGGCTCCTATGTCTCCCTGTACAAGACCCGCTTCGGCCTGCGGCTCATGGCCTGCGGCGAGCATCCTCAGGCGGCGGACAGCGTGGGCATCAACGTCTATAAAATGCGCTATGCCGGCGTGCTGATTTCCGGCATGCTGGGGGGCCTGGGCGGCATTGTGTACATCACCGCCGGCGTCAGCGAGTGGAAATTCGAGAACGGCGTGGCGGGCTTCGGTTTCCTGGCCCTGGCGGTTATGATCTTCGGCCAGTGGAAGCCCACCCGCATTGCCCTGGCGGCGCTGCTCTTCGGCTTCTTCCGGGCCCTGGGCAACGTGTATACCGGCTTTGACTTCCTGAAAAGCCTGGAGCTGCCGGCCGCTGTCTACAATATGCTGCCTTATATCATTTCTCTGGTGGTCCTGGCCTTCACCTCTCAGAAGTCCCGGGCGCCCAAGGCAGAGGGCATTCCCTACGACAAGGGACAGCGGTAAATACATCTTGTAGAAAAAAATCAAAACCATACAAAATGGAGAGGCCTCCGGCCAGCGCCGGGGGCCTTTCTTTTGATGAAAAAGCGCCGCATGATGCCTGCCGTACCGGGAAGGCCGGGCCCTTTGCCGGGAAGGCCGGCGCTTGCAGTGAGAAAGGGAGAAGCTATGTATCAAAAAACCGTGGTGATGGGCGCATACCCGCAGAACTGCGGGATGAAAAAGGAGCCGGTGGAGTGGATTGTTCTGAAGGAGGAAGAGGGCCGCTGCCTCTGCGTGAGCAGGTACCTGCTGGACTGCAAGCCATATCATACGCGTTCCGAACGGGTCACATGGCGGGACTGCGCACTGAGAAGCTGGCTGAACCATGATTTTCTCATGCAGGCTTTTTCGGCAGAGGAGCGGGAGAAAATTCTCCTTTCCACGGTGGAAAACCCGGCCGGAAATACGCAGGATTATATGTTTCTGTTAAGCACAGAGGAAGTGGAAGCGTTATTTGACGATGAAGCGGAGGACTATGTGGATTATGAAGAGCGCGGAGCGCTGACGACCGCTTTTGCGCGGTCACAGGGGGCGTGGTTTATGGACGAGGACTGCGAGGAGCAGAACAGGGGCTGCTGGTGGCTGCGGTACTATGGGGATTTTCGTGACAGGGAAGAGGGGGCATACGATTTCATCAGCTGTGTCAATTTTGACGGATACATTGAACGGGCGGCGCAGGGCGTGGAAGAGACAGACAGCTGTGTCCGTCCCGCGTTCTGGCTCAGAACAGACTGAGGGGCTTTCCAGCGGCGACGTGCAGGGGGCGGCCTCTGTGCCGCCCCGTGTTCTGGGCTTGGACCGGGAATGGGAAACGGGCCGTTGATGAGAAAGGGGCCAGGCTGTCAATGAAAAACGGGCCGGGATAGAGCCCGGCCCCTACAGGGCGGTTTTCCGGCGGCGACGTGCAGGGGGCGGCCTCTGTGCCGCCCCGCGTTCCGGGACTGGGCCTGAAACAGAAATTGAATACAATTCGTATCAATTCGCCAAAAAACAACAGATTGTTCTATCCATCACAGCAAAAACCTCTGGACCAGCGCCGCCAGCAGGGCGGCAAGCGCGCCCTGCAAGGCCTTGCCCAGGACGCAGTTCCGGAGCCTGAGACCGCTGCCGTCCAGCACCGCCGCCGTCTGACAGAGCACCGACAGTCCGCCCCAGCCGGCACAGCCGGAGGCCAGAATGAAGCCGGAAGACGAGGGCGTCAGCATCGGCGTCAGGGAGAACAGCTCCGTCAGACCCACCAGGGCCGGGCCCAGATCTCCGCCCAGCCCGCCGAGAGGCTGGGCCAGCACATAGAACAGCACCACAAAGGCACAGACCGACAGCATGGACAGGGCGCTGCCTTGAACCGCCCTCACAAGGGCGGTCGGGAGGGAAGGGAGCTCCTGGCAGGGGGTTCTCCTTGTCACCCGCTGGGGCGCTGTCTGTTTCCGCTTTCCCCGGAAAAACAGACCCGCCAGAAGGGCGGAAAGAATGTGAATGAGCCACAGGTAAATCCCGGCACGGACGCTGCCGAAGACCCCGGCCCCCAGGACGCTGACCAGGAACACCGGGTTGGAGTTGTTGCAGAAGGACAGCAGCCGTTCCGCCTCTCCGGAGGTCAGCAGGCCCTTTTCATAGAGGTCCGCCGCCGTCCTCGCCCCAATGGGATAGCCCCCTACCAGACCCAGCAGCAGGGCGGACCCGGCGCTGCCCGGCAGACGGAACAGGGCCATCAGCCCCGCCAGATGGGGAGAGACCCAGTCCCCAAAGCCCAGGGAAATCAGCAGGGCGGACACCGCCAGAAAGGGGAACAGAGCCGGTATCACCGAGGAGCCGCAGAGAATCAGGGCCTCTGCCGCCGCCCTACGGACCCGGTCCGCGTCCGCCAGAAACCAGATCAGTACACCGCAGAGAACCAGACAGGCGTCGGTTCGCTGGCGTTTTTTTCCAATTTTTTTGCTCTTTTCGAACTTTTCGCCCTTTTCGAACTTTTCGAACCGCTTGACCTTCACGACACATCACCTGACAGACTCTATGCGCCGGAGAGACAAACCATGCGTGCACCGGCTGCCTTTGCCGGGACGCCGCGCAAAACCCGGAGCAGGAAGAACGGCAGGCGAGGGAACGGCAGGCGAGGGAACGGCAGGCGAAGAACGGCAGGCGAAGAACGGCAGGCGAAAAACGGCAGGCGAAGAACGGCGGAAAAAAGACAGGCAAGAAGAGGCCCGCCGCCGCATAGGCTTTGAGGACAGACCAAGGCTTTGAGGTGAACGGGATGGAGCGAGATCGAAAAAGCGAACGGAGAAGCGAACGGAAAGGCGATCGGAAAAACGGCGGATTTCTGGGAGAAGTGGCGGAGCTCTTCGACCTGCCGGCGGATATTGTGGCGGGCCTGCCCCGGATGGAGATGATCGGAGGCCGTCAGCTGTACCTGGAGCGCCACACCGGCCTGCTGAGCTACAGCGAGACCCGAATCGACGCCAACACCGCCGTGGGTGTCCTGCGTGTTAAGGGGAGCCGCTTGACACTTATGGCCATGACGGCGGAGGAGATGCGCATTGGCGGCCGCATTGACGCGGTGGAATGGGTGGGGGCGGAGGAAGAATGAAGGGGATTGTCAACCGTCTTCAGGGGCAGGTCCGGGTCCGGGTGGAGTGCGCGTTCCCGGAACGGGTGCTGAACCTCTGCGGAGCCAGGGACCTGGCCTTTTGGGACCTTCAGTGGGAGTCCCCCAGCTCCTTCACCTGCCGCCTTTCCCGGGGGGACTGGCAGCGGCTCCGCCGGGCGGCGAAAAATCTGGACTGCACCCTGACGGCCCTGGGCCGGGAGGGGGTGCCCTATTTCCTGCTGCGCTTCCGCCACCGGCAGACTCTGGCGGTGGGGCTGGTGCTCTGCGCCATGGGGCTGTTTCTGGGGTCCTTCTTCATCTGGGAGTTCCAGGTGGAGGGGAACGAGACGGTGCCCACGGAAAAAATCCTCCGGGCGCTGGAGAAAAACGACGTCCATATCGGTTCCTTCGGCCTGTCCCTGGACAACGAGGGCATCCGGAATCATGTGCTGCTGGACCTGCCGGAGCTGAGCTGGATTGCCGTCAACGTCTCCGGCTGCCGGGCCACGGTCCAGGTCCGGGAGCGGATTTTTGCCCCGGTGCTCATTGACAAGCGGGTCCCCTCCAACCTGGTGGCCCGGCGGGCGGGGCTGGTGCTGGAGGTTCAGACCATGGGCGGCGTGGCCGCCGTGCTGCCCGGCTCCGCCGTGACGGAAGGACAGCTGCTGATTTCCGGCGTGGAGGACACGGACACCGTGGGGGCCCGGGTGCTGGGGGGCATGGGAGAGGTGACGGCCCGGACCTGGTACACGCTGCGGACCGTCATGCCCCTGACGGCGGCGGAAAAGCGGTACACCGGGGAGGAGACCACCGGATTCTCCCTGATTTTTGGGACCCGGCGGATAAAATTCTTTTCAAACAGTAGCATTGACCGGGGGAATTGTGATAAAATGATGGAACGGATACCCTGGACTCTGTTCGGCATCCCCCTGCCCGTCACTCTGGAGCGGGAGACCTGGCGCTTTTATGAGACCGTCCCCGTTTCCCGTTCCGCCGCCCAGGCGGAGAAAACCGCCGAGGCGGTTTTGACGGAGCAGCTCCGCAGCATGGTGGACCCCTACGGGACGGTGATCTCCACCCTGTGCGCCTCCCGGCAGCGGGGGGACGTGCTGGAGGTGACCCTGTCGGCGGAGTGCCGGGAGCGGATTGGCGAGAGCGTGCCGATTTATACGGAGGAGACGGGACAAACAGAAGAAGCGGGCCCCTGAGCCCGCGCGGAACTGGAGTGAAACAGTTGGAACAAAGGATAAGCATTGAGCGGCTGGAGCAGGCCATCAACATTTTCGGCTCCTTCGACGAGAATATCCGGCTTTTGGAGCAGGAATTCTCTGTCGTCGTGGTGAACCGGGACAGTGAGCTGCGGGTGGAGGGCGAGGCGGAGAACGTGAGCCTGGCCTGCAAGGCCATTCAGGCTCTGCTGACCCTCTCCAGCCGGGGAGAGGCCATTGGGGAGCAGAACGTCCGGTACGTGGCCGGCATGGTCCGGGCGGGGAAGGAGGAGAAAATCGCCGAGCTGACCGGCGACGTCCTCTGCATCTCCGCCAAGGGCCGGCCCATCAAGCCCAAGACCATTGGACAGAAGGACTATATTGCGTCGGTTCTGAAAAATACCGTCACCATCGGCGTGGGCCCCGCCGGCACGGGCAAGACCTATCTGGCGGTGGCCGCCGCCGTCATGGCCTTCCGGGACAAGCAGGTGAACCGCATCATCCTCACCCGTCCCGCCGTGGAGGCCGGGGAGCGGCTGGGCTTTCTGCCCGGCGACCTTCAGAGCAAGGTGGACCCCTACCTCCGGCCCCTGTACGACGCCCTGTTTGACATGCTGGGGGCGGAGACCTATCAGAAATACCTGGAGCGGGGGAACATCGAGGTGGCCCCCCTGGCCTATATGCGGGGCCGGACCCTGGACGACAGCTTCATCATTCTGGACGAGGCCCAGAACACCAGCCGGGAGCAGATGAAAATGTTCCTCACCCGTCTGGGCTTCGGGTCCAAAATCGTCATCACCGGCGACGCCACCCAGATCGACCTCCCCGACGGCAAGACCTCCGGATTGAAGGAGGCTATGCGGGTCCTGCGGAACGTGGAGGGCGTGGGCATCTGCGAGCTGACCAACGCCGACGTGGTGCGCCACGTCATGGTCCAGAGAATTGTACAGGCCTATGAGGACTACGAGAAGCGGCGGAAAAAACAGCCATGAGCTATGAGAACTGTAGGAAACAGAGGAGAGAGAAAACGATGAAATGCCACTTTATTCCCATCACCGCCGCTGTCCCCGGCGTCAGCGACAGCCGGAAGGCCTTCATCCGCAGGGTCATCCGCACCGCCCTGGCGGCGGAGGGGGTGGACTTCCCCTGCGAGGTGGACGTGCTGGTCACCGACGACCGGGAAATCCGGGAGCTGAACCGGGAGACCCGGCAGGTGGACCGGTCCACCGATGTGCTGAGCTTCCCCGCCTTCGACCTCCGCCCCGGGGAGCTGCCCGGTCCTGAGGACGCGGACCCCGGCACGGGGCTGGCGCCCCTGGGGGACGTCATGATCTCCATGGAGCACGTGGAGGCCCAGGCCAAAGAGTACGGCCATTCCGTCCGCCGGGAACTGGCCTATCTGACCGTCCACTCCATCCTCCATCTGCTGGGCTATGACCACGTGGACGAGGGGGAGATGAAACGGCAGATGCGGGCCCGGGAGGAAAACATCCTGGGGGAATTAGGAATTAGGAGTTAGGAATTAGGAATTGAGAGTGAAGAGTGAAGAGTGAAGAGTGAAGAGTGAAGAGTGGAGAGTGAAGAGTGGAGATTCAGTTATGGAAGCTGTCCGCTAAGCCTTTGCCGGTGCGGACGCCCAGCTGAAAGGCATGGAGGGCAATAAACTCAGCTGCTTTCTCATAGCTCTGCCGGTAAGGACGTTCCAGACTGTTTCTCAGCAGGTCGAGATCCGATTCGTATTCCTCCCCGGGCGCGGCGTCAATCCGGGGCTTGATGTACTGAGCATACAGCCATTTCATGAAATCAGACATAATTTCCTCCTTTTACAAAACTGATTAGTTGTGCTATACTCATATGGTAGCACAACTTCCTGGGTGTGTCAAGAGGTGACCATGAAAATACAGATAAAAGAAAGATTACGCGAGCTGAGAAGCGAGGAATGTGAAACTCAGGTGCAGGTTGCTGAGGATATTGGTATATTGGAACAGCAATATCAGAAGTATGAACGGGGCGCGAGCATTCCGGGTGTTGAAATTCTCTGGAAGCTGGCGGACCACTTTGGTGTTACGGTCGATTATCTGATTGGCCGGTCCGACCAGCGGTAAGGGCATTAAAGCGAATTTAGAGCCATTTCATGAAATCAGACATTTTTTGAAAACACCTTTCAAAAAAGATTTGAAGACAAAGTTTAGTTGGTGTATATTTAACATATCACAAAGTTTCCTTTGTGTCAAGAGGTTTGTATGGGACAAATAATCAGTCAACGAATAAAAGAACTGCGCAAAGCGGCAAAGGAGACCCAAGTGCAGGTTGCCGCCGCAATTGGCGTTACAGAACAGTATTATCAAAAGTTGGAGTATGGGGAAAATCTTCCGGGAATTGAAAATGCCTGGAAGCTGGCGGACCACTTCGGGGTGTCTATCGACTATCTGGTGGGCCGGTCTGACGAGCGGTGAGGGCATTAAAGCGAATTTAGAGCCATTTCATGAAATCAGACATATTTTTCTCCTTTCACAGCACTAGTTATTCCAGGTGATAATTATAGTATAACACTAAGGGTTCATAGTGTCAAGGGGGACTTCTATGGAATTTTTACTTAAAACAAGGATTCGGGAACTTCGCAAGGAACAATGTGAGACACAGGTACAGGTTGCGAATGCTTTAGGAATTGCGGAATCGCATTATCAGACCTATGAAAGAGGGGCCAGCCTGCCGAACGCCGAAAATCTCTGGAAGCTGGCGGACCATTTCGGGGTGTCCATCGACTATCTGCTGGGCCGGTCGGATGAGCGGTAGGGGGCGGACGAAAAAAATTTTTGCGCCCATTGCACGGGGACGTGCAACGAAGGGGCAAAGGATGCCCAGCAATAAGCGAAGGCCCGCCGAGAACGGCAGCGACCCGCGCCCTGTGATCAGCGTTTGAATGCGGAGCAGGGCGGGACGAGCACCAGGGAGGCGGGCAGAGAAGCAGAGAAGCGAAGAAACAGACGGGCCAGCAACAGCGAGAAGAGAAGGGCTGGCCTTGCGTCAACCTCCAAAGCCCCCGCTTGTACGTCGTCGGCGCAAGCTGCACATCCCTCGCCCTGTCTCGCGGGGGACAGGTCTCGTCCGTTCCGCTGCGCCTCCTCTCCCTCCGCAACCACTTCGTTGGGTTGCATCGGGGTGGGGCCGTGTCATAAAAATCCCCCGTTATCGGGGGGATTCAGGGGGGTGCCCCCCCTGACGGGGATTCCAAAGGGGCTGGCCCCTTTGGGCCCCCGCGGCAGCGCCCCCCGTGGGAACGGCCCTCACGGGAGTGACCCCCGCGGCAGCGGCCCCCGCTGGGAAGCGCCCCCGTGGGAACGGCCCCCGCTGGGAAGCGCCCCCGTGGGAACGGCCCCCGCCGGGAGGCGGCCCCCCGCGGGAACGGCCCTCACGGAAGTGAACCCCCGCGGCAGCGGCCCCCTGTGAGGGCGGATGGACCAAAGCAGCCCCTTGGGCATAGACTGTTTCGAGGTGATCGAAATGGTAATGCTGCAAGACGGCGTACTGGCCTTTTTATCCGCCGTGGGCCTGACGACGCTGGTCTGGGTCATCGGCGGGGCCCTGCTCCATGTGGGCCGGCCCGGGATTCCGGGTCTCTTGCTGGTGCTGCCCCTGCGGGGGGAGGCCCTGGCCATGGAGGCGGACGTGCGGGAGCTCCGGCGTGTCCAGAGCGGACTGCCGGGGTCGAAAATCATTTTGGAGGACCACGGCCTGACGGAGGACGCCCGGTGTCTGGCCCAGTACCTGGCGGACCGGGAGGAGGGCGCGGAGCTGGTGAAGGCCGGGGAGCGCTGAGGCCCGCCGGAAGCCGCCGGGAAGATTTGAAAAGAGAGAGGACGCCGAGACATGGAAGAGCTGATTTGCCGGGAGGGCACCGTACATAGCGTAATCTTTCAGAACGCCGAAAACGGCTACACGGTGCTCCGCCTCCTCACCGAGGAGGGGGAGGCCGTGACCGTGGTGGGCTGCATCCCCTGCGCGGCTCCCGGCGAACACCTGACGGTGAACGGCGTGATGGAGCAGCACCCCCAGCATGGGGAGCAGCTCCGGGCCACGGAGCTGGAGCGGAGCCTGCCGGAGGACGAGGAGGAGATTTTCAGTTATCTGTCCTCCGGCGTCTGCAAGGGGGTGGGCCCCGCCACCGCCCGGAACATCGTGGAGCGCTTCGGCGCGGAGACCTTCGACATTCTGGAGCAGGAGCCGGAGCGTCTGACCGGCGTCCGGGGCGTCACCGCCCGGAAGGCCCAGGAGATTGCCCAGAGCTTCCGCCTCCACATGGGCCTGCGGCGGCTGATGGCCTTTCTGGCCCGGTACGGCCTGCCGCCGGTGCTGGCCATGCGCCTGCGCCAGCGCTACGGCGACGGCGCCCTGGAGAAGGTCCGGGCGAACCCCTATCTTCTGTCCGGCGACGACTGCGGCGTGGCCTTCTCCGTCACCGACGAAATGGCCATGAGCATGGGAATGCCCGCCGACAGCGGCCAGCGGCTTCAGGCGGCGGTGCTCTTCGAGCTCAGCCACAACGAGAGCAACGGCCACGTCTTCCTGCCCCGGAGCAAGCTGATTTCCGCCACGGCCCAGCTGCTGGACTGCGGCGGGGACCAGCCGGAGGCGGCCCTGGACGCCCTGGTGGACCGGGGCGAGGTGGTGCAGGAGCGGGTGGCCAACGTAGAGGCCTGCTATCTGAAGCGCCTGTGGGAGGCGGAGCGGGGGGTCCAGCTGCGGCTGGACGCCCTGCTGGCGGCGGAGCCGGACGTCCGGGCCGACGCCGCCCATGTGGCGGACGAGCTGGAGCAGAGCCAGGGCATCACCTACGCCCCCCGGCAGCGGCAGGCCGTGGAGCTGGCGGCCCGGGAAAACGTGCTGATTCTCACCGGCGGACCCGGCACAGGCAAGACCACCACCGTACGGGCCATTGTGGCCCTGTTCCGGCGGATGGGGCTGGACATTGTGCTGGCGGCCCCCACAGGCCGGGCGGCCAAGCGCATGAGCGAGCTGACGGACCAGGAGGCCCAGACGGTCCACCGCCTTCTTGGAATGACCTGGAGCGAGGACACCCAGCAGGTTGTGTTCACCAAGACGGAAAAGGAGCCCCTGGAGGCGGACGCCGTCATTGTGGATGAGATGTCCATGGTGGACCTGCCCCTGTTCGCGGCCCTGCTCCGGGCTCTGCGGCCCGGCACCCGGCTGGTGATGGTGGGGGACGCGGACCAGCTGCCCTCGGTGGGGGCGGGCAACGTGTTTTCCGACCTGATCCGCAGCCAGCGGGTGGCGGTGGTGCGGCTGCTGGACGTCTTCCGGCAGGCGGAGCGCTCCGCCATCATCCGCAACGCCCACGCCGTGAACCTGGGCCAGGCGCTGGATCTGTCCAGCAATCAGGGGGATTTCTTCTACCTCTGCCGCCGGGACCCGGAGCGGACGGTGTCCACGGTGGTGGAGCTGTGCAAAACCCGCCTGCCCGGCAAGATGGGCATTCCCGCCGCGCAGATTCAGGTGCTGACCCCCACGCGGAAGGGGCCCAGCGGCACCGTCAGCCTCAACCGCCTGCTTCAGGAGGCCCTGAACCCCAGAGAGAAGGGTAAGCGGGAAATCCTCTGGGGGGAGCGGCTGTTCCGGGAGGGGGACAGGGTGATGCAGACCCGGAACGACTACGACGTGCTGTGGGAGCGGGAGGACGGAACCGCCGGGACGGGCATGTTCAACGGCGACGTGGGCCGGATTGTCCGGATTGACGAATCCGGCGAGTGGCTGGAGCTGGATTTCGACGGGCGGCGGGCGGTCTACGCCGCCGAGCAGCTGAACGAGGTGGACCTGGCCTATGCCCAGACCGTCCACAAGGCCCAGGGCAGCGAGTACCGCTGTGTGGTCCTGGCGGCTATGCCGGCGGCCCAGTCCCTGATGGTCCGGGGGGTGCTGTACACCGCCCTGACCCGGGCCAGGGAACTGCTGGTGGTGGTGGGGGACGACGCGGCCATCCGGGCTATGGCGGCCAACGACCGGCGGCAGCGGCGCTACTCCGGCCTGCGGTGGCGGCTGGCAAGCTCTCCGGCGGCTCACTGAGATGCGGAGTTTCCTGCATGTTTTGTTTTCCCTCCTTTCTTGGTGTCGTCACCTTGTTGCCTTATTATAGAGTGTTGCCACCTGGTTGTCAATAACTTTTCAAAAAAATTTTTTGGTGCTATTATGTTGTCATTTAGCCAACAGAGGAGGGCCTTTGTATGCCATCAAAACTGCCGCACTATGCCCTGCGCATTCCCTCCGAGATTATGGACAAGCTGAAATACATTGCGGACCGCTCCGGCCGTTCTGCCAACAAGGAGATTGAACAGCTGATTATCCGGCACATTGAGGCTTGGGAACAGGCGCACGGGCCCATTTTGTTTGATGACGGTTTCGTTCCCCGTTCCAGATCGTAACGGCCTTGCAGTGCCGCACGCAGGGGGCGGCGCGGGAAAAAAGCAGAAACCGCCACCCGGCACGGTGACGGTTTCCTTGTGAAACTACAAACCTCTAAGGGCTAACCGCTTGCCGCAGCGTCCTTATATGTGCATTATACACCGCCGGTTCCGGCGTGTCAAGGATGAATCAAGGGTCTGGCCGGGACAGGGGCCTCACATCGGGCCGCCCAAGGGGGCGGCCCCTACAAAATAAAATCTGCCAATCGGACATTCCCTCAAGGGGCGGGCCGGGACAGAGTCCGGCCCCTACATAAAAATATGCGGAACAGGAGCTTTTCGGAGACGGAAGGCTCTTGTTTTTTATTATGGACCGAAACAGGTCCCATTAAAAATGTCTGCCTCCATAGAATAAAGCAAATGAACCCGAATGGGTCCTTTTGCGAGGTGGCTATGGCAGAACAAAAGATTAAACAGGACATTTCCATAGGGGCGAACATCCGGGAGCTCCGCAAGGCAAGAGGGTTGAAGCAGACGGATTTGGTGGGGCTTCTGCAATTGGAGGGCGTGCCCATGACCAGAGAAGCCCTTGTGAAAATCGAGCGGGGCGCGCAGCATATTCAGGCATCGCAGCTGAGAGCCATCCGCGATGCACTGCAAACAACCTACGACGAGTTATTGAAGCCGTCATGAGTCTCCGGAGCTGTCTGCTGGACCTGCTCTTTCCGCCCAGGTGCCCTCTCTGCGGAAAGGTGCTGGACGCGCCCGGCGTCTGCCCTCCGTGTGAGGCGGACATCCGGCGGACCGGGGAGGAGGACGGCGTGTGGGAGCCCGTCCCCGGCCTGCTCTGCGCCGCGCCGCTGTGGTACGAGGGGGCGGTCCGGGACGGGCTGCTGCGCTTCAAATTCCACGGCGGGATTTCCGGGGCGGAGTTCTTCGGCGGGGAGATGTGCCGCTGGGCGGCGGAGCGGTATTCCGGGGAATTCGACACGGTGACCTGGGCGCCGGTGAGCCGGAAGCGCCTGCGGCAGAGGGGCTACGATCAGGCCCGGCTGCTGGCGGAGAGCGCCTGCCGCCTGTGGGGCGTGAGGCCGGAACGGCTGCTGAGAAAGGTCCGGGACAACCCGGCCCAGTCGGGTCTGGAGGACGCCGCCGCCCGGCGGAGGAACGTGCAGGGAGTTTACGAGGCGGCGGGAGCCCCGGAGGGAAAACGCATCTTGCTGGTGGACGACATCTGCACCACCGGCAGCACCCTGTCCGCCTGCGCCGGGACGCTGAAGGCCGCAGGAGCGGCCCGGGTGCTGTGCCTTACGGCGGCCCGGACGGTGAAAAGCGGTAAAACCGGAGAAAACGGGGAAGAATAGTCTTGCAATCCGGAGACGCTGACAGTATAATATAACATGTATGATTGCGGAATCGCGGCATACAGAGCCGCAGGTCATATAGAAAAAGATAATAAGTGGAGGAATTATCCATGGCAAAAGATATCGGTATCGATCTGGGTACCGCTTCGGTTCTGGTTTATGTGAGAGGGAAGGGCATCGTGCTGAATGAACCCTCGGTTGTGGCGCTGGACAAAAACACCGGCAAGCTCCTGAAGGTGGGCACCGATGCGCAGGCCATGCTGGGCCGCACTCCCGGCAATATTGTGGCCATCCGCCCTCTGCGGGAGGGCGTGATTTCCGACTATGACATGACGGAACGCATGCTCCGGGAATTCATCCACAAGGTGGCCGGGGTCTCCTTCTTCAAGCCCCGGGTCATCATCTGCGTGCCCTCGGGCATCACCGAGGTCGAGGAGCGCGCCGTTATCGACGCGGGCATCTCCGCCGGGGCCCGGAAGGTCTACCTCATCGAGGAGCCGGTGGCGGCGGCCATCGGCGCGGGCATCGACATCGCCAAGCCAGACGGACATATGGTGGTGGACATCGGAGGCGGCACGGCGGACATCGCCGTGATTTCCCTCAGCGGCGTGGTGGAGTCCGCCTCCATCAAGATTGCCGGCGACCAGCTCAACGAGGCCGTAGTGAAATATATGCGCCGCAAGCACAACCTTCTGGTGGGCGAGCGCACCGCCGAGGAGATGAAAAAGCAGATTGGCTGCGTCTTCCCCAAAGAGGAGGAGGAGACCCTGGACGTAAAGGGCCGGTGTCTGCTGACGGGCCTTCCCAAGGTGGTGACCGTCAGCTCCACGGAGATGATGGACGCCTTTGAGGAGCCGGTGGAACGCATCATGGAGGCCATTCACTCCGTGCTGGAGCGGACGCCCCCGGAGCTGGTGGCGGACATCTCCACCAACGGCATTGTCATGACCGGCGGCGGAAGCCTGGTGGCGGGCTTTGACAAGCTGGTGACGGCCCGGACGGGCATCCACACCGTCATCGCGGAGGACGCCATTTCCTGCGTGGCCCTGGGCACCGGCAAGAGCCTGGAGTCCCTGAACAATATGCAGGACGGCACCATGAACCTCAGCCGCCGCAAGCAGATGAACTGATGGAAAGGCAGGCCGGGCGGCGGGAACCGTCCGGCCTGCGCTGAATTTTATAAGAACCTGTATTCATAGCCTGGAGGCTGTTTTAAAACCGGCGGAATGCCGGATGGGCGAGGATGTTTCCTGTCAGACAAGGAAGTCTTTCGCGCCTGCGGCAATCCTGACGAATTGCAGGGGAAACCCGGTATGGCGGGAAAAAACCCCCTCAGACAGCGTTCAGCGGTTGTGAATTCAGGTTCTGAAGGAGGAGACAGCATGAATGCCATTGAGAGAGACTATGCCCTCAGCGCCCTGCGGACCCAGGGAGGACAGCGAAAAGCCGGGACCTCCGCCAGCTTCTGGGGCATGGCGGCGGCGCTGGCGGGAGGCGGAAGCGTTCAGCCGGCCCTGGGGATGGACCTGACGGCCCAGGGGACCGGCCAGGTCCAGGGGGCTACCCTGGAAGAGATGCTGAAAAACAGGTACGGAAACGTGACCTATCACGTCTTCGACGCCAGCAGTCCCTATTGGCGGACCCGGAACGACTACCCTCATTACCTGCTGTATCAGGAGGGGGAGCAGGCGAAGGAGACCCTGGAGAACTGGCAGCCCCAGGGGCCCAACCCCTTCTACGGCTCCGTAGACGGCAGGTTTACCGCCCCTGAGGCGATCCGGGCCCTGAGCGGTATCCCGGCGGGGCGGACGGCGGTGGTGATTCACCCGGAGGCTCAGAAGCGGATGGAGGAGGACCCCGCCTATGCCGCGGAGCTCATGGAGCGGATTGATACCTGGTTTGCCTTCGACGCCGCCCGGAACGAGGCCGTCATGCCCGGCATCACCGCCCGGTCCTCCCGCTGCGTGGCCATCGGCTCCGACGGGGAGATTGTCAACGCCCAGTCCTTCAGCCACGGGGAAATCACCGTCAGTTCTTCCGGCGGCGGCTCCTCCTCCCGGCGGGACTGGACGGACGACTGGTGGACTCTGCGGATGGCCCGGCAGGCGGATTTCATGGCTCTGCTGGTGGAAAGCCAGCTGGAGCACAGCGCCCGGCTTTCCGGCTGGCTGGCGGACAGCAGTGCCGCCGAGCTGGCCCAGATGCTGAACGGCGGAGGGCTGGAGGAGATTTTGGGGGACACGGTGGGCGGAAATTCCACCGCGGCCATTCTGGCGCAGACCAGGGCCCGGGTTCTGGGGATTTGAGACACACAAAAACGAGAGGCCAGGCCTCTCGTTTCAGGCTGTCGAAAAAGTCTTTTTGACAATTCGACAGCCTGAGCAAGTTTTCAGAACCCGTGGGAAGTTCTGAAAACT
>ERZ808051.125-NODE-125-length-101662-cov-12.779229_pt1 | contig 101662 bp, 79 predicted proteins | sample MGYA00380199_ERZ808051 | MGnify/ENA primary metagenome ERZ808051 (study PRJEB31490, sample SAMN06133391) | mouse gut metagenome | isolation source: J11 | host: mice | place: China: Chengdu | collected 2015-05 ... | reverse complement strand
TGGGTATGGCGCAGTCGGCTAGCGCGCCAGATTGTGGCTCTGGAGGCCGAGGGTTCGAGTCCCTCTATCCACCTTTACACGGGAGGGTGCAGTGACACAGCCTGTTGTTACCAATTAATGGGCTATCGCCAAGCGGTAAGGCACAGGACTTTGACTCCTGCATTCGCTGGTTCGAATCCAGTTAGCCCAGTTTATGGACCACTAGCTCAGGTGGTAGAGCACTTGACTTTTAATCAAGTTGTCTGGGGTTCGAATCCCCAGTGGTTCATTTAAGGAATACTCAACGTATAGTGGAGGATTCGAACCTCTGTTGGAATTTACAGTGGTGCAGCGGAAGATTATTTTTTTGTAACTTATATGCAAAAGAATGGTCTTTTTTTATGCAAATCGGGACGGACGTTAATCATTTAAAAAGAAAGTATAAAGAGAGATATTATGGAACAGACGAAAGAAAACAAGATGGGAACCATGCCTGTGAATCGATTGCTGATCTCAATGTCGCTGCCGATGATGGTATCGATGTTAGTGCAGGCACTATATAATGTGGTGGACAGTATTTTTGTGTCCAGGATCAATGAGAACGCGCTGACTGCAGTATCGCTTGCATTTCCGATTCAGTCGCTGATGATCTCGGTCGGGGTAGGCACATGTGTTGGTATCAATGCGGTACTTTCCAAGGCATTGGGCGAAAAGAAGCAGGATACGGTAAACAAAGCGGCAGGTAATGGAGTATCGATCATGGCGATCAGTTATTTGTTATTCCTGCTGATCGGGCTGTTTATGACGAGAGCTTTTTATCTGTCCCAGACGGATGATGTGCAGATCGTACAGTATGGATATGAATATCTGTCGGTGGTATGCTGCTTTTCTTTCGGTATGTTTGCTCAGTTTACTTTTGAGCGGCTTTTACAGTCAACGGGTAAGACATTCTATATTATGATCACACAGGGAACAGGCGCACTTATCAATATTATTCTGGATCCTGTTTTTATCTTCGGACTGTTCGGTATGCCTAAGATGGGGGTACGCGGCGCGGCGGTGGCGACCGTGATCGGACAGATGGTTGCCGGAATGATGGCGTTCCTCATTAATAAGGCGAAGAATGATGAGATACAGCTTAAACCGCAGGCACTGTGGCTTGATGCAAAGATCGTAAAACAGATCTATAAGATTGGCGTGCCGTCCATGATCATGCAGGCGATCGGTTCTGTTATGACTTATGGAATGAATCTGATTCTGATCTCTTTCAGTTCTACGGCGACGGCGGTATTCGGTGTGTATTTTAAATTGCAGAGCTTTATCTTTATGCCGGTGTTTGGTATGAATAATGGTCTGGTGCCAATCCTGGCGTACAATTATGGGGCGGGTAAGAAAGACCGGTTCATCGGTTCGCTCAAATGCGGCATCAAATATGCGGTTGCGATCATGTTTGTGGGTATGGTGATCTTTCAGACGATGCCGGCGCCGCTGTTTAGGTTGTTTGATGCTTCGGAGTCCATGCTTTCCATTGGTGTGCCGGCGCTGAGGACGATCAGTTATGGTTATCTTCTGGCAGGTTTCTGCATTATATGCGGCACGGCCTTTCAGGCTCTGGGACGGGCCGGATACAGTATGATGGTATCTATTGCAAGACAGCTTGTAGTACTTTTGCCGGCGGCATATCTGCTTTCATTGTCGGGCAATGTCAATTATGTATGGTGGTCTTTCCCGATTGCGGAATTGATGTCACTGTTTATGACGATACTCTTCATGATCCGGATCAACAGCCAGGTGATCCAGCATATTGGAGAAGAAAAGGACGAGGAGATGTCAGAGGACGTCACGGAAGGGTGATGTCTGCGTCCGGAAAGAGGGCCTAAGGGACGGCCTATGGAAACAGGGAAACGAATATACGTACTTTACAAGTGCGGTTACATCATATAGAATGTATGAGGAGATATTATATCTGTCATCTTAGCAGTTTAGATATGGCGGGTATGATATGATGTTATGCGGATGTGGCGGAATTGGCAGACGCGCTGGATTTAGGTTCCAGTGGGCGACCGTGCAGGTTCGAGTCCTGTCATCCGCACCAGGTCATAATAATCTGAACCCGGTTATGAGCGGGAACGGCTTCGGATTTTCAGTATATCTTGAATGCGCAGGCAAAGGCGGCGGTATCGTGAATGATACTGCCGTTTTTTAATGAATAAAAAAATGAACCGTATACAAACTCGTGACGAATATAGATTGAAAACAAACAGGCAGAGGGGGTGAAACAGTGGACGCAAGAGAAATAGAAAAATGTATTGATAATTTCGGTACAGATATCTATAGATTTTGCTTAAAACTCTGTGCAGATAAGTCGGATGCGGAGGATTTATATCAACAAACCTTTCTGAAAGCATTAGAAGCAGAATGGATGCTTGACTGGGAACAAAACCCAAAGGCGCTGTTTTTTGCATTAGCTCACAATCTCTGGAAGAGCGAAAGAAGAAAACAGGCGCGCAGAAACACGATCGCGCCCTGTGACAATTTGGGGGACGAGGCGGGGAGGGTACTGCACTCTGAAGACAGAATTGAAGAAAGCTATCTTCAAAAAGAATTGGTGGGAGAAGTTCGTCAGATCATTCGAACACTTCCGGAAAAGTTTCGGGTACCTTTGATACTGTTTTATCTTTCCGACTGTTCCATAGAGCAGATAGCGGCTATTATAAAGAAACCGCCGGGCACTGTGAAAAGCCGATTGTTCAAGGGCAGAAACTTAATTAAAAAAAGATTGGAGGATACTGGTTATGAGAGATCATCGTTCTAACATGGAAATAGAAGAAGTTATCAGGGACTCTATGAAAATGACTGATGTTCCGGATCCGGAACTGAATCGCAAACTCAAATCGGCGCTGTATCAACGGGAAGCTGTCCTGCAAAAACAGTCGGCTGTGTGTAAATTATCACTTTGGTATTTGCCGATGGTTTTGAATCTGATCACTTTTTCTTTACTGGCTCTTTTGGCGCTGGCCATGATAGAAAACGTTTATTTATCCTGTTTTGCCGCCGGAATCTGTGCTTATGTCTGTGTGGCTGGTGTCGTGCTTACCGTAGTGGGCGTAAAAAGAGCGGATATAAAAGAAGAAATCACGATTTGCATTGAGAAAAGAGGTGTTTTGACATGAATCATACGAAAAAGAATGGAGTTTTGCTTTCTATTGCTATTCCTGTTATCTTGTTGTTAATTTTTATACGATTTGGCTTGTATTATCTGAAGAGCGGCGGCTTTGGCGGGCTCTCCCTGATGATTCCCTTGCTGCTTCTTTGCTTTATCCTTTTTGCACTGTGTACGGCGGCTTTTTTTGCGGCATGGGTGTATCAGGATTGTATAAAGAGGGGGGATGATCCGGTATTATGGGCGGTTGTTGTATTTGTGGCCACACCTTTTATCGGATTGCTGATTTATTTTCTGCGTCGTTCGGAGATCAGGACAATATGTCCGGCTTGCGGGCGGCGAATTTCTGTAAAGGCTAAATATTGTGAAGAATGTGGAACACATGTTGAAAAGGAGGATGATGAAGTTATGATAAAACAGGGAACGCATCACTTAAAACTTATGATTGCCGGTATTGTGAGCATGACGCTTATGATGGTATGTCTGACGGGATTCGTCGTCAGTGCGGCCGCTGGAACTGGAGTTAATACTAATGTGGCTTCTAACGATCGGGTATGGAACTTAGGTGCGATCAGCATGAACCATAACAGTTATTTGGGCGATGTCTGGAAGCTGGATTTTAGGAGCGCCAGCGAGGGATTTGTGGAAGAACAGAATATGACGATCACGGACGCAGACGCTCAACTGCTTTATGCGGACATTTCCTGCGGCACGGTTCCGGATGGGGCATCGCTCATCCTGTGGCTGGTTCAGGAGGATGCAGTCAGATCCGTTGATGTTACAAGTCTTTCCGAGCCGCTCCAATATCCTTTGCATGAATTTGAGAATGGAAAAATTTATGTCAGACTGCAGATCAATGGTGTGGAAAATACTGTCTCGGAAATTTATATTCAATAGTCAGTCAGATACACAAAGGGCTTCCGGCTACTCCGGCAGTCTGACCACGAATACACTTCCGCCTGCCGGGTTATCGTGTACGGAAATTTTACCGTGGTGCGCTGTCACGATCTCGTATGCGATGGACAGACCTAACCCGAAGTGCCCTTTGGCGCTTCGGGATTTTTCTGCACGGTAGAAACGGTCAAAGATGTGGCGTTTATCTTCTTGTGAGATACCGATGCCCGTATCAGTCACAGTGATCTCGAAGCTTGTGCGGCGTTCCCTGCAGTAGGTCAGAGCCAATTCAATCTGTCCGCCCTCCGGGGTATAACTGACTGCATTGTGTAACAGGATAGATAGTACTTGAGCGATCCGGGCGGAATCGCAGTTGCAGCGGGTAAGGGGGTCTTTTGGAAGACGCAGGGACAGGGTAATGTTTTTCTGCCGGCAAAGAGGTTCGAATGCCTCATAAGCGTTGAGACATAAGGTATCCGGCTCCGTGGGTTTTTGGTCGATCAGGAAACGGTTCATGCCGGAATGAGCCAGCGTGAGCATGTCATCGATCAGGTTGTTCATCCGTTTCCCCTCCTTACGGATGGTCTGGGAGAAGCCGGCCTGTTCCTTAGGAGAAGCGCTCTGACAGCATTCATTACTGGCAAGAATAACGGAGAGTGGCGTGCGCAGCTCGTGGGAAGCAGCGGCGATAAAACGCATCTGGTTTTCCTGATTCATCTGCAGAGGTTTTAAAAGCCGTCCGGTAAAGAACCACGAGAAAAGAAAGAGGGCGCTGAGGGCGGCAAGATCGATCAGTACAAAACGGACGCGTTGTCCGGTGACCGTACCGTGCATATCGGCGTGAGAAGAGAGAATGACCATCTGGGACAGGGTGCTATTCCGCTCAATGTTGATGAGAGACGCATAGTAGGTGTCATTTGTGGAGGGAGAAGTAAATTCAAACTCAGTATGCCAGATACCGGAGTAGGAGCTGCCCGTGGGATTGATCTTTTCTATAGCAGATAAGGAATCATAGGCAGTAAGGCATTCGGATAACAGGTTCTGTACATATGGGTCAACAAAGTCGTGAAGACTGTTATAGAGAAAAGGCGTGTCATTGTCTGTCATGTATATGATGTAGGAGTTTTGCGACTCGATACGGGAAAGCCATTGGATGGATACGGAGTTAGACTGTTCCAGACTGGCAGTGATCGTGCTGATATCGTTCTGAAAAGAGCGGAACCGGCTTTCGTAAAGGCTCTGCTCGGATACATGCAGGTAGAGAAACGACATAATGATCATGATAGCCGATGTGCTTCCGGCGCATAATAGGGTGAAAAGCAGGCGTGCTTTGCGGAACATAGCGCAAATCTCCTTATGTGGTTAAGTGATAAAGTATCTTATAGATAGTACAGGCAGAGTTACCCGGTATATAATCCATATCCGACGCCGCGGATCGTCTTGATCTGCAGCGCACTGCCCACGGATTTCAGCCGGCGGCGCAGGAAATGGATATAATTATCCAGATTACCGCTCTCCACATCGCTGTCGGGGCCCCAGACCTTTAGCAGAAGCTTCTCGCGTGAATGGATCTGTTCGGGATTATGCAGGAAACTTTCCAGTAAATCACCCTCGCGTTTAGAGAGGGTAGAGCAGTCGGAGGGACCGGACAGACAATTTTCCAGGGGAGCCCATGTAATGTCGTAGTAGGTGAGCGTATCAGGCTGTGAATTGAGAATAAGAGAGCGTCTGGTGACGCAGCGGATCCGGGCCAGAAGCTCTTCGAAGTCAAAAGGCTTGACCAGATAGTCGTCAGCGCCCAGATCCAGCCCCAGAATCTTATCCTGCAGTGTGCCAAGGGCGGTGATCAGGATGACCGGCGCAGTGACAGAGTGGCTGCGCAGGGCGGTAAGCACTTCCGTTCCCTCGTGATAGGGCAGCATACGGTCTAACAAAATCACATCGTAGATATTCTGTTTCCCATAATAGAGGGCCTCTTCTCCATCGAAGCAGGCATCTACGGTGTAGCCCTGTCCGGTCAGCTGCCATGTCAGCGCTTTATTTAAGTCGTGGTCGTCTTCTGCCAGTAGAATTCTCATGTGACGCTCCTTCCTGAAAAAGGCGGTAAATCAGACAGCGGTGCAGACTTGACTGCGCTGTGCTGTGTTGCTCATTACTTATGTGTAGTTTACCACAACAATCTTTAAAGAATCTCTAAGAATTTCTTAAGATAATTAGAGAGACTTTAGAGATTGTTCTGGTAAGCTGTCCGTATCAGGATCTTATGAAAAAGGAGCAGAAAGAAGGAGTAATTATGACGATGGGAAAAGGAATCAGGAAAGCGGTGAGTCTGCTGCTTGCAGCTTCTATGGTCTTAGCCATGACAGGATGCGGTGGAGGCAACGGCGGCACAGGAGAGCGGGACAATGCAAATGAGAGCGTGGGCGGCAGTACAGGCACGGGAACCGGCGAACCGGGCGGTACGGGACAGGGTGATAATAATCCGGTTGCCATGGGACGCTATGTGGAGGCGGAGGTTGACCTGTCAGAACAGACAGGCTCCCGGGTATTTGATATGTGCAGACGGTCAGACGGCAGTCTGGTCATCTTATGTCCCTCTACCCTGCTTGTGTCAAAGGATGAAGGGGTTACATGGGAGTCTGAAATACCGCAATGGTTGGCTGATATGATCAGGGAGGATACGTACATCAGTAATATGTATATGGCTCCGGACGGAACAGTGGCGGTAATCTATGGAATGAATATCGAATCCGGCGACAGCAATGAGCCTGATTATATACAGGCCCTGAAGCTGGTTCTGCCAGATGGCACGCAGGTGCCCGTGGAGCTGGAGTTGGCGGAGGGCGAGCTGTATGTCAGGCAGGCGGCTGTCAATGATGACGGCGGCGATGGCATATTTTATGTGAGTACTTACAGAGGAATCTATGAGGTGGCACGGGATGGCAGCTATGAAAAAGTGCTGGAGATAGATTACAATCCGCAGTGGATGTGGGTGCAGGATGACCTGCTTTTCATAGACAACGATTATGGCGAGATAGATATGCCGATGATCTATGATCTGGACGGGAAAGAGCAGGAGCAGGATGAAGTGCTGACGGAATTCATGGCTGACAATTATGGCGACAGAGGCTTCAATGGGACTGATTACTGTGAAGTTTATCTGCTGCCGGGAGAGGATGGCACGGTCTATATTATAGGAAACAAGGGGATACATCGTCACGCGGTCGGAGGCAATATGATGGAACAGATCGTGGACGGCAATCTGTCCCTGCTCAGCAATCCATCCTATACGATCAATGATGCGATACAATTGGAGGGTGACGCATTTCTGATACTCTTTTCAAACAGCAAGGTAGTGCGGTTTACTTACGATTCCAATGTACCTGCTGTGCCGGAAAATATGGTTACGATCTATAGCTTGAAAGAGGATACGAACATCAGGCAGGCGATCTCTTTCTATCAGACAAAGCATCCGGACTCGTTTGTGTCCTATCAGATCGGTATGAGCGACGGCGATTCGATGACCAGGGAAGATGCCTTGAAGAAACTGAACACGGAGATCATGGCGGGAGAGGGGCCGGATCTTCTGGTGATGGATAATCTGCCCTTCGATTCTTATGTGGATAAGGGACTGTTGTTAGACCTGACAGATTACCTGACGGATTACAGTAAAAAAGAGCCTCTGTTTGATAATGTGATTGAAGCGCTGAAGCGCGATGGCAAGGCCTATGTGGCGCCTGCCACAATTGCGGTGCCCCAGATTGCGGGTAAGACGGACGGCATGGAACGGATAGTAGATCTGACGGGGCTTGCGGAAGTCGTGGAGAAGCTGCGGGAAGAGAAACCGGGAGAGGATATTCTTGGCATTTCCAATGAACTTGGCATTTTAAAAAGATTTGCGGCAACAAGCGCACCCAAATGGATCACGGAAGAGGGAACCATCGACAGGGACAGCATCGGGGAGTATCTGGAACAGTGCAGGCGGATTGCCGATGCCCAGATGAATGGACTGGACGAGGATATCAGGATAGCTTATGAAGAGCAGAGTGAACGGCTGGCAGCTTATCATGGTGTGACTCTGACAGAAGTGAATCGAATGCTTTATCTGGAAATAATAGGTTTTATCGGGGGAACGCAGCAGCTGATGGCAGGGTGGTCAGAGGATGAGTATACTTTTACACAGATGACTTCCCTGGATCAGACGAAAGGGTTTGAGAATACGAAAGTGGTGCCCATGCAGGGACAGTGCAGCCACATTTTCAAACCTGCGTCTATGCTTGCTATCAGCGCAGCTTCGGAGCAGACTGACATGGCAAAAGAGTTTATGGATACGTTCCTGTCCGCTGAGGTACAGGGGATGTATACGGGACTGCCGCTGAACCAGAACGGTTTTGATATTCAGTATACGCCCAAAACGGATTTCCTGGGGGAAAATGGAGAGTATGGTTCCTGGGCAACCTCCAATGAGGACGGCATTATGATTTCTTTTCAGGCTTACTGGCCCTCAGAGGAAGAGATTGCCGCATTCAAGGCGGAGCTTGCCGCTTTGGATACGGCCTATATACCGGATCATGTGTTGGAGAAAGCCGTATTTGATCAGGGTATCCTCTATATGAGAGGGGATCAGTCACTGGATAAGGCGCTTGATGAGATCGAGCGGGAGGTATCGATCTATATGGCGGAGTAGCGCGAACAGTAAACAGCAGCATTGCAAATTGCGGTGCTGCTGTTTTGCATCATCGTGTGTATTTACGGAATGTGCTTTTGTATTCAGAATCCTCTGTCTTTCAAGTCTTTTACCAGCGTCACATAGAATTCCCGCATATCAAATCCGGGAATATTCTCTCTGTTTAAGTCAATCATATCGCCGTGCGATATGCCTCTGCCTCCTGCAGAAGTCACGTAGCAAAATGTGCTGCCCCATTTCATACTCTCAACGGCGACCAGTCCGTCATTGTCGCCGTCGAAATGCTTTACCATAGGATAAGACATGTTTAACGGGAATCGGCCGCTGACGGCTCGGTTCATTTTGGAGCCCACACTCTGATAGTATACGTCCGGGCTGTCCGGCAGCATTTCATTCAGGTGTGTGCAGGCAGCGGCGGTCAGATCCTGAACGGCCTCCATGAAATCGGGAGACTGATCGCCCAGCAGAGTCAGCGCAGCATTGTATTTGGATGCGACTTTCGTGCACAGAGAATCCGGTATCTTCTCCAATAGATAATCTGCAAAGAGGCAGCCGTGATGCGGGGTATTCACGGTGGTCAGGGATGCTACGTAGGGAGCAGCACCACAGGCTGAGATGGCATAACGGCTGTCCAGACCGCCCTTGGAATGGGCGATGATGTTGACTTTGGGTGAGCCTGTCTCCTGCAGGATCTGCATGATACGTGCGGACAGCTCTTCGCCGCAGCGGGCAACGGAGGCGGCTGACTGCTGGCTGCCATAGTAGATCACTGCGCCGTTTCTTATGAGTTCGGCAGGAATCCGGCCCCAGTAGTTGAAGAAACGGAAATCCCGGAAGAATACGCCGTGGACGAGCAGGATCGGATATTTGGTATGACATTCCTGATTTTCGGCGCGAATCTGATTGAGGAGATATTTTTCATTTTCACAGAGTGCTTCGTTGTTTGTGATATAGATGATCCGGCAGAGCACATAGAGGTGCACGAGGGGAATCAGCCCGCAGATTGCGCCGATGATGCGCCATTTGATACCAAGCTGCACGGAAGTCAGATAGACACGTATGATGCCGTTCCAGAAAAGGATGCATTCTATCAGGAAAACGATCAGCAGCTGCTTGATCCAGAACCATGGGTTGTCTGTTATAATGCCGGAATCCGTAACAAGCGTCATGATAAGGAGTATGGCGTAGTAAAAGATCTCGATGCCTGTTGTGACAAGGAAGATCTGCAAAAGTGCCGTGCCGTCCTCCAGAATCTTGTTGCGCAGAGTGGATGTTTTGCGTATGAGGAGAACAGGGAAAATGTTGATATATATATAAAGAAGATAGCACACGATCTCGGCAGTCAGGCAGATGGAAGAAAAGGGGCTGCTGCCTCTCATGTGAAGCAGGAATATGTCTGTAAAGCGTATATTGAGCGCCAGCAGTATGATGAGTGTCGATACTATTTTGAGGAATGTTTTTGGAAAAGTTTTCATAGACATTGCCATGCCTTTCTCTTATTTTTGTAAATTTGTGTTATCACTATCCTAACAAATACCTTTCCATAGTGCAAGATTTGTGGTGTACAGGCATGTCCGGGAGGGATATAATAGATAGCAAAAGCTAAATGACAGGGAGATCAATCTTATGGCTGCGACTATAACTGCAAAAACCCGTGAGGAACGGATGGCGACGGATTCCATCGGCAGGCTGATGGCCAGCATGACGCTGCCCGCTATTCTTGCGCAGATCATCAATATTTTATACAGCGTGATCGATCGAATCTATATCGGTCATATGGAGGGAGTGGGAGCCAATGCGCTGACCGGCGTAGGCGTAACTTTCTGCATTACGATGTTTATTTCTGCTTTTTCCGCTTTTATCAGCAACGGTGCGGCGCCGTTAGCGGCTATATGGCTGGGAAAAGGAGACAGGGAGCATGCGGAAAAGATTCTTGGCAACAGCGTCAGTTTCCTGATTGTCTGTACGGTTGTCCTGACAGCCTTTTTCTATGCTTTTCAGAAGTCGCTTCTATATATGTTTGGGGCCAGTGACGCCACCATTGGCTATGCCACGGATTATTTATCGATCTATCTGGCGGGGACGCTGTTTGTGGAACTGGCGCTTGGACTCAATGCATTCATTATCTGTCAGAGCCAGTCCAAAACGGCGATGCTGTCGGTGCTGATCGGTGCGATCGCCAACATTATTTTGGATCCCATTTTTATCTTTGGACTGCATATGGGGGTACGTGGAGCAGCCACGGCAACTGTTATTTCCCAGGGCTTAAGCGCTGCGTGGGTCATGCTCTTTCTTATGGGTAAAAGGTCTTCGCTGAAGATTCGTAAGCGCTGCATGCGGATGGACAAAGATATACTGGGCAGCATCTTTTCTCTTGGGATATCGCCTTTTACCATGAATGCGACGGAGAGCTTTATCAGCATCGTATTGAATCATGGACTGCAGGTCTATGGCGGCGATCTGCACGTGGGGGCGCTGACGATCATGCAGAGTATCATGCAGCTTTTTTCGGCGCCGATCAATGGGTTTACACAGGGAATGACGCCTATTGTCAGCTATAATTACGGGGCGAGAAATTTTGGACGGGTGAAACTGCTGTATCGGTGGATGATCGGTATGTGTTTCGGATTCCGGTTTGTGACGACGCTGACGGCGATGATCTTCCCGTGTTTTTATGCGGGATTTTTTACAAATGAAGCGGAGCTGATAACGTTGACCGGAAGAGTCATGCCTGTTTTTATGGCGGGAATGCTTGCTTTCGGAATGCAGAACGGCATTCAGCCTACTTTTTTGGCACTGGGACAGGCGAAAATATCGTTTTTTATCGCGGTACTCAGAAAGATCATCCTGCTGATCCCGCTGGCGATCATCCTGCCGCACTTTATGGGCGTGATGGGCGTGTACTGGGCGGAGCCGGTTTCGGATATTATATCCGCGACTACGGCGACGGCGCTCTTTATGCTCAATATTAAGAAAATCTTGTCGGAGGAGGCGCTTTCGAAGATCAGATAAAATTGTCATCTTTATCATGATGCTTTTTTTGAAATTTTTGTAACCTTTTCTCGATCCGAATTGTATTATGAGTGAAAGGCTTTCAAATAACAGAACAAAAGGAGTGCTCATGAGACCTTCAATACAGGAATTGTTTGAAAAATATCAGGACAACCTCTACATAATTGCTTTTAATGTCTGCAAAAATGCGGAAGATGCAAAAGACGTTGTGCAGGATACTTTCATACAATACTATTCATGTAAAAAAGAATTTGATAACGAGCAGCATCTGCGTGCATGGCTCATCCGGGTAGCGATCAATAAGGCTAAGAATGTGAATCATTCATTTTGGAGAAAAAACAAGATGCCTCTGGAAGATTATATGGAGACATTGGCTTTTATGTCACCGGAGTCGGAAGAACTGTTCGGGACGGTGATGAACCTGCCGGAGAAATACCGAATCGTGATCCATCTGTTTTATTATGAAGATTACACGATACATGAAATCGCGGATATTCTGAAACTATCGGAAAGCAATGTCAAGGTAAGGCTGTCACGCGGACGTACGCTGCTCAGGGAAAAATTACAGGAGGAATGGGAAGATGACAAATAAAGAAAAATATAAACAGGCGTTTTCCGTACTGCATTCCTTCGGTGATATAACGTTGGAGGCGGAGAAGATGGCTATTATAAAGAGAAAAATGAGACTTAAGACAGCGGCAGCGGCTGCTACAGCCTGTCTGTTGATCAGCGGCGGGAGCGGTGTTGTATATGCGGCGGATGTAGGGGGGATTCAGCGCACGATCCAACTTTGGATCAAGGGTGACTATACGGATGTAGCATTCGAATATGATGCGGCCGGAACCTATGATATGTCGTATCAGACAGAGGATGGCGAAAGAGAAGAACGGCATGGAGGCGGAGTCGCCATAGAGGAAGACGGGAGCGAGAGACCTCTGACGGAGGAGGAATTGTTAGAGCATCTGCAGATGCCGGTTGTGGAATACAAGGATGACGGCACGATATGGGTGTACTATTATAATCAGAAGATTGAGATCACGGATCGTTTCCGGGATGGCGTGTGCTATGTGAAAGTATCAAACGGGAAAGAAACATTGTATATGACGGTCTTGTATGAGGGAGGCTGGTGTACCAGTCCGCACAAATATGAAGCGCCAGAGTCTTTCCGATAGGAAGGTGCGCCGCAGCAGACGGCATGGAATCAGTTTATGAAAACATTCATGTAAAGAAAGCGTACAGAAACGGCATAATCAGCATGGAAACGGGTAAGAAACCGTATAGAATGCTTGACAAGCGGGAATGCTTATGTTAAATTATGTCACAAGTTAAGAGGGAGTAGTTATCCTGTGCAGGCAACATACCCTGACGCGAGTCATGTTTGCACGCTTTCTGTTGGCGGCGGATGGAAATAATTTCCGCATAAGATCTACGATAGAAAGAACGAGACTTTTAGCATTAAATAATGCCGAGGGTCTCTTTTTTGTTTTCTCGGATTTAATTACCCGGGAATGAGACTTCGCTCGGAAAAGGCGGTGACGACGGTATAAGAGACTGTATGCCGCCCGCCGGAATATACGGAAGCGGAAAGCTTCGGAACGGAGGAAGAATATGGATGTAGTAATTCAGTTGGTATTGTTGGCAGTCGGTTTTGTGCTGTTGGTAAAAGGCGCGGACTGGTTTGTTGAGGGAGCGAGTAAGGTTGCGGAAAAGTTCGGGATCCCGCAGCTTGTGATCGGACTGACAATCGTGGCGATGGGAACATCTCTGCCGGAGGCCGCAGTCAGTGTATCTGCGGCGCTTAAGGGCAGTGCGGAGATCACGATCGGTAATATTGTAGGCAGCAATATTATGAATATCCTGTTGATCCTGGGGATCACATCGGTGATCACGCCTATTGCGGTGCAGAAATCTACGGTGAAATATGAGATTCCTTTCGTGATCGCGGTGTCCGGACTGCTTATGGGAATCGGATGTTCGGACCACGTGGTGGGTCGTAGTGACGGTGTGATCCTGTGGGTGCTGATGCTCTGCTATCTGGGGTATCTGCTCATCATGTCCAGGAAAGGAAACGGTATGCCCGAGATGGAGGAGGATGTGGACGCAGAGAGGGATCAGAAGATGCCTGTCTGGAAAATGCTGCTTCTCATACTGGCAGGCGGAGTGATGATCGTAGCCGGGTCTGATGTGGCAGTCGATGCAGCCACAGAATTGGCACGGATCTTTGGCATGAGTGAGAGGCTGATCGGACTGACGATCGTAGCTTTCGGCACATCCCTGCCGGAGCTTGTGACATCCGCTACTGCGGCGGTCAAAGGCAAAGCGGATATTGCGGTGGGCAATATCGTGGGCAGTAATATTTTCAATATACTGTTTGTGGTAGGTACCTCGGCACTGATCACGCCCGTGGTCTATGCGCCTAATTTCTTTGTGGACAGTATCGTATGTATTGCCGCGGCAGTTCTTTTGTGGGTGCTGGTAGTCCGCAAGAAATGTCTGGGGCGGCTTGGCGGACTGTGCATGCTGGCGGGTTATGGAACTTACTTTATGTATCTTATGAGATAGACGGTCTGCGGTCTGACGAGGTCAGGCTGACCGATGGTATATGCAAGAGGGTGACGGCTGATATGGCTGCGCCCTCTTTTTGTATGCGCTTTTTTACAGATTTCCCATATATAAGCAGTGCGATTTATTCCCCTGAAAGTGCGAAGTATTCCTGACCACTTTTTAGAAGATGTCACATTTTGATAGAATGAGACAAATATTACAAATATTAAATTTTCTTAAACTTTCTTAAATCTTTGAAGTACGGAGAAAAAGGAGAATATAGAATGAACGTTAAAAGATGGATTGCAGTAGCAGTGTTGACGGTCAGTGTGTTGGCCGCGGAATGGTCCGGCGTCTTGGGAATGCTGCAGGTTCGGGCGGCTGTTGATTCTGAGATAGAGGATGCTGGCAGTAAACTGCGCAAGTCGGCATTAACTGCCAACACTGTTGTATTATCTGCGGAGAATGGGGCAATGCCTGCGGCAGATGCTGTAGATGCCATTCCGATTGCAGGCAGCGTGCAGATCGCGGGATCCATGTGGGAAGGACAGACACTGACGGCGGATGTTTCCGATGTGACTCCTGAAGAGGCGAGGGAAACGTTGAGTTATGCGTGGACGTATGAAGGAGAAAGTACGGTATTGGGAACAGGAGATTCCTATACGCTGCGCCACGAGGATGTGGGGAAGAAGATAAGGTTGACAGTGACGGCGTCTGGTTTGTATACGGGCAGCCTGAGCGTCAATGGAACGCAGAATGTGAAGTCAGATATGATCAGTGTTACAGTGAATCTGACCAAGGACAACGCGGCATGGAGCGGTGCAAAAGTGTTGCTGTGCCAAAATGTTTCCTCTCCCACCGTATATTATACGCTGGATGATCAGGGCGGCGGAAAGTACGGTCTTAACATATCCAGAGAGGATGAACATGCGGAAGAGATATGGTTTGTTTTTGTGAAAGACACACATTATATATACCTTTTGGGCAGCAGCTACATAAACCTTAATAACGGTTACACAAATGTGAAGATTAATCAGAAAGAAAAAAATGAAAGTTATCAATGTAATTTTGATTATTTTGTTTTTAAATATGCATTGGACGGCGCAACCGGTGTTCTGCCTTCTCCAAGCACCAGGATCATGCTGAGCGGGTCGGAGTTCAAAGTTGACACAAAGCTGGGGTTGCAAAAACCCTATCAGGTGCAGACTGGCTGGTCTATGACAGCGGGTGGGAACGGCACGCCGATCGACAAGGTAACAAATCTTAACAATACAATGATTTTGTATCCTGTTTTTGCACACAAAGAGGTTACCGTCACGGTAAACCTGACAAAGGACGATGCTTTCTGGAGTGGTCAGAAAGTTACGATCCGATCAGAAAACTCCCAGACGCAGGATCTCTATACTATGACGGAGACGGACGCTGGTTACAGCTATACCCTTAAGCAGGATGGACAGATTTATTATGTTTTTGTAAATGGTATGTGCGCAGGAAGCTTTACGGCAGCTGATCTGGAGACGCAAACCGTTAACTGTGCCGGATATGGGATTCAGTATGTGAAGAATGGCGGTACGATTGACCGAGAAAGTCAGTACACATGTTATTATAAGGGAGCAGGCATGACACTGCCTACACCGGTTTCATCCACGGCCGGATATCTTTTCGGAGGATGGTACACGAATGCCTCCTTTACCGGCAGTGCAGTACGGACTATATCGGCGTCCGATGAGGGGAGCAAGACTTATTATGCCAAGTGGATTCCAAATCCTAATATAGCGTACAAAGTAGAGCATTATCAGCAGAATATGAGTGGCAGCAGTTATACACTGAAAGAGACGGATCATCTGACGGGAACGGTGGATGAGTCAGTGACGGCAGTGGCTAAGAGCTACACAGGGTTCCATGTCAATATGACACATGATCAGGCGGTGGATTCCGGTACTGTTGCGGGAGATGGTTCTCTGACGCTGAAATTGTATTATGACAGGGACCTGTACACGGTGAGCTATCATTTAAACGGCGCATCAGGCAATGTGCCTGCGGCACAGACGCTCCGCTATGGCAGTCTGTTGGGTGAGGTGTCCGCTCCTGTACGGAGGGGATATGTGTTCAAGGGCTGGTATAAAGATATGGCCGGATCGGCTTCTCAGGCATGGGATCCGAATAAGACGGTGGAGCAGAACACGACCGCCAAATCTGTTACGCTCTATGCCAAATGGACGGATGAGACGGCCCCGGTATTGGGAAATGCTTCCTATAATGAAGGACATCGGAATCTGTGGAATTGGATCATCCGCAAAAAGAATCTGATCATTACGGTACCTGTGACTGAAGAAGGCAGTGGTGTGGACTCTGCGGTCTATACGATGATTCCGGCAACAGGCTCAGGGCAGACTCGCAAGGCGGCACAGATCGAGGATCAGGGCGGGCAGACTGTGGTGAAGATTACCATCGCCGAAGATTATAAGGGTGCACTCACACTGAGCTGTCGTGATCGTGTAGGAAACAGTTCAGGGGACAAGACGCTGACGGCATCGGGAGGAGGCGTGATTGTGGAAGACAATGCGCCGGCCATTATATTTACGGCAGAGCGCGGCAAGGTGAGTGATTGGTTCGAGGAAACCGCTACTATAAAAATAAACGTGAAAGATGATGTGGATGCTGCAGGCAAAAGCAAAGTGTCAGGCGGCATCGCGAGCGTGGTTTATCAGGTAGACGGGGGTACGCCCACATCAGTTTCAGGCAAAGGGTTTGATAGTTCACTGGTGGCGTCATGTGATTTTACAGTAGATCTGTCTGAACTGGGAGAACATGTGATCAGCGTTACCGCCAGAGATCATGCAGACAATACAAATATTCAGCAGGTCACTGTCAGGATCAGGGAACCTCATGTGCATGATTATAGTACGGAGTGGATGTGCAATGCCAAAAACCATTGGCATGAGTGCGCCTGTGGTGATAAAACGGGAGTGGCCGCCCATCAGTGGAACAACGGAGTTATTACGAGGAAGCCGGACGCAAGGACGGCAGGCATCAGGACATATACGTGCAAAATCTGTAAAATGAAGAGAGACGAGAGCATTCCGGCGCTGGCAGGTGGATCTTCCGGATCGTCAGACAGCAGCTCATCCGGTGCCTCAGGCGGTGGAAATTCATCGGGATTGTCAGGAGGGGCGGCGGTATCGGGAGGAAATAAAGGCGGCACACCGGAAGAGGGACTGAGCAAGGCGAACGATGGTTTTGCGGGGCAGAAAGGCGCTGATGGAGCATCTGTGAAACAGCTGCCTGCGGAGCTTAAGGATGGTAAGATCGTGATTGCGGGTAATGGTATGCCGGTTGAGATGGACGGAACTGTAGACGACGCGGCGCCAGGCGCGGCAGGAGATGCAGGGACTGGAACTTCAGCGGCAGAAGTGGGAATGTACGATTCTGGAAGACATCGATGACGATCCGGAAACGATCACCATCAGAACAGAGCGGTTTTCTACTTATGCCATTGCCTTTCAGTTGGTGGATGGAACAGGAGACAGCTGCAAATTGTGTGGTCTGTGTGCAACGTTTCTTGGAATCTGCTGGTTCCTGTGGCTGGCGGTGATCCTGTTGATAAGCGTCATCGTGATCATCCTGCTTTGGCGTAAGAAAAGAACAGAAGAAGAACACTGCCACAGTACCAGGACCTGTATGGCTGCCGATGGTTGTACCGATGCTGTTGATCAGAACCTTACCGTCCAGGTGTGGAAAGCGTTCTTCGATCAGGCTGGCCACTGCTCGGGCATCTTCTATACATGCAGACTGGGAAATGTAGCATTTGCCTTGATAATCGCGGCCCTCTTCCAGACATTCTTCCATCTTATCCACCACCGTCTGTATGACCTTACGTTTGGTGCGTATCTTATATCTTGGGATCAGCTGACCGAGATGGTTTACATTAAGGAGTGGACAGATATTTAACATGCCGCCGATAAATCCGGAGGTTTTGGAGATACGACCGCCCTTGATATAGAAAGTTAAGTCCGTGGAGAAGAACCAATGATTCAGTTTCAAAAGGTTGGCTTTGGCCCATTCGTATACTTCGTCTATAGTCTGGCCGCTGTCTCTTAGATCAGCCAGTTTATCCATCAAAAGGCCATAACCGGAAGAAGCGGCAAGAGAATCCAGCACGTGGAGTTTACGGTCAGGATATTGTTCTAACAGCGTTTCACGGGCTACCATAGCGGAATTGATCACGCCGGAAATGCCCGAGGAGAGACACAGGTGCAGGACATCTTTACCCTCTTTCAGAAAAGGCTCAAAATAGGTGATGAATTCGTCCACATTGATCTGGGAAGTCTTCGTATCTGCGCCTGCCGTCATAGCGGCATAGAATTTGTCAAAAGGCATTGATCTGCCAAGATCATCCGGATACTGTACACCGTCCAATTCATAGTGGAAACAGATGTAGGAGAGATTCCGGTTACGGAAATGGTCTTCCGACAGATCTGCCGTGGAACAACAGCTGAGAATATACTCGCTCATAGATTTACCTCGCTTGTTCAAAGATTCGGATCACGTCGGATCCGGCACTGTCCGGATTCGGACTCCCAGGGAGTCTGAACCGGTCAACGATAAAAGTGTACCATTTTTCTATAAAAAATACAATCAAAAAAACGTGATTTTTAACCCGAAGATGTTGTCGCTATAAGTCTTTTGCCGGTTGGATGCCAGTTCGGAAATTGGATTACGGTTACGCCTTGTCTTGTCCGCCAATATTTGGTATAATCGTGTTGTCCGGCACAAGCCGGCGGGTATACTGCTTTTTTCGTACGATTTGTGCATGTGGAGACAGCAGTGTATCAGTCAGCAATTATCAAAGAAGAAAACAGATAAAGGAGAGAAGCAATGAAAGGAAATATTGTTGTTGGTCAGTCTGGCGGCCCTACAGCCGTTATCAACTCTTCCGTAGCAGGTGTATATGCTGCTGCTAAGAAGTTGGGTGTAAAGAAGATTTATGGTATGGTTCACGGTATTGAGGGATTTTTAGATGATAAAATGATCGATCTGGGCGAATATCTGGACGATGAGACAGGAATTGAGATGCTTAAGAGAACACCGTCTGCATTCCTGGGCTCCTGCCGTTTCAAGATGCCTAAGATCGAAGGTCACGAAGATGTGTATGAGAAAGTATTTGAGATCATGGAGAAACATGATATCGAGTGCCTTTTCTATGCAGGAGGCAACGACTCCATGGATACGGTTAAGATGCTGTCCGATTATGCAGCGGCACACAACAAACCTCAGAGATTCATGGGTGTTCCCAAGACGATCGACAATGACCTGCCGGTGACGGATCACTGCCCGGGTTACGGTTCCGCAGCGAAATACATTGCGGCTTCACTGAAAGAAGTTATCCGTGATAATGCATCATTCGGCGCTAAGAAGCCTACTATCTGTATCGTAGAGATCATGGGACGTAATGCAGGATGGCTGACAGCAGCAGCGGCTCTTGCCAAGGGCGACGACTGCGAGGGATGTGACGCGATCTATCTTCCGGAGAGAGTATTTGATATCGACAAGTTTGTTGCTGATGTCAAAGAACTTGCTGAGAAGAAATCTTCCGTAGTGATCGCCGTATCCGAGGGCGTTAAGGTTGCAGACGGCAGATATGTATGTGAGATCGGCAGAGAAGTAGCTGTGGATGCGTTTGGTCATAAGCAGATGTCCGGTACTGCTGTTATGCTTGCTGAGAAGATTGCGGCTGAGACAGGATTAAAGACCCGTGCGATCGAGTTCTCCACACTGCAAAGAGCAGCAACTCACCTGGCATCCCTGACAGATATCAACGAGGCGTTCCAGGTAGGATATGACGCAGTTATGGCGGCTGAAGAAGGCAAGACAGGCATGATGATCACACTTGACAGAAATGGTGATGCTCCTTACCAGTGCGGCACGAGCGCATACGATATTCATGCGATCGCTAATGTTGAGAGAAGTGTTCCCGACGAGTGGATCACAGCAGATGGCAAAGGCCTGACAGATGATTATGAGAAGTATGCAAGACCGCTCATTATGGGTGAGCTGCAGCCTCTGTTCGTCAATGGTCTGCCGAGACATCTTGTTAGAAAATAATTTGGAATCATCATAAAAGGATAAGATCAGCCGGGACTGCCATATCAGGCAGTTCCGGTTTTTGCAATTTATGGAATGTATTTGCGATTCAGTGGGGACATTTCATGAGCTCCATGAAATGATGCGATAAACGAAAAAACGATCACAATAATTCTGTTTTTGTATTGACAATAGTAGAAGTAAAAGTTATAATTGATAAAACATAAAGATTTGAAGTGAGATTCAGAAACCTTGTTCAAGGTGACAATCCGGGGGATCCGGTTTCGGCGTATCAGCCATATTTCACAATGATAAGGAGAATGGCTGTATATTGCCGGGGCATGTTATATGGCAGTACATGACACAGCCGGAGAGGAGCATATGGGGAACAGGGACTTGGCGGGGAAGAAAGAGATTGTCGGAACTGTTGCAGGAAGAGCAATTTCGCAATATGAGAGAAGATACGGAATGGGTGATCGCTGCATATTTGGATAGGAAGCGGCTTGCCGCTCGGATGAAGAAGGAGGGTCTCAATATGTGCCAGGCATTGGATGAATTGATGGAAGATAAGAAACATGAGGGAAAACAAGAGGGCAAACAGGAAGAAAGAGAGCTGATTGTCTGCCGTATGATGCAGGAGGGATTGGAGCTGTCACTGATCAGCAAGATCACGGGGTGTTCGGAGGAAGAACTGACGGCGGCTGCGGATGGATCTATCCTGTTTTGATAATAAGTCAAGTGAAGCAATGCATATTTTTCCAAAAGAGTGGTTTACAAAACCACTCTTTTGTTATATGATGTTTTGGGAAAACGATTTCCGGAAAACATTTTCCAATAAAAGAGGAGATAGTTACACACAATATACAAGAGGGACGGTTGTGCGGGATTCATAGATTGCAGATGAAGATATGAAGTCCGGAAAGGCTGAATCATCATAATGGTATCAATTAAAGATGTGGCAAAACGGGCGGGTGTAGCGATATCCACGGTGTCTAAGGTGTTGAATCATTACCCCAATGTGAGCGAAGAGACAAAGAAAAAAGTAAATGAAGCCGTGGCAGAGTTGAATTTTGTACCCAATTCGGTGGCCGCCGCCTTATCGTCGAAACAGTCTGGCAGAGTGGCACTGCTTCTGAGCATAGGTAATATATCGCAGGCGGTGGATGAGATCAACATGCAGTATATGGCGGGGACGATCGGGCAGGCGATGGAGCTGAATCTGGATGTGATCACGGTCTTTTATTCCATGATCAAGAATAAGAGCATTGAGGAAGTGATACGCTATTTACAGTCGCAAAGCATAACCGGATTGATCATATTCGGGATGTCAAGAGAAGATAAGGTGCTGCACAAACTGATTGAGGCGCGCATATTTAAAATAGTGGTAGTGGATGCGCCAATCGTGAATGAAAATACATCATCGGTATGGATCGATCAGGCAAAGGCGCAGTATGAAGTGGCGAAGAAGACGATATTAGAGAACAAGTGCAAGAGTATCCTCTATCTGGCGGGAAAGAAGAACGGGTATGTAACGGAGGAAAGACTTAAGGGAATCAGGCAGCTGGCGGAGGAGCTGAACCTGCCATTGCTCATAAGAAACGGAGAATTCTCGGAGCTGCAGGCAAGGAATCTGACATTTCGATTTGCCAGGAAGAAAGATGTGGTCGTGTGCGCCTCTGACTTGATGGCCATCGGGGCAATGAAAGCTCTGACTGAGATGGATATTTTCCGGCCGGTATGCGGATTCGACGGTATTACGCTGATGGGATATGCGGGCAAGCAGATGAACACAGTCAGACAGGATTTCAGGCGGATTGCATCGGAGGCGGTAATAGAGCTGAAGAGACTGTTGGATGGCGGTGAGGGATGTCAGCTCGTATTGGATTATGAACTGGTAAGAATGAAATATATGGATATTATATGTTAACAAGTGAAATAGATCATATAAAAGCGATTAGGAGGAAAAAACATGGCACAGGCAAGCAACTTGAAACGGGACGTATTGGTACTGAATCTGGAAAAAGAACTGGAGGAACAGACACAGAGCGGCTACGGCAAGAGCGTGGCTGCGTGCAGCAACGAGGAGTTATATTACAGTCTGCTGCAGTTATCCAAGAAGCTGATGAAAGTTTCGGAGCCGATTGAGGGAGAGAAGAAGATTTACTATATTTCTGCGGAGTTTCTGATCGGTAAGCTGTTGTCCAACAATCTGATCAATCTGGGCATCTATGATAAGCTGGATGAGATTCTCACAAGGAATGGCAAGAGTTTAAGCGCCATCGAGGAAGTGGAGCCGGAACCTTCTCTTGGCAACGGCGGACTGGGACGTCTGGCGGCATGTTTCCTGGATTCTATTGCTACACTGGGACTTCCCGGCGAGGGAATCGGTTTGAATTATCATTTCGGACTGTTCAAGCAGGTGTTCAAGGATAAACTGCAGACTGCGGAGAAAAACGATTGGATTGAAGATCAGTCGTGGTTGACTAAGACGGACACTACGTTTGAGGTTTCCTTTGGTGAGCGCAAAGTGACATCCAGATTGTATGACATTGATGTCATCGGATATGACAATGGTGTCAATAAGCTGAGACTGTTTGATATTGAGACATTGGATGAGAGTATTGTCAAGAAAGGAATCGACTTCGATAAGGAAGATATTGAGAAGAATCTGACGTTGTTCCTGTATCCGGATGATTCCGATGAGGCCGGTAATCTGCTTCGTATTTATCAGCAGTATTTCATGGTGAGCAATGCGGCGCAGCTCATCTTAAAAGAGATGAAAGAGAAGAAATATGATCTGCGCACGATGTATGACCATGCGGTGATCCAGATCAATGACACCCATCCGACTATGGTCATCCCGGAATTGATCAGGATTCTTGTGGACGAGAAAGCTTTTACCATGGACGAGGCGATCGATGTTGTGAGCAAAACCTGTGCATATACCAATCATACGATCCTCGCAGAGGCGTTGGAGAAATGGCCCCTTGCATATCTGGAGAAAGTTGTGCCGCAGCTTGTGCCGATCATCAAGGAGTTAGATAAGAGAATCGCTGCAAAATACGAAGATCCTAAGGTACAGATCATCGACGAGGACGACAGAGTGCATATGGCGCATATCGATATTCACTATGGTTTCTCGGTGAATGGTGTGGCAGCTATCCATACGGAGATCTTAAAAGATACCGAATTACATGCTTTTTATAAGATTTATCCTGAGAAGTTCAATAATAAGACCAACGGTATCACATTCAGGAGATGGCTGTTGTCCTGTAACCGTGAACTGGCAGGATTCCTCTCTGAGACGATCGGAGACGGTTACAAGAAAGACGCAGACAAACTGGAGAAACTGCTTGAGTTTGTCGATGACGATGCGGTACTTGACCGGATCGCACAGATTAAGATGAACCGCAAAAAAGACCTGGCGGCTTATGTGAAAGAGGTGGAGGGTGTTACTTTAAATCCCGATTCCATTTTCGATCTGCAGAGCAAGAGAATGCATGAATATAAGCGTCAGCAGATGAATGCCCTTTATATCATTCATAAGTATCTGGAGATCAAGGCCGGCAAGAAGCCGGCAAGACCGATGACCTTTATCTTTGGCGCAAAAGCGGCGCCCGCATATGTGATCGCACAGGATATCATCCATCTGCTGCTCGTACTGCAGGATATCGTTAACAATGATCCTGATGTGAGCCCATATATGACAGTGCTCATGGTGGAAAACTACAATGTGGCTTATGCGGAGAAGATGATTCCTGCCTGTGATATCTCTGAGCAGATCTCTCTGGCGTCCAAAGAGGCGTCAGGAACCGGTAACATGAAGTATATGTTAAACGGTGCGGTGACTCTGGGAACTTCCGATGGAGCGAATGTGGAGATCCATGAATTGGTGGGCGATGACAATATCTATATCTTTGGCGAGAAATCCGAGACGGTCATCAAGCACTATGAGAAAGCGGACTATGTGTCTAAGGACTATTACAAGAAGAGTCCTGTGATCAAGGAAGCGGTAGATTTTATCGTGGGCAAACAGGCGCTTAAGGCAGGACATAAGGAGAATCTGGAGAGACTGTATAAGGAGCTTCTGAATAAAGACTGGTTTATGACGCTGCTTGATCTGGAGGATTATATCAAGACTAAGGATCAGATGATGGCGGATTATGAAGATCAGAAGAAATGGCGCAGGATGATGCTTGTGAATATTGCCAAGGCAGGCTTCTTCTCATCAGACAGAACGATCGCAGAGTACAACAGAGATATCTGGAAACTGAAATAGAGTCAGGCACTGAAATAGAATAAGTAACTACAATAGAACAGTATACTGGCAGACAGCCAATGAAAACAAAAAACTCATAACCTCAATGAACAGAGAGGTTATGAGTTTTTGTTGATCATAGGACCGATTGTCAGCGCCGAACTTATTTCCTGTGCAGTACAAAGGCTTCATAGGGTCTGAGCGTCATGGCAGCCTTGTCGTAGGCATTTTCCATGTTAGCGATCAGACAGGGCGCGCCCAGGAACTCGTCAGGGATCGTAAAGGCGGTTTCGTGATCGCAGAAGTTACATACTACCAGAAGTTTCTCATTCTCCAACGTTCTCGTGTAAACATACAGTTCTTCGCTGTCCTTGAGCATCTCTTCATATTTGCCGTACACCATGATCGGGTTTTCCTTTCTGAGCGCGATCAGTTTCTTATAGTAGTGGAATACGGAATCGGGGTTGGCCGTCTCATTTTTGGCATTGATCTGCACATAGTTGGGATTGACTGCGATCCAGGGCGTTCCCGTGGTGAAGCCTGCCTGTGCAGAATCATCCCACTGTACCGGGGTTCTTGCGTTGTCACGGCTCTTAAAGGTGATGCAGGGCCAGAATACTTCATGGGATAAGGAGCCCTCGCTGCACCATTCTTTATAGGCATTGATACTTTCGATGTCACGGAATTCATCAGGATTTTGGAAAGGATAGTTGGTCATACCCAGTTCCTCTCCCTGATAGATATAAGGCGTGCCCTGCAGCATATGCAGACAGGTAGCCAGCATCTTGGCGGACACTTCCCTGTACTGCGGGCGGTCATCGCCGAAGCGTGAAACGGCGCGGGGTTGGTCGTGATTGTCCCAAAAGAGGCTGTTCCATGCCTGATCGTACAGTTCGGTCTGCCAGCGGGACAGGGTCTTCTTGAGGGAAGTGAGCGGTTGCTTTTCATCCGTCCATTTGCCGTATTTGCCGTCGCCCTCCACATGTTCGAACTGGAATACCATGTTCAGCTCATGAGCATCTTCGCCTGCGTACTGCTTTGCCAACTCCGTTGTCACGCCGGCAGTTTCGCCTACCGTCATGATATCGTATCTGGAGAGCACTTTCTCATTCATTTCCTGTAAATACTCGTGTACATTAGGGCCGTGTATACAGTAAGGGCCGAAATCACCGTATAAATCATGCACTTCACCGTCAGGCATTTGTTCCGTCTTGGAGATCATGCTGATGACATCCATGCGGAAGCCATCGATGCCTTTGTCGCACCACCATGTCATCATGTCGAACACTTCCTGGCGTACTTTAGGATTATCCCAGTTCAGATCAGGCTGTTTTTTGGAGAAAAGGTGCAGGTAGTACATAGCGGTGGCCTCATCGTACTGCCATGCGGGGCCTCCAAAGCAGGATCCCCAGTTGTTGGGCGGCGTCTGGGCGTCCTTGCCCTCTCGCCAGATATAATAGTCACGGTATGCATTGTCCCTGGAGCTGCGGCTTTCCATAAACCATTTGTGCTCGTCAGATGTGTGATTTACAACAAGATCCATGACGATCTTGATGCCCCGCTCGTGGGCGGCCGTCAGCAGCTCGTCAAAATCCTCCATCGTGCCAAATTCGTCCATGATATCCTGATAATCACTGATATCGTAGCCGTTATCGTCATTGGGGGACTTATACACAGGAGAGAGCCAGATCACGTCGATCCCCAGATATTTCAGATAATCCAGTCTGCTGATGATTCCCTGCAGATCACCGATCCCGTCCCCGTTACTGTCCATAAAGCTGCGGGGATAGATTTGATAAACAACCGCTTCTTTCCACCATGTTCTGTTCATAATTTTTCTTCCTTTCTCGAATTTATTTTGATGATTCTTACATCTCAGGCATCGGCACCTGAGATCCATGCAGCGTGATCGTCCCATTATCTTCCGCAATATCCCTGTAATTATTCAACAGAGCATTACCTGCCCGTTTGCCGGAGGGCATTATCCGTTGTCCGCTAAACAATGGAATTGGGATGTTAGATACATTTTAATGACATATGGAGGGAGTGTCTTACAGTTATTTGATTAAAAAATACGGTATTATGACTTTTGGAACAATTATGCAGCGATCCGTTCAGGAATCTCCCTCGTCAAAATGTTTCCGATACTGCAAAGGGGTCGTTTCGGTGCGTTTTCTAAATTCCTGCAGAAAATTCCCCAGATTATTATATCCGCACTCCAGGCAGATTTCCGTCACCTGCAGATCGGTTTCTTCCAGAAGACGCTTGGCCTGTTTAATGCGGTATTCATTGATATATTCGATTGGTGAACAGCCGATGGCCTTTTTGAAAAGGCGGCAGAAATACTGTTCATTCAGATTTACCTGGCCGGCCAGATCGGCGATATATATTTTGTTATGATAATTGTCTTTGATATAGGCCAGTGCGGTCTTGATACTTTCCACGCGCTTGTTCAGGTTCTTCTCCGTGGGGGCGAAGAGCTGATGGCGGGAGAGTGTGGCCAGGATGTAGAGCAGGGAAGATTTAATATATAGTTGACTGGTCAAGTCACTTGTAATAAACGCACTGTTCAACAGCGAGCCGGTACCCTGTGTTTCATTTTCAGGCGCCATAGGGCCAAAGGAGTGCATGATATCCTGGAATGCGCTTCTGATCGGCGCGAAAGCAGGGTGTGCCGGGGTAAGACAGCGGGGCAGTAGCAGCCTGCCGTTTTGAATGGGCTTTAGCAGGTGTATCTGCGCTTCATCATAGGAATCGAAGTTCAGGATGGAGGGAGAAAAGACGACGGCGTCCTCCCAATGGCTGTCAGAACTTTCCGTGATAATGCTGTGCAGCTCGCCGGGGTTGATGAAGTAAAGACATTCGGAGTAAGCAGGAAAGGATTCCATATTGATTTCCAATCGGAATTTTCCTCCGGAAAAATAGAGAATCTCAGCCTCTTCATGCCAGTGGTGCTTTACGAGCACTCCTTTTCCCACGGAGTGGGTGCGGTAGATGGCACAGGGAAAAGCTTTGGTGCCGTGGGGACGTATTTCCTTTAGATGTGGGCGTATTTCTTTTGAAATAGAAGGTTGTTGTTCCATGGGCAGACTCCTTTTGTGCAATCTTTTGCCAAACCATAGCAAGCCGTTACCTAAAGAGTAAAAGCCGGCGGGATAAAAGTCAATCATTTCTAAATAATGGTTGACACGCGGCGAAGCGGGGTGTATCATCAATTCATAATAAAACCTAGTAAAAAGATAGGAAATAAAGAACAAATCAGGGGGATTCAAACATGGCTGATATTAAAAAAAGCGCAACGGAACTGATCGGCAGAACTCCTTTGCTGGAGGTTACAAATTATGAGAAGAACCATGGAATAGAGGGCGTCAGAATCATTGTAAAATTGGAGTATCTTAATCCGGCAGGGTCTGTGAAAGACCGCACGGCTCTCAATATGATCGAGGATGCGGAAAAATCCGGCAGACTGAAGCCTGGCGCGACGATCATTGAACCGACTTCGGGCAATACGGGAATCGGTCTGGCCCTCGTTGCGGCGGCAAAAGGATACAAGGCGATCCTGACACTTCCGGAGACGATGAGCGTGGAGCGCAGGAAACTTCTGCAGGCATACGGAGCCCGGTTAGTGCTCACCGATGGAGCAAAAGGAATGAGCGGCGCCATAGCCAAAGCGGAAGAACTGCAGGCGTCTACACCGGGTTCCATGATCCTGGGACAGTTCGAGAATCCGTCTAATCCGGCGGTGCACAGGGAGACGACAGGGCCGGAGATCTGGGAAGATACGGACGGAAAAGTGGATATCTTTGTGGCAGGAGTAGGTACCGGCGGCACGATCACGGGTGTGGGAGAATATCTGAAACAAAAGAATCCTGCGGTCAAAGTGGTAGCCGTGGAACCAGAGAGCAGTCCGGTGTTATCCGGCGGCGCGGCAGGTGCGCATAACATTCAGGGAATCGGCGCAGGGTTTGTGCCAAAGGCGCTGAATCCGGCGGTGTATGACGAGATCATCCGGGTTGCCGATGAAGATGCATTCGCGGCGGGACGGGCCATTGCAATGGAAGAGGGAGTGCTTGTGGGCATATCTTCCGGGGCGGCTCTTCATGCGGCGGCGCAGCTTGCAAAGCGGCCTGAGAATCAAGGAAAAATGATCGTGGCCCTTCTGCCTGATTCCGGGGACAGATACCTGTCCACGCCGCTGTTCGGGGCAGAGTAGGCAGTAAGCTGTGATATGCAGGCAGCCAGATATGTAATATAGCTTGTTAAGCATATAATATAGCGCGAAAACTTGACAAATCACGCCATTCATACTAAAGTTAGGCGAGACAGAATATTTTGGAGACATTTAATTGGTAGGAAACGGAGTGCGGCGGCAGAATCTGTCAGCATAAATAAGAACGGCATGATGTGTACTGCCAAGAAAGGATACATGAGATGGCGGGAATGATAGAAGTTCGCAACTTGAGTAAGACTTTTGTGACTAAGGACGCCAATGTGGAGGCATTGCAGGATATCAATCTGTCCATTCAGGCAGGCGATATCTATGGGATCATCGGTATGTCGGGGGCAGGTAAGAGCACCCTGGTGCGCTGCCTGAATTTCCTGGAGCGTCCTACATCGGGCACGGTGGAGATCGAGGGCCGGAATCTGGGCGCTATGAGCGAGAAAGAGCTTCGCGCCAAACGGGCGGAGATTGCCATGATCTTTCAGCATTTTAATCTGCTGATGCAGAAGAATGTTATGGATAATATCTGTTTTCCACTCCTGTATGCAGGCGTCGGGGAAAAAGACGGCGGTAAGCGGGGCACGATCTCTAAGAAAGACGCCAGGAAGCGGGCGATGGAGCTTCTTGAGATCGTAGGGCTGACGGAGAAAGCGAAAGCCTATCCATCCCAATTGTCCGGCGGACAAAAGCAGCGTGTCGCGATTGCCAGGGCGCTTGCAGCGAATCCGAAGATCCTGTTGTGCGATGAGGCGACCAGCGCGCTTGACCCGCAGACGACGCAGTCGATTCTGCAGCTGTTAAAACAGATCAACAGGGATTATGGTATCACGATCGTGATCATTACCCATGAAATGTCGGTAGTCAGGGAAATCTGTTCCCATGTGGCGATCATCGGAGACGGTCATCTGGTCGAGCAGGGAAGAGTGTCGGAAATCTTCTCGCACCCGAAGACGAAAGAGGCAAGGGAGCTGATCGTGAAAGGACGCGGGGAAGAGCGTCGGACGCTTGAGAGCCATCAGAAAGATTTGATGAAAGGCAAGTGCTGCATTCGTATCGTATTTTCCGTGAATTCGTCATTTGAGCCGGTCATTGCCAATATGGTGCTGAAGTTCGGACAGCCCATCAACATCCTGAGGGCTGACACGAAAAATGTGGAGGGCATTGCCAGGGGTGAGATGATCTTAAGCCTGCCGGACGATGTACAGATGCAGAGAGATATGAAGACTTATTTGACAGACAGAGGTCTTGACGTAGAGGAGGTGGACGGCTATGTGGACGAGTGAAATGACGATCATGATGGTAGACGGCGTGAAAGAGACACTTTTCATGACGCTGCTGTCCACGCTGTTTGGTTATCTGCTGGGTGTTCCTATGGGGATCGCGCTTGCTGTGACGGACAAAAACGGCATCAGGCCTAATGCGGCAGTTTACAAAGTGCTTGACGTGGCAGCGAATGTGGTCAGGAGCGTTCCATTCCTGATCCTGCTGATTCTGCTCATGCCTGTGACGAAGATGATCGTGGGCAAAAGCTATGGCACGGCGGCTACGGTAGTTCCGCTTACCGTTGCGGCGGCTCCTTTTATCGGACGTATGATCGAGTCTTCCATCAATGAGGTGGATCGGGGTGTGATCGAAGCGGCGCAGAGTATGGGAGCCAGCACGATGACGATCATTGTCAGGGTACTGCTTGTGGAGGCGCGGACGTCCATTCTGGTGGGTGTCACTATCGCCCTTGGCACGATTCTTGGATACTCCGCGATGGCTGGTATTGTCGGCGGCGGCGGTCTGGGAGATATCGCCATGCGTTACGGCTATTACCGTTACGAGAAAGAGATCATGTTTGTGGCAGTTGTCCTGTTAGTGGTGTTGGTGCAGATCTTCCAGACAATAGGAATGAAGATGTCGGTGAAGTTAGACCGGAGGAAACGCTGAAGCCGGCGCCGGACAAAGGAAATGGTATATTCAGGTCTTGAAAGCGGATCGTGTATCATGCTTATGAGATAGAGACGGGGCACAAAGAGCAGCGCCGTCATTTGTAAAACGGTACTGTGCGCGCTATGGCACGGGCAGTATATGAGATTAAGAGGAGGAGAGTATTATGAAAAGAAGATTTATCGCAGGTATTTTGACAGCAGTTTTGTCACTTGGTGTACTGACGGCATGCGGCCAGGCGGCAGAGTCATCTTCAGATGCGGCTGCGGCAGACGCTGCAGAAGAGTCATCTGATGAAGCGGGAGCAGGCGAGGCATCTGCAGATGCATCCAAGGGAAGCATCAGCGTGGCGGCGTCCGCAACACCTCATGCGGAGATTCTGGAGCAGGCGAAGCCTCTTCTGGCAGCGCAGGGATGGAACCTGGAAGTGACAGTATTCAACGATTATGTGCAGCCAAATATGGTAGTGGAGAGCGGCGACTTTGACGCCAACTATTTCCAGCATATTCCGTATCTGGATTCTTTTAACGTAGAGCAGGGAACACACCTTGTCAATGCAGGCGGCATTCATTATGAGCCTTTTGGAATCTATCCGGGTACGAAGAGCGATCTTGCGGCGCTGGAAAAAGGCGATGTCATCGCGGTTCCTAACGATACGACCAATGAAGCGAGAGCGCTTCTTTTGCTGCAGGACAATGGTATCCTCACCTTGAAAGACGGCGTGGGCCTGGAAGCTACCGTGAGAGATATCGTGGATAATCCCAAGGAGATCGAGATTCAGGAGCTGGAGGCGGCACAGGTGCCCAGAGTCAAGGATGAGGTGGCATTTGTAGTCCTCAACGGTAACTATGCACTGGAGGCAGGATTCTCCGTGAGCAAGGACTCCGTTGCTTATGAGAAGTCTGATTCCGAGGCGGCGAAGACCTATGTGAACGTGATCGCAGTCAAAGAAGGCAATGAGAGCAGCGAGGCAACTACGGCGCTGGTGGATGTGCTGAAGTCTGACGAGATCATAGAGTATATCAATAATACTTATGATGGCGGTGTAATTCCGTTTCAGTAAAAATTGATATTCCCGATAAAGAAATCCCCCGTCTGCACAGACTGCATGCGGGGGATTTGTGATGTCATCATAAAAAAGTACAATGTTTTCCAAAAATCTTCTATTTTTCTTCCCATATCCCAATCTTATAATAGAATAAGGTAATTATCATGAATCGGTTGTACAAAAGAGAAAAGGATCAGCGCATGGTTCGGAAATGGGGGATCGAAATGTTAAAAATTCTATTGGTGGATGATGAGAAAACGGAGCGGGACGGCATTCGTTTCCTCATCGGTAAATTTGCACTGCCCCTCGAGGTGGCGGAGGCTTCTAATGGAAAGAAAGCGCTTGCTCATATCAAAGAACACAGGGTGGATATTCTGCTGACGGATGTTAAGATGCCCTATATGGACGGTCTAGAGCTGGCGCGGGCGGTTCATGCCTATGACAGCAGCATCGTTATAATCATTTTCAGTGCCTACGGGGAATTTGAGTATGCCAGACAGGCCTGTGAAGTCAATGCGGTGAATTATCTGCTCAAGCCCATTGAGGTGGAAGAATTCAGCAAGGTGATGGATAAGGTGATACGGATCTGCACGGAGAGGCGGCAGTGGGAAGAGAGGAAAGAGTCGCTGCTTGTGGCGGACAAGAGCCTGCTTCTTTTTAAACTGATGAATTCCAAGGCATCTCATGATGAGATCGGAAAGAATCTGGAGCAGTACGGGATCCGCCTGCGCAATAAATATATCACGGTCTTTAGCATTGAGACGGAGGGCAATTATTTTGAGCATGACTATGAAGTGTTTCTGCAGATGCTCGCGCGGGATCTGCAGGTCGGACACGAGTATGTCAATCTGTATCCGAATCTGGCCAATATCCTGCTCTACGACGGAAACCGCATGGATGAGGACAGGATCGGGCGCATGGCCCAGAGACTGTATCTGGATATGACGGCGCAGGGCAGGGAGAGAGTGTCCATGATCGTAGGAAAACAGTGTTTCGGGCTTGCTGATTTCGGGAAGAACATGCAGGAGATCGAACAGCTCAGAGAAGATACGTTCAGTTATTTTGCAGGGGTGATCTATACCGGAGGGGTGAATGGGAAGAAAGAAGAGCGTCTGACCCGCACGGAACAGATGAAGCAGCAGGTTCTCAAAAGCATAGCGGACAGGAATCTGACGGCGGTGGCGGCGTATATGGGGGATTACATAAGCTGCCTCAAAGATGAGAAATCTTCCAGCGCCATGTATGCCAAATATACCTTTCTTGATATCGTAAGGGCTTTGTATGAAGAATACGGGATTTATCATAAGAGCCTTCTCTTTGAGACGACGGAAGAGATCATGCAGTGCAGCGGGCTCGAAGAGGTGGAGGAAGCTTTCCTGCGGGTGATGGACAAAGTGGATTCCATGCAGCAGGGACAGCAGACGGACGTTGGACGTACCGTGGCGGAGATCATCCGTATCGTGAAGAATGAATATATGGATGATCTAAGCCTTGAGGGGATTGCAGACAGAGTATGCCTCAGCCCTGCCTATGTGAGTTATATCTTCAAGCAGGAGGCGGGAGAGAGCCTGATCAAATATCTGACCGATTACCGGATGCAGCAGGCGAAGAACCTGCTTGAACAGGGACGGATGAAGATCGTGGATGTAGGAAAAGCCTGCGGCTATCCGAACCAGTCCTATTTTAACAGGCTGTTTCGGAATCGTTTCGGGGTGACGCCGAAGCAGTACAGGGAGCAGTCGGGACAGCAGGCGGAAGAAGAGTAAGAGGAAAGTGTGGAGATCGCATGATAAACAGAGTTTGGCACTGGTTTACGGGAAAGGCTTCCATACGCACGAAACTGATCATCAGTTTCGTGACGTTGGTTTCCATTCCCACTTTTATTTTGGGAGTATATTCTTTCCGTGTCTCCAACAGAAACCTGTTGGAACAGACAGAGGAAACGATGGACAACAACTTGGAACGGCTCATTATGGAAATGGATGCCCGGTTTGGCAGAGAGACGGATTTTACCAAATTTCTGGCCTACAACCTTTCGTTTCGGGAGACGCTTGAGGAGAATCCCTTTGACAATGTGGAAATCGCACAGATGCTCAATAAGACGGTGGAACCGATCTTCTGGTATTTCATCAGCAGTGATTCCAACATCAAGGGAATACAGATCATATCGCCCTATGTGCAGGATGAAGTGGGATCTTTTCTGAAACCGGCAAAGGCTTTTGAAGAGGAGGCCTGGTACCAGGAGCATCAGAAGAATTTCCGGACGAGATGGACGGTGGAAGGAGAATCTTTGTATGCGACGAGAACGGTGCTCGACACCGCCACCACCAGCCGTCCGATCGGTGTGATGAGAACGGAACTTTTCCTGCACCGGATGTTGGAGCCGGTGCGCAGTATGGACTATCTGGACAATGGTATTCTGATCGTGGATGAAGACGGGCAGATCATTTATCGGAAGGATTCACCGGATATACGCATCGGGGAGAAGCTGCTTAGGGAAGAGACCTGTACATCGGACTGCATCCTCAAGACAGGCACGCTGGAGAGTACCGGGTGGAAGATCTACTATTATGTGGAACGGGGGATGATATCCGATCAGGTGGAGTCAATTCTCTATTCGACCTTGATGGTGGTTCTGGGATGTATCGTAGTTGTTTTCATTTTTATCAGCATTCTTTCAAGGACACTGAGCCGCAGGCTGCTTTTCTTAAAAGAACAGGCGGAGATCATATCCGGCGGAAACCTGGAGCATTCCTGCCATACGGATGATACGGATGAGATCGGTATCGTGACAAACAGTCTGGGACGGATGACCGAGCGGCTTAACGATACGATCAATCAGGTATATAAGATCGAGATTGAGAAGAAGGCCACGGAGCTAAAAGCGCTTCAGGCGATGATCAACCCTCATTTTCTGTATAATACGCTGTCCTCCATCAAGTGGAAAGCTCTGGAGAAGGGGGAGGACGAGATCAGCGATATCACAGGGCTTTTGGCGAAGTTTTACCGCACGGTGCTCAACAATGGGCAGCAGGTTACCACGGTGGAACGGGAGCTGGAAAACATACGTGCCTATGTGGATATTAAGCAGATGACAAAAGAAAAGGGATTCCAGGTATTATACCGGATCGATGAGGATGGACTTCACTGCGAGATGCTGAATTTCCTGCTGCAGCCCATCGTGGAAAACGCGATCGAACACGGAATCAATTATATTGAGGATGAGCAGCAGGGGATGGTTCGGATCGAGTTCAGGAAAGAGGAACAATGGCTGATCTTTGCGATCAGCAATAACGGGCCGGCGATGGATGTGGAGCAGTTAAACGATATACTGTACAAACCGGGCAAAGGATATGGAATCTATAATATCCAGCAGAGGATTGCGATCTATTATGGGGAGGGATGCGGACTTTCGGCTCGGATCACCCAGGAGGGTTATACCTGTTTTGAAGTCCGTATACGGGAAACTCCATGAAAAAGGAACAGGATTCCAAAGAATGTGCCATATCGTCCCGAAAAGAAAGGCGGTAGAATGTGCTTATCAAAGGAAAGGGAGGATCAAGTGTAATGAAAAGAAGGTTGATCAGTGTATTACTTAGTACTGCCATGACAGCGGCGCTGCTTGCCGGATGTGGTCAGGCAGAGCAGACTTCGGGGCAGGAGAGCGGTACGGCACAGGAGAGCGATGCCGCAGAATCGTCTCAGACAGAAGAGAGTGCAGATACGAGCGCGGCAGGCGGAGATAAGACGGTAATCCGCATGACTTACTGGAACAGTGAGGATACGGTGGCTGCGATGTTGGATTATCTGGCAGAAGCAGTACCGGATGTGGAGATCGAGTATCTGTTTGTGGATAATTCTAATTATGATACGATCGTGGATACTCAGCTTTCGGCGGAAGAGGGTCCGGATATTATCTGCGAGTCCCCGGGTTCAGCGCTGAAGCATGCAAGACTTGGCTATCTGGCGCCCTTGAATGACCTGGCGGGTTCCTACTCGGATGCGGGTACAAGTGTGTATTCTTATGACGGCAATGTCTATGCTCTGCCGGGCATCAGCTGGTTCGAGGGAATCTTCTACAACAAACAGTTGTTTGAGGAGAATAATATTGCGCTGCCAAAAACTTTTGACGAGTACATTGCAGTGTGCAAACAGTTCCAGGATCTGGGAATTACCCCGTTGGCAGCAGGCTTAAAGTCCTGGGAGCCGATGTTGAAAAATTCTATGGCGTTTGTAGCAGCGGAATATCTTTCTACGGATGCAGGGAAAAATTTCGGCAGCGATTACAGAGATGGCAAGGCGTCACTGGACGGCACATGGAATCCTTATCTGGAAAAATGGGCGGAAATGATCACAGAGGGAATCTATACGACGGATATGACAGGAATTGACCATGATCAGGCGTTAGAGCAGTTCGCTATGGGTGATGCGGCGATGTTCTGTTCCGGTCCCTGGGATCTGGATGCGATCAAGGCAAAAAATCCTGATCTGCAGATTGATATGATGCCTTTCTATGGAACCGGTGAAAGCGCAGGCTGGCTGATCGGCGGTCCTGGATGTGGATTTGCGGTTAACGAGCATTCCGCTAACAAAGAGGCTGCTATGAAAGTAGTTGCAGCGATTTCCACAGTAGAAGGACAGACGGCGCTGTGGGAGAACAATCAGGGTGGATCCTCCTATCTGGAGGGAGCTTCTTTCGATCTGCCGGAAGCATATAACAGCGTATCGGATGCGTTGGCGGCAGGCAATGTGTACTGCCCGTGGAATGAATGGGGTGCGGCGGCTCCGGCGCATGAAGAGTACGGCACGCAGATGCAGAGCTATCTTCTTGGGACGCAGGATCTGTCAACAACCCTCCAGAACGTGGATGCGGCAGTGGAGGAACTGCTGTCCAAATAATATGGCGGAAAGCGGTCATTATACCGTAAGCAGGTATATCTGCTGACTGCATGATAAGCGCCCCAAATGAAAAATGGTTTGGGGCGCTTTTTGCGCCTAAAAGGTTGATCATTGAGGTAAGACAGCAGGCAAAAAGAAAGGAAAAGGTATGGAAATGGGTAGGCAACGAGTTAAAAGGAGAGAGGCGGGCACGCTCGGATATTATTTTATCCTGTTTATTCTGCCGGCGTTTCTGGTTTATCTGGCATTCAGCATTGTGCCGTTTTTGTATACGGTTTACTACAGCTTCACAGATTATACGGATATGAATCCGGTGAATTTAAGTTTTGTGGGCATCAGCAATTACCTGAAAGTATTTGACACGCCGCTTATGACGACGGCCATCAAAAATTCGGTGATCTATGCGGTGCTTCTGACTTCTTTTCAGACGATCCTGGCGCTGCCTCTGGCGGTAGTACTGGATCAGAAGCTTAAGTCGAGGAATCTGCTTCGTGCGGTTTATTTCTTCCCGGCGGTGTTCAGTTCCCTGATCATCGGGTATCTGTGGAATTTTATCATGTCTTCCTCAGATTATGGACTGGTGAACAATCTGCTCCATCGGATGGGACTTGATACATTCAACTTTTTTACGGCGGACAGGGCGCTGTTCTCCGTCATCTTCACCCAGGTATGGCAGTGGACGGGGTGGGCGATGGTCATCTATCTCGCCAATCTGCAGAGTATATCCAAGGATCTGTACGAGGCAGCGGACATCGACGGAACGAGCGGACTGCAGAAGTTTTTCTATATCACGCTGCCGCTTATGTGTCCCTCCGTAAAGATCATTGTGGTGACAGGGTTGATCGGCGGCATGAAAGTCTTCGATATCATCTATTCCATGACCTCAGGAGGACCCGGTAACGCTACGGAGACGGTTATGACGGTCATGATGAAAAAGGGTATTTCGGATGGATTCTATTCCACCGGTGCGGCATTTGGTGTGTGTTTCTTTGTGATTGTACTTATCATCAGCGCTTTTGTGACAAAACTGATGGGGAAATGGAGTGAGGCGATATCATGACAAAACGGAAAAGAAATCTGCTTGTGACAGAAATCATTATGATCGCGCTGGCGGTGATCTGGTTTCTTCCAATCTATTATTTAATTGTAACGACATTTAAGAACCCCCAGGATGCGACGCAGAGTCCTCTGGCGCTGCCCAAAGTGCTTCAGGTGCAAAATTATGTGGAGGCGTGGAAGAACATGCAGTTTCCAAGAGCTTTCGGCAACACGCTCTTTATCACGGCGACGGCAGTCTTTCTCATCGTCATTTTCGCATCCATGGCGGGATACGCGCTGGCGAGGACGAAGACGAAATGGGGAATACGGTTTTTCCTGTTTTTCCTGGCGGGGCTTATTGTTCCGTTCCAGATGAACATTGTCAGCCTGTACAAGATCGTAAAAAGTTTTCATCTGATGAACAGTGCATTTGCGGTCATTCTTGTGAATGTGGCCATCAATACGCCCCAGGGAGTATTCCTGTTTAAGGAATTTATCGAATCCACGATTCCCCGGGAACTGGAAGAGGCGGCGGAGATCGACGGATGCAGCGTGATGCGGAAATTTTTTACCATTGTGCTGCCGCTGTTAAAGCCGGTAATTTCCACAGTAGTGATCATCGTGACCTTGAACGTCTGGAATGAGTTTATGACGCCGCTGTTGTTTTTACAGAGCCGGGAAAAGGATGTGATCCTGCAGGAAGTTTCCCGGAATATCGGGCAGTTCTCCACGGACTGGACGGCATTATTCCCCATGCTGATGCTGGGGGTGGCGCCGCTGATGATATTCTATATTTTCATGCAGAAATATATTATTGCCGGAGTTGCGGCCGGCGCAGTAAAAGGGTGACGGTGGTTTGAATGGAAAAAAGGAAGATAGACGAAAATTACGGAAGCATAATGATATTGGTGCCTCATCAGGATGATGAGATTCTGATGTGCGCGGGTATGATAGACAGTGCAGTGCGGCATCATGTGCCGCTGACGGTGGTGATGGCGACTAACGGGGATTACGGGTGCAGCGACTTGTCCGTGGGCAGAGCGCGGCTGAGGGAGACATTGGAAGGGCTCAAAGTGCTTGGTGTTTCCGAAGAACAGGTGGTCTTTCTGGGGTATGCGGATACGGGGATGCCTGCGGAAGAGAGCTTCCTGTACGGACTGTACCATGAGACGAGGGGCGATCAGGTGCACCCCTCCCACTGCAGTGACCATACTTACGCGCTGCCTGAGAAAGAAGAGTTCCACAAGATACAATATGGAGAGCACGGCAGCTATACGCGCAATACATTTGCCGCGGATCTAAAGGCGGTGCTGTTACAATACCGGCCGGAGCATATTTTTACGACTGCGGCGGAGGATATTCACGGCGACCACAGCGGCCTGTTCCTGTTCGTGCGTGAGGCGCTGCAGGAATGCGCTGTGGATGGATATCACCCCCGGCTCTACTGCGGGCTGGTACACTCCGGAGCGGGTGACGAGAACTGGCCGGCACGGGGCGGCGGCGTGTCCCCGATCGAATCCCCGGAATTGGTTTCCCGAAGAGGTTTTTTGGGGAAAGAAGCGAATGAACAAAACTGCCTTGGTAGTTTAACATGGGAGGATCGGATCGTATTTCCGGTACCGGATTCCATGCTGACCGGAGAGCTTGTGGAGAATAAAAAGGCGGTGGCGCTGTCGAAACATGTGACGGCGTTAAAACCTGACGCAGTGGATTTCCTGTACGCGTTTATCAAGGCGGAGGAGATATTTTGGGAAATAGATGTGGTGACTGCAGCGGAGCGTAAGTTAAGAGAGCCGATCTATCCGATCGAGCCATGGGATATCACGGAGGAAGCTTTCCGGATGGAACATGTGTATCGCAATGAGACGACTTTTGCACTGTCCAACGGCTATATCGGAACGAGAGGGACATACGAGGAAAGCTATGATTTCTCTGAAGAAGAGGGGCTTGAGGGCAATTTCATCAATGGGTTTTATGAGAGCGAACAGATCCGTTACGGGGAATGGAACTATGGATTCCCTGAAAAGAGCCAGTCACTTCTGAACCTGCCGGATCTAAAGACAGTCAAGCTGTTTGTGGGGGAAGAAGAATTTGATATGCGGGAGGGTGAGCTGATCCTCAGCCGCAGAGTCCTGCATATGAAAGAGGGCGTTTTGGAGAGAAACGTGGAATGGCAGAGTCCGTCAGGCAAGAGGGTGCGCATCCGTTCCAGACGATTTGTCTCCTTTGCCTGCAAGAATCTGATGGCAATGTCCTATGAAGTGACGCCGGTTAATTTTACAGGTGCGGTCAGACTGGTATCAGCGCTTGATGCAGAGGTGGAAAATCATACGAGAAAGACGAATCCGCTGGTGGATTACGGCCCCTTTGGAAAACATCTTGTGACAAAGAAGATCAAAGCGGAGGGAGAAATTCTCTATTACGAGGGAAAGACAAAAAACAGCGGTCTTGCCATGGCCTGCGGCAGCCGCCACATAGTGTCCGGAGCCGCCTGCGGGGTGCATGAGGAATGTTCGGGCAGCCGGGCGTGGCTGACGTTTGAGACAGAGGGAAGTAAAGGGCAGCCCCTGACACTGTATAAGTGGATCGCCTACACCAAGGCGTCCGATCTGGAGCAGGGCGAGAGGGGCATGAAGCCTCTGATCGAAAAAGTGTTGCAGGAGGCCGAAACAAAGGGATTCGAGGCGCTTATAGAGGAACAGAAAGCTTATATGGAGGCTTTTTGGGACAGAGCGGATGTACAGGTCAAAGGAGATGCTGCTTTACAGCAGGGTATACGATTCAATTTGTTCCATATCATGCAGGCGGCAGGAAGGGACGGCAAAACCGGCATGGGCGCTAAGGGATTGTCCGGAGAAGGGTATGAGGGACATTATTTCTGGGATACGGAAATGTATGTGCTGCCCGTGTTTGCCTACACGGATCCTGCGCTTGCCAAATCACTGCTGGATTTCCGCTATGATACGTTGGAAGAGGCAAGAAGACGGGCAAGAGTTCTGGGACATGAGAAAGGAGCGCTGTACCCATGGAGAACGATCAACGGGCAGGAGGCATCCACCTATTTTCCGTTAGGAACGGCGCAGTACCATATCAATGCGGATATTGCCTATGCTTTTAAGCTGTATGTGGATGTGTCGGGAGACTATGAATATCTGCAGGAGCGGGCGGCCGAGGTGCTTGTGGAGACGGCAAGGGTATGGGCGGATGTGGGATGTTTTGTATCCAGTAAGGGCGGACGCTATTGTATCTGTGCGGTGACAGGGCCGGATGAGTATAATGCCATCGTAGATAATAACTTCTATACGAACCTGATGGCACGGGAGAATATCAGGGACGCCCTGTGGGCGCTTCGGATCATCGGGGAGAAGAACCGCGCAGCGTTGGATGAACTGGTGCAGCGGCTGCATGTAACACAGGAAGAGACGGTATATTGGGAAAAAATTGTGGAAAATATGTACTTCCCTTATGATGAGGAGCGCAGAGTCTATCCTCTCGATGACGGATTCCTGATGCGAAAGCCATGGGACGACTCTAAGATCCCACCGGAGAAAAGGCATCTGCTCTATGAGAATTACCATCCGCTGTTTGTGTACAGACAGCAGATGTCAAAGCAGGCGGACGCCATTTTGGGAATGCTTTTGCACAGCGATCTTTTTTCAAAGGAAGAGCTGCGGCGCAACTATGATTTCTATCAGGAAGTGACGCTGCATCATTCCTCTCTCTCCACCTGTATTTTCGGCATGCTTGCCAGCCGGATCGGATATGAGGAGGAGGCCTGCCGGTATTTTGCCCAGTCGGCAAGGATGGACCTGGACGACTATCATGAGAATTTCTATGCGGGGATCCATGCCGCCAATATGGCGGGCACATGGCAGGCCATCGTGTTCGGATTCGGCGGCGTGCGTGTCCATGGGGGAACGCTTTTGATCGAACCCTCTCTGCCCCGGGAATGGGAGGGGTATTCTTTCAGGATTGAGTACCAGGGACAGAGCCTGCAGGTTACAGTAGGAAAAGAACGGACGGAGGTAGAGCTTCTTGGAGCAGGAACCGTCAGCTTTATGTGCAGGGGCAGCAGTATCACATTAGATGGAAAAGGAGATATGTGGATTGAAACAGTATAGAGGAATTTTTTTTGACTGGGACGGGACAGCGGTCACATCCCGCAGGGCTCCGGCTGATGAGGCGGCTGCTGCCATGAAAGAGCTGCTTGGACAGGGAGTGAAACTGGTGATCGTCAGCGGAACGACCTATGAGAACATTGCAGGTGGAAAACTGGAAGACTATTTTACGAAAGAGGAGCTTGGGAACCTGTATCTGGGGCTTGGCCGCGGAGCGTATAATTACCGCTATGAAGATGGCAGGCTGGTTGTGTTTGAGAACCGTATTCCGGACCGGGAGGGAATCCTGCAGATCCATGATACGGCCTATGAGATTCACAGGCTGTTGCTGCAGGACTATGGACTGTGGACCGATGTGGTGTTCAGCAGGCCGAATTATTGCAAGATCGACCTTATGGTGGGCAGCGACAGGGGAGAACAGCTCTTTATGCAGGAGAACGAACTGGATGCTTTGAGAGGGCTCTTAAGCGCCCATGGCATACAGGGAGGACTGCAGGAGATGACGGAGATCGCCCGCAGGGTGGGAGAGAAGCACGGTATTGTGATGAAAGCTACCTGCGATGCGAAATATCTGGAAGTGGGCGTCAGTGATAAGAGCGATAATGTGGACGTGGTCCTGGGTGAGCTGGAGAGCCGGTTCGGCATACAGAGCGGGGAATGCTGCTTCTGGGGAGACGAATTTGTGGGTCTGGAGGCAGGGATCTACGGGAGCGACAGCTTTATGATCACGGAGCGGACAAAAGATGGGGATTTCTTTGACGTGTCTTCGGTGAACGGAGACAGGCCTGCGCCGGTGGTACGGCTTGGCGGGGGCGTGGAGGCGTTTCTGGGATTCTTAAAAGAGCAGAGCAGGGGTGTATAACAATAACCTGACGAAAGCATGATATGTAAGGATATTGATAAAAAGGGTTGGCGATTTGGAATGCCAACCCTTTTATGGTATGGAAAATGTCTGCTTTCACATGGTTTTCGTGTCACATTATGTCAGTCATAAATGCAAGCATCTCTTCACTCCATCTCTTGCAGGAGCATTCATACCCCAGGCCCACGCCGTGTTCTCCGGTGGGGTAGGTCTGGCACAGATGCTTCACTCCGGCGGCAGTCAGAGCCTGATCGAGGCGGGCGGTGTTGCTGGGTGGCACGCAGGTGTCGTCGGCGTTGGTGAAAGCGTAGGTCGGAGGATAGTCGGAGGTAATATGCTGCTCCACAGACAACAGCTCCCGTAAGCCCTCCTGCTCATTGGTCAGGAAGAGATAACTTCCCTCATGGTATTCCGACAGGAAGCTGATGACAGGATATAACAATCCCAGGGCGTCCGGGCGGGCGCTGACACTCTCATACTGACGGTATCGTGCAGAGGCTGTCCCCAGGGCGGCGAGCCTTGCGAGCACGTGTTCTTTCAGGACTTCGTGCAGATAGGCCTCGCTGGCGCAGAGATGTCCGCCTGCGGAGGAACCCATGATCAGGATCCGGTCAGGATCGATGCGGTATCTGGCGGCATGGGCGCGGACGTGCATGACGGCCAGAGCCAGATCCATCTGAGGCAGTGGATAGTAGTTAGGGGTGATCCGATAGTTTAAGAGAAAAGCCTTGAAGCCGCCGTCACGCTCCATACGCTGAGCAACCTGAATGCCTTCAGACTGGGTGGCATGCATTGCATAGCCGCCGCCGGGGCAGACGATGACTGCCGGACGTATGCCTGTATGGTCACGCCTTTCGGGTGATACGGCGGTGGATTCATAGGGGGGCACGGAACCTTGTCCGGCGGTATGAGCGAAAGCCAGGTTATCCACTTCCGGGTTTGCTGTCATCAGCCATACGCCGTCTTCGGTGTTGGTGTCCGCATCAGGAATCCCGTCCTTCCAACCGGAGAGTGCATGCTCTGCGGCCTGTTCCTGCCAGAGCGGAATAAATTGGAAACGCCTGCTTTCGGCGATGTCTGAGAGCATATTGGCGCATTCCAGAAATGCCTCCGATACGAAAGGGGCGCCCCAGTCCATGGTATCTTCCTGTGCGATCTGGCGCATAGTGTGTCCGAAGTGGTGCGCCGGGATGCGCTCCAGCCAGCAGGCGGGAAATAAGCCGCCGATAGCTCTGCCGACGGGCTCCGTCTTCATGATTTCTTCAAAAGTGTGATCTAAGGTAAACATGGTTTGTCCATATCCTTTCTTTTTGTTCTGTCTCCTGTGTGCTTTGTATGATCTGCCAGGTGGATTTCCGAGCGGTTCATAGAAGTCGGATGACCTCTATATTTTACGCGCAGTTATGATGGAAAACAAGTGGGATCAGATGTTTTGGAGGGGCAGCTTTTTCCAGGATCAGTGAAGAAGTCATATCCTTTTCACCCATGCTTATGCTATAATCCATTAAGGAAAGTCTTTTTACTTTTGATCAGAGTATCCGCCCGGGTTGGGGATGGGAGGAAAGAATGAAGTATAAACATATTGTTTTTGATGTGGATGGAACACTGTTGGACAGTGAACAGGCGGTTCTGCAGTCGATGCAGGATGTACTGTTTGAAGTTACGGGACGAAAATTCCCTTTTGAGGAATTGACGTTTGCATTGGGCATTACGGGAGCGGACGCATTGGAGCGGCTCCAGATTGAGGATATTCCCATCGTGCTGCACAGATGGGAGGTCATCCTGCATGAGTATGCGGACATGCAGGGTGTTTATGCCGGAATCGAGCAGCTGTTAAGGGTTCTGTCGGAGGGAGGATGCAGTCTGGGGATTGCCACTTCGAGGAAGAGGGTGGCGTACGATCACGATTTTGCGCGATTTGATATCAGCCGGTACTTTTCGGTGGTCATCTGTGCGGATGATACGAAGACGCATAAGCCTACGGCGGGGCCGCTTCTGAAATATATGGAGCTCACCGGGGCGGATCGAGGCGAAGTCCTCTATATCGGGGACAGCGTGTATGACAGCAAATGCGCTGAGAATGCCGGGGTGGATTTTGCCTTGGCAGTCTGGGGCAGCCATACGCAGACAACTAAGGCGGCGTATTATCTGCACGAGCCGATGGAGCTGATGCGGTATATGGATGAGTGATGGAGATGCCGCTTTATCATGTGCGGTTTTGCAGGTGGTACAGGCATCAGAGAGCGGGGAAAGGGACAGAGGTTATGTGGTTTGTATTCGCACTTTTATCCGCCGTATTTGCGGCGTTGACATCTATTCTGGCGACGGGGGCGTCGTGGCTCTGCTATTATCGGGCGCTGCAGATTGGCGAGGCCTCCAGGGTGGTGCCCATCGATAAGCTGAGCGTGGTGATCACGCTGGTACTTGCATTCTTGTTTCTGCATGAGGAATTTACGGCGAAGTCTCTGGCCGGATGCGTGCTGATCGGGGCGGGAACACTGGTCATGGTGCTGTAGGAGGACAGGGATAAGTGTCATTACAATTCTATTTCGGGGCTTCCGGCTCCGGCAAGAGCAAAAAACTTCATGAAGATATCATTCGGGCGGCAGGGCAGAATCCGAAGACGGATTATCTGCTGATCGTGCCCGATCAGTTCACCATGCAGACACAGATGGATCTGGTGGTGGAGCATCCCGACCATATTATTATGAATATTGACGTACTGAGCTTTGGCAGGCTGACACACCGTATCCTGGAAGAGGTGGGAGGCGAGGATATCCCTGTTCTGGACGACACGGGCAAAAGTCTCGTGCTGCGCAATGTGGCCGGACAGTGTCAGGAACAGCTGCAGGTTATGGGTTCTCATCTGCATAAGATCGGCTATATTCATGAGGTAAAGTCTGCCATCTCGGAATTTATGCAGTATGGGATTGGCATCCAGGAGATGGAGAAGCTGACGGCGTATGCCCGTTCCCGCGGGGCGTTGTACTATAAACTGCAGGATCTGGGAGTGCTGTATCAGGCATTTCTGGAATATATTCATGAGAAATTTATCACAACGGAAGAAACTCTGGATCGGCTCAGGGCTGCTCTGCCCAAGTCTGAGATGATCCGCAACAGTGTGATCGCTTTCGACGGTTTTACCGGCTTTACGCCCATTCAGAATCGTGTGATCGAGGAACTGATGCGGTTGACTAAAAGAGTCATTGTAACGATAACCATTGATGACAGGGAGAATCCTTATAAGCCGGATGGGGAACACAGGCTGTTTCATCTGAGCAAAAAGACGGTGGCTGACCTGCGCAGACTGGCAGGGCAGTCGGAGGTGGCGGAGGATAAGCCCGTGTGGTGTGCCAACAGGAGGCAGGGCCGGCTGCCGCGGTTTGTGGGGAATGCGGAGTTGTCCCATCTGGAGCATAATCTGTTCCGATATCCGGCGGAGATGTACGAGGGGCCGGTGGAGCGCATACAACTGTATGAGGCGTCTGATCCGAAAGAGGAGATCAGGCAGGCGTGCATTGCAATACGAAAACTGCTGCGTCACGATTCCCTGCACTATCGCGATATTGCAGTGGTCACGGGGGATATGGAGGCATACGGCAGCCTCATGGAGGAGGAGTTTGCCAAATTCGGTATTCCGATCTATCTGGATCACACAAGGGGGATTTTGCGCAATCCCTTTGCGGAATATATTAGAAGCGCGCTGCAGATCGTGCTGCAGGATTTCAGTTTCGAATCGGTATTTCACTATCTGCGCACGGGATTGACGGGGATCGCGCTGCAGGATGTAGACAGGCTTGAGAATTATGTCCGTCGTTTTGGCATCCGCGGCAGAAAAAAATGGAGCGGTATTTTTATCTATAAAGAGGAGAGCCGGGAGGGGGAAGAAGCGGCGCTTGCACAGCTGGCCAGATACAATGCTCTGCGGGAGGAAATGATGGGACAGCTTGCCCCGCTCCTTGCACCTGCGCATACCGCAGGAGAGATGGTGCATGCCCTCTATGATTTTCTGGTGCAAAATGAACTGCAGCTGAAACTGGCGCACTATGAGAGAAGGTTTCAGGAACAGGGGGATATGGCGAGGGCAAAGGAGTACGGGCAGATCTATGCACTTGTGATCGATCTGCTTGACCAGATTCATGGACTGCTCGCCGATGAGGAGATGAATGCCAGAGAGTTTGCCGACATTCTGGATTCAGGATTGGCAGAGATCAGCGTGGGTACGATTCCCCAGAACGTGGACAGAGTGCTGGCGGGAGATATCGAGCGGACCCGCTTAAAGCAGGTTCGCGTACTCTTTTTCCTGGGAGTGAACGACGGCAACATTCCAAAAGGTGCGGGAACCGGCGGGATCATCTCGGATATCGACAGAGAGTTCCTGCGGGAGTCGGAGCTGGAGCTGGCGCCCTCTCCCAGGCAGCAGATGTATATCCAGCGTCTGTATTTATACCTGAATATGACCAAACCGTCGGACAGGCTGTATCTGTCCTATGCCAAGACAGGCAACGACGGCAAAAGTTTACGTCCGGCTTATCTGGTGGATCTGGTGCGCAAACTCTATCCGGCGCTTGTGCTGGAAACGCCAGAAAAAAATCCGATAGAAGAACAGCTCGTGTGCGGTGAGGACGGCATGGGACTGATGGCGGATCTGTTGCGGGAGTATGCGGGCGGCAGGACAGACGGTGATGCAGAGCAAAGAATGTATACCTTTTATCACAGTTATCATAACAACCCTCATTATCAGGATATGGTTGACCGGTTGATCGAGACGGCTTTTTATCGTTATCAGGATACGCCTCTGTCCCGGATGGTGACCAGGGCGCTCTACGGCGCTATGCTGCAAAACAGCGTGAGCCGCTTAGAACGCTATGCAGCCTGTGCCTATGGGCATTTCCTGCAGTATGGACTGGCACTTCGGGAGCGGGACGACTACAGCTTTGAGGATGTGGACATGGGAAATGTCTTTCATGGCGTGCTGGAGCTGTTTGCGGAGAAACTGGCGGAGTATGGTTATACGTGGTTTGATTTTCCAGAAGATGAGGCGGCGCGGATGGTGGCGGAGTCCGTTGAAGCCTTTGCAGTGAATTATGGGGAGACGATCCTCTACAGCAGCGCCAGGAACCGGAATCTGTTAAAACGCATGACCAGAATCCTGAGACGGACGGTGTTGACTTTGCAGACACAACTTCGCAAGGGGGCTTTCGTGCCGGATCGGTTCGAGTTGTCCTTTTCCATGATCGAGGATCTGGACTCTCTCAATATAGATCTGAACGAGCAGGAAAAAATGCGGCTGCGGGGGCGGATCGACCGGGTGGATACCTGCGAGGTGGAAGATACGGTTTATGTGAAGGTCATTGATTATAAATCCGGTACGCGTAAGTTTGACCTGGCGGCGCTCTATTATGGGCTGCAGCTGCAGCTGGTAGTCTACATGAATGCGGCGTTGGAGATGGAACAAAAGAAGCATCCGGACAAAAAGGTAGTTCCGGCAGCGATGCTGTATTATCATATCGACGATCCCATGGTGGAGGACGGAGAGGGTATGACGTCGGAGCAGATCAATGCCAAAATATTGCAGGAACTTAAGATGACTGGAATAGTCAATGAAAGCGACGCTGCTGTCAGTCTGTTGGACAGAGAGTTTACGGACAAGTCCGATATACTCCCGTTGGAGCGGAAAAAGGACGGTTCTTTCTCCGTTTACTCCAGTGTCATAAGGGAAGAAGATATGCAGGTTGTTTCGAATTATGTAAACCATAAGATCAGGCAGATCGGAAGTGGGATTTTAGATGGTACCATATCGGTCAATCCATACGAGCAGAACGGAAACCAGGCCTGCACCTACTGCGCTTATAAGAGCGTATGCGGCTATGACGACAGGATCGAGGGCTATCGGATGCGTAAGCTGGCAAAGATGGGGGCGGATGAAGCGCTGCAATGTATGCGGGAGGAGACGGCGGGAGCGGATCAGGAGACAGAGTGAACTGTCATTGTATGACCGGTAGTAATGCGCGATCAGATGACACGGAGGAGCGTATGGGAATTTCTTTTACCAGACAACAGCAGAGAGTGATCGATGCCAGAGGGCATAACCTGCTCGTATCGGCGGCGGCGGGTTCCGGCAAGACGGCTGTTCTTGTAGAACGCATTGTGAAGATGGTGAGCGATGGCGACCATCCGGTAGATATTGACAGGCTGCTTGTGGTGACTTTTACCAATGCGGCGGCATCGGAGATGCGGGAGCGGATCAGCCGGGCGCTTGGCGACAGACTGGCGGCTGATCCTGAGAATGAACATCTGCAAAGACAGACGACCCTGCTTCATAACGCCCGCATCACTACCATTGACAGCTTCTGCCTGTTTGTGCTGCGCAACCAGTTTCACACCATCGGGCTGGATCCTGGATTTCGGATCGCTGAGGAGGGGGAGGTCAGACTGCTTCGACAGGAAGTGCTGGCGCAGGTGCTGGAGGACTGCTATGCGAAAGAAGAGCAGGAATTTCTGGACTGTATGGAATATTTCAGTGTGGGCAGCAGGGATACGGCGGTGGAGGAAATCGTGCTGAAGCTCTATGATTTTGCCATGAGCACCCCATTTCCGGAACAGTGGCTGGCGGAGAGAAAGCGGGATTACTGTGTGGGGACGTGCGATGCGGGAGATGGTTTGGTCCGCTTTCATAAGATCCCCTGGGTGGCGGATATGATACGAAAGACCCGTCTGCTCCTTGCAGGCTGTCAGGCCAGACTGGATGATGCCATCCGCATTTGTGAGGAACCGGACGGACCTTATATGTATGCGGAGCTGCTGGAGCGGGAAAAGGAAATGGTCGGCGGACTCTTGCGCAGATGCGGCAGGGAGGGGGAGGACCAGGATCAGGGAGATTATGAAGCCCTGTACACGGCCTTTGGGGCTGTCCGGTTTGACAGGCTGCCCTCCAGGAAAGACGACGCGGTGTCTTTGGCTAAGCGGGAGACAGCCAAAGGGATCCGCACGGCGGTAAAAGAAGAGATTGGCGACCTGCAGAAGAAATTCTATTTTATGGGGGAAGAACAGATTGTTGGGCAGATGGAAGCCTGCGGTGCGGCGGTGGAGGCGCTGGTTGATCTAACGACGGCGTTCAAGGAGGCTTTCGACGCAAAGAAACGGGACAAGAATGTTCTGGACTTCGATGACATTGAACATTTTGCACTGGAGATTCTTGTGCGCAGGTCGGCGGACGGGAATTGTGTTCCCACGGAGACGGCGTTGGAATATCGCAGTTATTTTCATGAGATCCTGATCGACGAATATCAGGACAGCAATCTGGTGCAGGAATATATTCTCTCCTGCATATCCGGCGAGGATGAGGGCAGGTATAACCGCTTCATGGTGGGCGATGTCAAACAGAGCATTTACAAATTCCGTCTGGCAAGACCGGAGCTTTTCTTAGAGAAGTACGAGACTTACGGGCAGCAGGAGACGGAGTGGACAGAGGAAAGCGGATGGGAAACGGGACAGAAGCAGTGTGGCAGGGCAGAGAAGATCGACCTGCATCAGAATTTCCGGAGCCGCCAGGAGATCCTTAACAGTACCAACACGGTCTTTGAGCAGATCATGGGAAAGGATGTGGGCGGCATCGTCTATGACGATCTGGCGGCGCTCCATCCGGGAGCGGAGTATCCGGCGCAGCAGACCGCAGAGGCAGAAGTCGTATCGCAGGCGGAGGATACAGAAAGCAGGACAGAGAATCCGAATGTGACGGAGCTGCTCTTATTTCGTACGGATGAGAAACCGGAAGATCTTTCTGTAAAGGAACAGGAAGCTTACGGTGTGGCGGCGAAGATCAAGGAACTGATGCGGGAATTTTGGGTGACGGATAAAGAGAGTGGAATGCTGCGCCGGCTTTCCTACCGGGATATTGTGATTCTTCTGCGTACCACATCGGGCTGGGACGAGGTGTTTAAGAGCGTACTGGAACAAGAGGGGATTCCGGTGCATATGACTTCCAGAACAGGGTATTTTGCGGCCAGTGAGATACAGGAGCTGCTGCATTTTCTGCGGGTTTTGGACAATCCGCTGCAGGATATCCCACTCTATGGCGTGATGCATTCCTATCTGGGAGGATTCAGCGAAGAGGAGATCGCGCTCGTCAAAGCTTCCGCTCCCGACAAGAAATATCTCTATGACGCAGTGCAGCAATATGCGGATACCTGCGCGGACGACGGGGAAGAAAATATAGGGGGGAAACTTCGCAGTTTCTTGGATTATGTAAACCGATACCGTGGCCTGGCCGCTTACCTCTCTGTGCAGGAACTTTTGCAGACGATCCTGCGGGAGACGGATTATCTGAATTATGCAGCGGTCAAACCTGAGGGGAATAAGCGGCGCGCCAATGTGGAGATGCTTCTCGTGAAAGCGGCGGACTATGAGAAGACCAGTTATTTTGGATTGTATCATTTTCTGCGTTATATGGAACAGCTTGAAAAATACCAGGTGGATTACGGCGAGGCGGGCCTGCAGGATGAGAATGCAGATGTGGTTCGGATCATGAGCATACACAAGAGCAAGGGGCTGGAGTTTCCGGTCTGCTTTGTGTCGGGGCTTGCCAAGGGGTTCCAGATGCGGGATGTGAACAGCCACCTTGTGCTGGATATTGATGCCGGAATCGGCGTGGACTATGTGAACCCGGCGTCCCGGGTGAGAGGAAAGGACTTGCGGCACAACGTCATTGCTGAGAAGCTGCGTGTGGATAATCTGGCGGAAGAGATGCGGATCTTGTATGTGGCTATGACCAGAGCCAGGGAAAAGCTGATCCTTACGGGGACAGTGAAGTCACCGGAGAAGATGGCGGCGTCCCTTGCGCCCATGCAGCAAAAGAAAGAGCTGCTCCTGCCCTATGATGTGTTGACCGGCAGAGGAAGTTTTCTGGAGCTTCTGCTTGCAGCACTTGCAAGAAATCATTGTATGGATGAGTTTTATCGGGAATGTGGCCTGGAACCGGAGACGGACAGCCCGTTTTACAGCCGGGATATGAGCATGCAGGTGACATTGACCGGATGGGAAGACCGTATGGAAGAGAAACTGGAGGAAGCGGTGCGGATGGAAGAGGCAAAGCGCAGGCTTCTGCTGTCTGATCCGGTAAAAGATGGGGATCAGGAGCTTATGACATATATGTCAGAGCAGTTTGCCTATCAGTATCCCCATGAGAACTTGCGTAATCTCTATACGAAAACCACCGTATCAGAATTAAAGATGGCGGGAATGCAGGAAGAATCGGACTTTTCTTTCAAGCTGTTTGATGAGGAGACGGTGGTGCCTTATCTACCCGCTTTTATGGAAAAAGACGAGCGTGTCAGTGGCTCCATGCGAGGGAGTGCATTCCATAAAGTAATGGAATTGTTTGATTTCACTAAGTTGACTGAAAAAGTCAACTTAGATAAGGCGGCGGCAGGACGTCTGCTTGAAGAGCAGCTTTCCTGTATGCGCCGGGAAAAGAGACTGTCGGAAGAGTACTTCGAAGTGATTTCGCAGTCCCGGATCGTGGATTTCCTGATGAGCAGAGCGGCGGCCCGGATGGGAGAGGCAGCCCGGGCAGGCAGACTGTACAAAGAGCAGCCTTTTGTGATGGGACTTCCGGCTGATTGTCTGAGCAGTGATTTTCCGCCGGAGGAAACAGTGCTGATCCAGGGAATCATCGACGTCTTTTTTGAGGAGAACGGTAAGTATGTGCTGCTTGATTATAAGACGGATGCGGTGAATACGGCGCAGGAGTTGGTGAAACGCTATCATGTGCAGCTGGATTACTATGCACGGGCGCTGGAACAGTCTTCCGGGTACAAGGATACGGAGAGGATTCTGTATTCTTTCAAACTGGGAGAGGAGATTCATCTGTAGGGGGCAAGAGCATTCGCTGAGACAGGCGGCGTGTATGGATTTCCCGGAAGAAAGCGTTGCGTGATCTGATTTTCAGGAGTATAGTCTATACTATATGGTACATCGGCGTTACATCTGCCGAATGAATCTAATAATATGGAAACAGGTAATTATCATGAGCATTATTTATAAAAACAGGCGGCTGTCGTCGTCGCGCGTCATCTTGTTGGGATTCCTGGGTGTGATCATCCTGGGCACGTGCCTGCTGATGCTGCCCTGTTCTACGGCAGAGGCGGGCGGCGCATCTTTTCTGGATGCCTTGTTTACGGCAACCTCGGCAACCTGTGTGACCGGGTTGGTCACAAATGATACGGCTACTTACTGGTCAGGCTTCGGGAAACTCGTTATCCTGTGTCTGATCCAGATCGGCGGTCTGGGCGTGATCACTATCGCCGTTTTTATCACCAAGCTGTCGGGACGTAAGATCGGATTGATGCAGCGGAGCATTATGCAGGAGTCCATCGCGGCGCCGCAGATGGGCGGCATTGTGCGGATGACAGGTTTTATCCTGAAAACGGTGGCGGCGATAGAAATAATCGGCGCGGTGGCTTTTCTGCCGGCCATGATTCCGGAGTTTGGCGTGTTAAAGGGCATCTGGTATTCGGTGTTTCACTCCATCTCTTCTTTTTGTAATGCAGGATTTGATCTGATGGGGATAAAAGGCCAGTATTCTTCGCTGACGTCCTATACCGGTAATGTGCTCGTAAATGTGGTAGTTATGGTATTGATCGTGGTGGGCGGCATCGGTTTTATGACATGGGATGATGTGAGACGCAACCGCCTGCACTTTGGACGGTATCGTATGCAGAGTAAGGTCGTGCTGGCTGTGACCTGCGGACTGATCGTGCTGCCTGCGGTTTATTTCTACTTTCGGGAATTCAGTATGCCTGCGTGGGAGGGCATGACGGCGAAAGAACGGGTGCTGGCATCCTTTTTCCAGTCGATCACGACACGTACGGCAGGATATAATACGGTGGATCTGGCGCAGCTTACGGAGTCCGGGCAGATGATCATGATCCTGCTCATGCTGATCGGCGGTGCGCCCGGTTCCACAGCGGGCGGTATGAAAGTCACAACCTTTGCGGTGCTTTTTGCGACGGCGTTTGCGGTATTTAAGCGCAGGCCCAACGCGCATATATTTGGCAGAAGGATACCCAATGATACGGCCCACTATGCGGCTACGGTCCTGATCCTGTATCTGAGCCTGTTCCTTGCAGGAGGTATCTTTATCAGCTGTGCGGAAAACATGGCGATCATGCCCGCGCTGTTCGAGGCGGCATCGGCTATCGCGACGGTGGGCGTCACCCTTGGCATTACGCCGGGGCTGTGTACAGCCTCTAAGATTGTGCTGATCATTCTGATGTTTCTTGGGCGTGTAGGCGGCATGACCATCGTGTATGCGGCGCTTTCCGCAAAACATCCGTATGTTTCGGAGTTCCCGCAGGAGAAGATCATGGTTGGATAATATAAGAATTACGATGGAGGTATCAGTGTGAAATCAATTCTATTAATTGGCCTGGGACGTTTTGGCCGTCATATCGCAGAGAAATTATTTGATCTGAATCATCAGGTCATGGCAGTAGACCGCAGGGAGGGGCGCGTGGATTCCATTTTGCCGTTTGTCACAAACGCGCAGATCGGCGACAGTACAAATCCGGATTTCCTGATCTCTCTGGGCATTCGCAACTTCGATCTGTGTATCGTTGCCATCGGGGATGATTTTCAGAGTTCTCTGGAGACAACGTCTTTACTCAAAGAATTGGGAGCTAAGATGGTAGTATCCCGGGCAGCCAGCGACGTACATGCCAAGTTTTTGCTCAAAAACGGCGCTGACGAGATTGTCTACCCGGAGCGGCAGCTTGCCACATGGACGGCGATCCGTTACAGTGCGGATCATATTTTTGATTATATTGAACTGGATGATGAACATGCCATCTTCGAGGTGCCGGTACCTGCGGATTGGGTAGGCAGGACTGTAGGGGAACTGGATGTTCGTAAACAGTACAATATCAACATTATGGCGCTTAAGGAAGATGAGGTGCTGAATCTGACGATCACGCCTGACACGGCGATCACAGCCAGTCAGACGATGCTTGTGCTTGGCACTATGAAGCAGATTCAGAAAGTATTCCATATCTGACGCATTAAACATGAGAGGGTGTCCCAAAAGTCGTGAAATGACTGCAGGGGCGCCCTTTTTGTGTGAAGGGCATGTTTTTAATAGGATTTTTCAGCCAAATATGCTATGATAGGTTCGAATTGCGAATATTTGGCGCAGGCAGAGAAGGGAAAGGACGGGCGTTTCTTGAACAGACAGAGAGCATCACAGGATGTTAACAGAATAAAGAATCCGTATTTTTGGACGCAGCTATTGACGGTGGCCTGCATGGTGCTGACGATTGGCGTAGGAGCCGTCATGTTCAGCTTCTACAATAACAGCAGTAAGGATGCGGTGGAGGATGTGGTGTATGACAGATATTATGTGATGATCACTGACGACCGGAAATCCTCGTTCTGGCAGTCTGTCTATGAGGGAGCCCACAGACATGGACTTGAGAACAATGTCTATGTGGACTTTCTGGGAGAGAATCTGTCCAAGGAATACAGCAGGGAAGAGTTGATGCGGATCGCCATTGCTTCCGATGTGGATGGAATTATCGTGGAGGCAAGCGAGGGTGAAGAGATCAATTCACTGATCGAGGAGGCGGATGCCCAGGGGATTCCTGTCGTGACATGCTATAACGACAGTATTCACAGCAGCAGATGCAGTTTTGTCGGTGTGGGAAGTTATAATCTGGGATGTGAGTACGGCAGGATGGCACTTTTTCTTCTGGCTAATATCATCGCGAAAGAGAACCAGACCATCATGGTTGAAAAAAATGGGAACAGTCTGCAGTTTAAGACGGATGACCGGGATAAGGTACAGGTGGCCATTCTGGTAAATGCCCATGCCAATAACCGGAACCAGAGCATTCTCTATTCAGGCATTCAGGAGACGATAAAAGCGGAGAAGTCGACGGATGTGGAGATTGAGATTTTGCCGGTCACTGTGAATGACAATAATGCATTTTCAGTGGAGGAATCCATTAGGGACATTTTCATGGAGGGAGAGGTGCCGGATATCTTCATCTGCCTGAATGAATTGAGTACTACCTGTGCCTATCAGGCAGTGGTGGATTACAATATGGTGGGAAAAGTCAGTATATTGGGATATTATGTTTCTGACACGATTGTCAACGCGATTGACAGAAGTGTCATATATGCGACCATGGACATAGATACGGAACAGATGGGCAGTTATTGTGTCGATGCCTTGGAGGAATATCACGAGCTGGGATATACGAGCCAGTATTTTGCGGCGGACGTTACCGTGATCAGCCAGGATAATGTGGAGCAGTATCTGGATAAGGAGGGGACGGCGGATGAATAAACTGCGGGATATGTCCCTTCAGATGAAGATCAGCAGTATCTATATCTTTACCAATCTGTTTATATTGTGCGTGAATGTAGCGCTTTTGTTGGGAGTTAACAGCATGTCCGCACAGCTTGAGACGGCTTATCAGGATAATATGCATTTGAATGAGCTGTCGGATGCTCTGACGACGATGCAGGATAATATGACGGATTATCTCACTGTAAAGACCAGTGATTCCCTGGAAGAATATTATAGAAGCGAGCAGTATTTCCGAACAATGGTGCAGGAGTTGAATGAGCAGGTGACGGGAGTTTCTTTTGGGCGCATGGAGCGCAGCATCAAACACATGTCGGAGCGTTATCTGGAAGCGGTGGGACAGACCATAGAGGCGAAACGCGGACGGAATGTGGAAAAATACAGGATCCGTTATGAATCCGCCAGCAAGCTCTACGATTATATCAGCACCTATATTTCCAGTCTGAACAGCGAGCAGTTCAAAAATAATTCGGAGCAGTATCGGGAATTGTTAAAGCGGTTTCATCTCTTTGAGACGGTGTCCATGGTTGTCATGATCGCGGTGATGGTCGGTAATGTCAGCATTATCATCAGTTTTACGGGGACGATTATCGGGCCGCTTAAGCGGCTTGCGGGTTCGGCGGACGAGATCGCCAAAGGAAATTTCGACATTGAATTGCAGGAGCCTGAATCCCGGGATGAGGTGGGAGTGGTGACCCGTGCTTTTAACTCCATGGTAATCAGTATAGACAGATATATCGAGCGGATCACGGAGAGCATGGAGGCGGAACGGGCGCTCAAGGAACGGGAACTGATGATGGAGACGCATCTGAAAGACGCCCGGCTTAAGTACCTGCAGGCGCAGATCAACCCGCATTTTCTGTTTAATACGCTCAACGCCGGGGCGCAGCTTGCCATGATGGAGGGAGCTGACCGGACTTATGATTATGTGCAGAAAGTGGCGCAGTTCTACCGTTATAATATGAAAAAAAGCGAGGAGACAGTTACCGTTGCCGAAGAGGTGGAGATGGTGGACTCCTATATTTATATTCTGAATGTAAGATTTGCAGGGGATATCCACTACGAGAAGAACGTGGACGAATCGCTCCTGGGCGTGGAGATGCCCGGCATGATCTTACAGCCTGTGGTGGAGAACTGCGTCAACCATGGCATCCGTGAGATGGCGGGGCGCGGGATCATTCGTCTTTCGGTATATGAGAGCAGGGGCGCTGCGGCTGATACTGCGGATCGGGTCTGTATCAGTATTCGTGATAACGGCATCGGTATGAGCCAGGAGACGATCGAGCAGGTCATGAGCGGAACTTACAGAGAAGAGAACACAGCGGCGGGATCTAACGGGATCGGCATGGACAATGTAATCTCCCGCATGAAGCTGTATACGGGGGACGATGATGTAATGGAAATTATGAGCGACGGCGCAGATCAGGGCACGGAGGTGCGCATATATCTGCATCAAAGCAGGGAAGCGGGGAACAGGGAAGATGTATAGGATCATGTTGGCGGACGACGAGGGAATCGTGATCGATTCGCTGAAATTTATCATAGAAAAAGAATTTGGTTCGGCGTGCATGGTAGAGTATGCCAAGACAGGCCGGAGCGTGATCGAGCTTGCGGAAAATTACCGTCCGGATATTGCGATCATGGATATTCAGATGCCGGGCATTAACGGGATTGAGGCTATGAAAGAGATTCGGGCCAACAACCGCAATATTATTTTTATCGTCATGTCGGCTTATGATAAATTTGATTATGCCAAGGAAGCGATCAAGCTCGGGGTGTTGGAATATATCACCAAACCCATGGAGAAGACAAGGATCGTGGCGGTGCTCAATAAAGCCATGCGCCAGATTGACAAAGAACGCGAGAAAAGGAGCAACGATCTGCTGATCCGGGAAAAACTTGAGACGGTGATGCCTATTATCGAGAGCGGCCTGATCTATAATATGCTGCTGCAGGAACATTTTACGGAGGACATAGACAGTTATAGAACGCTTCTTGGCATCGGACAGAGCCATGCCTATATGGCGGCGGTGGTGTGCGGAGATGCCCAGGAGGGGAATCATATGACTAATGCCGTAGGCAGCAGCGTCCGCATGAGACAGCATGAACAGGAAGTGAGGGAAAAGCTCAGGGAGGGATTCCCTGGGTGTATCGTAGGTACGACGATGGCGAACAAGATTGCGGTCATGGTGCCCTGCGAGGCGGAGACGATGGATTATAATGACCGCATCGCGCTGATCGAGAAGTCACGTGAAATGGTCAGGGAACTGCGCAAGAAAACGGACGGGAGCATCCGCATTGGGATCGGGTCGATCAAAGAGCTGCGGGAAGTACGCAATTCCTATACGGAGGCGCTTAATGCGCTGATCAGGACAACCGGCACAGTAGCGCATGCGGATGATCTGCCGATTCATTGTGAGTACAGCGGTGACTATCCGCTTCACCTGGAAAAACGCCTTTTTGAGGAAGTAAAGAACGGGGAGATGAACCGCGCAGAGCTGACTGCGGGAGAATTCTTTGACTGGATGACGGAAAACAATCCGGACAGCCAGATGAATATCCGCCTGAAAGCTCTGGAGTTTGTTCTTTATGCCGATTATATCGCCTATAAAAGCGGCGGAATGACGTATAAGTTTAATGACCGGACGGAGTACCTGCCCATGGTAATGAGCGCAAGTGATATGGCGGCGCTCAAAGACTGGTTTGTGGAGAAGATTGGCGAAGCGGGCCGCAATGTCCGTCAGAAAGCTTCGGAGAAATCGACAGGTCTGATCGAGCAGGCGAAAGAATATATCCTCAATAATTACAGCAGGGACATTTCCCTCGATGATGTGTCCAGACAGGTTAATATCAGTCCTTACTATTTCAGCAAGATCTTTAAAGAGGAGACGGCAGAGGGGTTTGTGGAGTATCTTACGAGAATCCGAATAGAGAAAGCGAAAGAACTGCTCACTACAACGGAGTGCTCCATGAAAGAAATCTGTTCCATGGTAGGCTATGCCGACCCGAATTATTTTAGCAGGACTTTTAAGAAGAATGTGGGAGTCACTCCTACGGAGTACAAGGCGGAAGTCACGGCGGCGGACAGCCGGCAGTAAGATGACCGGCACATATGATATACATGCGGCGAAAGGAAATGGTTTACTATGAAAGTCTTCAAAGATATGAATTGGGGCAGGAGAGGCATCCTGTTTGCGGCAGGCTGCCTGGTCGCATCCGCGCTGTTAGCCGGTATGACGGCCTGCGGCAAGGTAGAGGACGATAAGACCGAGAGGATAGAGGAAGACAGGAAAATACAGATTGGCATGAGCTTTGATTCTTTTGTTATTGAGAGATGGCAGAGAGACAGGGATGTCTTTGTATCAGTGGCAAAGGAGCTGGGCGCGGAAGTTAACGTGCAGAATGCCAATGGAGACATCGAAGAGCAGAAGAAGCAGATCGACTATTTTATCCAGAAAGATATGGATGTGATCGTCATCATCTGTATTGACTCTGACGGCCTGAAAGAATCCGTGGAAAAGGCCAAGAGCGCAGGGATCAAGGTGGTGGCCTATGATCGTCTGATCAAGGATGCGGATATCGACTTATATATTTCATTTGATAATGCCATGGTAGGTACGATGATGGCGCAGGCTCTCATTGACAAAGGGATTGCCGGAGGTTATGTGCTGATGCTTGGCGGTTCTCCTACGGACAGCAATGTCCCCATGGTAGAGAACGCTTTTAAGAAAGTGATGGCGGAGAACAATGTTACGATCATAGATTCTATCCATGCCGAGGGATGGAAAGCGGAGATGGCGGCGGCCTATATTTATAAGCACAATGCCACGCTGTCAGGGATGGATGCTATCATGTGCGGCAACGATGACTTGGCTACGCAGGCGGTGCGTGCACTGGCGGAAAACCGGATGGCAGGCGAGATACTGGTAGTAGGGCAGGATGCCGATCTGGCGGCATGTCAGCGGATCGTGGAGGGTACGCAGGTCATGACGGTTTATAAGCCTGTGGAGAAGCTGGCGACAAGAGCCGCCGAGGCAACGGTGGCTCTGGCAAAGGGAGAGAAAATGAGCGGTGAGGACGTGACAGAAATGGGGAACGGCGCATATCGGATTCCCTATATCGGATTGAAGCCCATAAGCGTCAATCAGGATAATATGAATGAAGTTATCATCAGCAGCGGGTTTCATCTGAAAGAGGACGTCTATCTGAATGTTCCGGATAAGATGCCCGAGTAAACGTATATGTAATGCAAGAGGATATTTTTGCAGTCGTGGATGTGTTACAGCACAAATTTGTGCTAGCACATCCTTTTTTTGTACATCTGGCGACGTAAAAATGTGAAGACAATCGTAAATTATTCCTAGTTCTTTTATGATATATTTTACTCATGGCAGATGCGGTGTTTGATTGCAGACTGTGATTCAGACATTGGCACACCGCAGATGTACAGGAATCTATTCATATTATAAAAGGGAGGATAAACATGAAAAAGAAATTACTTAGCATGATTCTGGCAACAACCATGATCGCATCCGTGTTAGTTGGATGCGGCGGCAGCGATGCTCCGGCTGAGACAGCGGCGCCGGCAGCGGATGCAGGCGCGGAAGAAGAGGCAGCACCGGCAGCGGATGCAGGCGCAGAAGAAGAGGCAGCACCGGCAGCAGATGCAGGCGCAGCGGGCGGCGGCAAAGTAGGCGTGGCAATGCCTACCAAGGATCTTCAGAGATGGAATCAGGACGGCGCTAATATGCAGGCAGAGCTGGAGAGCGCAGGCTACGAGGTAGATCTTCAGTATGCTTCCAACGATATCGCCACACAGGTTTCCCAGATTGAGAACATGATCAACTCCGATTGCAAGCTGCTCGTTATCGCTTCCATCGACGGTGATTCTCTCGGAACAGTTTTAAGCCAGGCAAAAGAGAAGAACATTCCGGTTATCGCTTATGACCGTCTGATCATGAACTCCGACGCAGTTTCCTATTATGCTACGTTCGATAACTATATGGTAGGTACAAAGCAGGGCGAGTACATCAAAGACAAACTGGATCTCGACAATGCGGCTGGCCCGTTCAATCTTGAGATCGTTACGGGTGACCCCGGTGACAACAATGCAAGATTCTTCTACGGCGGCGCTATGGACGTTCTGCAGCCTTACATTGATGCAGGCAAGGTAGTTGTTAAGTCCGGTCAGACTGAGTTTGAAGCTGTTGCAACAGCTAACTGGTCCACAGAGACGGCACAGTCCAGAATGGATGCGATCATCTCCGCAAACTATGCTGACGGCACGAAGTTAGACGCAGTTCTTTGCTCTAACGATTCTACAGCGCTTGGTGTTACTAACTCCTTAGAGGCTAACTACACAGGCGAGTGGCCGATCATCACAGGTCAGGACTGCGATATCGCTAACGTTAAGAACATGATCGCAGGCAAACAGTCCATGTCCATCTTCAAAGATACGCGTACTCTGGCAACAAGAGTTGTAGAGATGGTTGACGCGATCATGAAAGGCGGCGACGCTCCGGTTAACGATACGGAATCTTATGATAACGGAACAGGCGTGATTCCTTCATTCCTTTGCGAGCCTGTATTTGCAGATGCAAATAACTACAAAGAATTGCTGATCGATTCCGGTTATTACACAGAGGATCAGTTACAATAATATGAGTAAATTCCTTTCAGGAATTAACTCGGCAAATTCCTTTCAGGAATTAACTCGGCAAATTCCTTTCAGGAATTAGCATGAGTAAATTTTCTTCGAAAATTAACTCGGCAAATTAATAAAAGTTTTCAGGGTATGAGCAGGCAGGCGGGTTTTCCCGCCTGTCGGTTTTAAAAGATTAGGTATTGCAGTATAAATTTGGATTGGGAGGGATACAGTTGGCAAAAGTTTTACTGGAAATGAAAAATATTACCAAAACGTTCCCCGGTGTCAAGGCGCTTGACAACGTAAATCTCAAGGTGGAGGAAGGCGAGATTCATGCTCTTGTAGGTGAAAACGGCGCCGGTAAATCCACTTTGATGAACGTGCTTAGCGGCATCTATCCTTACGGCTCTTACGAGGGTGACATTGTCTACGACAAAGAGGTGTGTAAGTTTGATCAGATTAAGGATAGTGAGGCGAAAGGAATCGTAATCATTCATCAGGAACTGGCATTGATTCCTTATATGACGATCGGCGAAAATATGTTCCTCGGCAACGAGAGAGGACATAAGTATAAATTGGATTGGAATGAAACATATGGGCGTGCGGGAGAACTGCTCGAGACGGTAGGTCTGAAAGAAAGCCCGCAGACATTGATCAAAGATATAGGCGTAGGCAAGCAGCAGCTGGTGGAGATCGCAAAAGCTCTGGCGAAGAACGCGAAGCTGCTCATTCTTGACGAGCCTACGGCATCCTTAAATGAGACAGATTCCAAGGCGCTCCTTGATCTGCTGCTCAAATTTAAGAAGCAGGGTATGACATCCATCATCATATCCCACAAATTGAATGAAGTGTCTTATGTGGCAGATAAGATCACGGTCATCCGTGACGGTTCCACGATCGAGACATTAGATAAAAATAAAGACGATATATCGGAGGCACGGATCATTAAGGGCATGGTCGGGCGTGAGCTGGCAGACCGATTCCCGAAACGTGAAAAGCATATCGGAGACGTGAATCTGGAGGTTAAGGACTGGGTCGTATATCATCCGTTGTATTCCGAGCGCAAAGTGGTCGATAATGTGAGCATCAATGCTCGCAAGGGTGAAGTTGTGGGCATCTCCGGTCTGATGGGTGCTGGCCGTACCGAGCTTGCGATGAGTATATTCGGTAAGAGTTATGGCGCAAATATCAGCGGGCATATTTACATGAACGGCAGTGAAGTGCATCTTAATTCGGTGCAGGATGCGATCAGGCATAAGCTTGCCTATGTGACGGAAGACCGCAAAGGAAACGGACTGATCTTAAGCAACCCGATCAAGATCAATACCACGTTGGCGAACCTGGACGGCGTCAGCAGCCACAAGATCATTGACAAGGATAAAGAGTACAGCGTAGCGGTAGAGTATAAGGAAAAGCTGAAAACAAAATGTTCCTCGGTAGAGCAGAATGTGGGTAATCTGAGCGGCGGAAACCAGCAGAAAGTCCTTCTGGCAAAATGGATGTTCACCAACCCGGACGTGCTGATCCTTGATGAGCCGACAAGAGGTATCGACGTCGGCGCTAAGTACGAGATTTATTGTATTATCAACCAATTGGTGGCGGAGGGCAAGACCGTTATCATGATTTCCTCGGAACTTCCTGAGATTCTTGGTATGTGCGACAGAATCTATGTTATGAACGAAGGAAAGATTGTGGGCGAGCTTGACGGCAGCGAGGCGACACAGGAAATTATCATGTCGCATATTTTAAAATCCAGCGGTAAAGGAGCGTAAGGAAGTATGAATAAGACAAAATCCATTGATTTTATTAAAAAGTATACGATGATTCTTATGTTGATTCTGATTACGGCATTCTTTGCATGGCGTACTAACGGGGCGATTCTTCTCCCCATGAACGTCAGCAGTCTGATTTCCCAGAACGCATACGTATTCATTCTGGCAACCGGTATGTTATTGTGTATCCTGACAGGTGGTAACATCGATCTGTCTGTGGGCAGCGTGGTCTGCTTCGTAGGCGCGATCGGCGCGGTGTTGATGGTCAACAAAGAGATGAATATGGTACTTTCCATTCTCGCTATGTTGTTGATCGGTATCGCGATCGGTGCATGGCAGGGATTTTGGATCGCGTTTGTGAGAATCCCGCCTTTTATCGTAACTCTGGCAGGCATGTTGATGTTCAGAGGTTTAAGTAATGCGGTGCTTGACGGTATGACAGTTTCCATTCAAAACTGCACCACTTTTGTTAATCTTTTCGGCGGCGGCGCAAACTGTTACATACCTGACGTGATAGGCGGCGGGACACTGAATATAACTTGTATCGTGGCGGGCATCGTTGCAACCGTGATTTTTGTGCTGGCACAGGTGACCAATCAGATCAATAAGAAGAAAAAGGGATATGAGCTGGAAAATTCCACGGGCGTGATCATTAAGACGGCACTGATCAGTGTGGTTATCATTGCTTTTACGGTGAGACTGGCACAGCATAAAGGTATTCCGAGCGTTTTGATCTGGGTTTTGATCGTTGTCATGATCTATTCTTATATTACATCGAATACGACCATAGGACGTTACTTTTATGCGGTGGGCGGCAATGAGAAGGCGACCAAGCTATCCGGTATCAATACGGATAAAGTATATTTCCTGGCATATCTGAATATGGGATTTCTCTCTGCTCTGGCCGGTATGGTAACTATAGCGCGTATGACTTCCGCACAGCCTACCTATGGACAGAACTATGAGATGGACGCGATCGCATCCTGCTTTATCGGCGGCGCTTCCGCATACGGCGGAATCGGTACGGTGCCGGGTGTTATTGTAGGTGCGGTATTAATGGGTGTCATCAACCTTGGCATGTCTCTGATGGGCGTGGACCAGAATATGCAGAAAGTGGTCAAGGGTCTGGTACTTCTCGCAGCGGTTATCTTCGATGTTGTTTCGAAGCGCGGCGGTAAATTGATTGCTAAGAATTAATATACAGGCAATATCTAATCAAGGGAACTCCGGTACAGAAATGTGCCGGGGTTTCTTTGTTTGTGTTCGATTTTCTAAAAGTACTGTGAAATTTCTGTGTTCTTTCTTGACATTAAAATTTTTTTGAATAATGATATATAGGTGACGGCGCTCCGGCTTGCAATGTGCAGGGACAAAGGTGCCGGGAGCAGCTTGTCAGGAAAGGAGAATGGAAGCGTATATGATTAGGACTTTGGCGGCGCAGATCAAAGAATTCAAGAAAGCATCGATTCTGACGCCGATATTTATGATCATGGAAGTTATCTTCGAAACACTGATTCCGCTTATGATGGCATCTATCATTGATGAGGGTGTGGAAGCGGGCAACATGAGACATGTCTACATAGTAGGAGCATTTATGCTGGCGGCGGCATTGTGCGGATTGTTCAGCGGCATTATGGGAGGCCGGTTCGGAGCGAAGGCTTCCACGGGATTCGCACGCAATATCCGGCAGGCAATGTTTGAAAACATACAGACGTTTTCCTTTTCAAACCTGGATAAATTCAGTACCGCCGGACTGGTAACGAGACTTACCACGGACGTGAACAATATCCAGATGGCATACCAGATGCTGCTGCGCATCTGTTTTAGGGCGCCCATCAGCATGATCTGCGCCATGTACATGGCGTATTTTATCAATGCCAGACTGGCAACGGTGTATTTGGTGGCGCTTGTGCTGCTGGCATGTGTGCTCTTCTTTATTATCAGAGGGGCAATGAAATATTTTCAGCAGGCGTTCCCCAAATATGACGAATTGAATGCCTCCGTGCAGGAGAATGTCAGTGCGATCCGCGTGGTCAAGGCTTATGTGCGGGAAGAGTATGAGACGTCCAAGTTAAAGAAAGCCAGCCAGGGCATTTACGATATTTTCCTGAAAGCGGAGAAAAATGTTGTCCTGAACATGCCGGTGATGCAGTTTACGGTCTATACATGTATCCTGCTGATCAGCTGGATGGGTGCGCGGATGATCGTGCAGAGTGAGCTGACTACGGGAGAACTGATGAGTCTGATGACGTACTGCATGAATATACTCATGAGTCTGATGATGGTGGCAATGATCTTCGTCATGATGAGCATGAGTATTGCAAGTGCAAAACGGATCAGTGAGGTGTTGGAGGAAAAAAGCGACCTGACTAATCCGGTCAATCCAATCTATGATGTACCCAACGGAGAGATAGAGTTCCGGGATGTAGATTTTTCTTATTATGAAGACAAGAGCAAAGCGGTTCTGCAGGATATTAACCTGAAGATCAAAGCCGGCGAGACAGTTGGTATTCTGGGTGGAACCGGAAGTTCCAAAACCAGTTTGGTCAATCTGATCAGCCGTCTTTATGATGTGACGTCCGGTGCGGTGATGGTGGGCGGACATGACGTGCGGGAGTATGATATGGAAAGCCTGCGCAATCAGGTGGCCGTGGTGCTGCAGAAGAATGTGCTTTTCTCGGGAACGATTCTGGAGAATCTTCGGTGGGGTGATGCCGATGCCAGCGAGGAAGAATGCAGGCGGGTATGCAGGCTGGCCTGTGCAGATGAGTTTATCGAGAAGATGCCGGAGGGCTATCATACTTATATAGAACAGGGCGGCTCCAATGTGTCGGGCGGACAGAAGCAACGCCTTTGCATCGCCAGAGCGCTGCTTAAGAAACCGAAAGTGCTGATCCTTGACGACAGTACCAGCGCGGTGGATACGGCCACGGACGCAAAGATTCGTAAGGCCTTTGCACAGGAGATACCGGATACGACCAAGCTGATCATAGCGCAGAGGGTATCCAGTGTGCAGCATGCGGATCACATCATTGTTATGGAAGAGGGACGTATCGACGGCTATGGAACTCATGAGGAACTGTTAGAGAGCAATGAAATCTATCGAGAGGTATATGAATCCCAGACCAGCGGCGGCGGGGATTTCGATGAAAAGGCTGGGTGAGATATATGAGGAAATGCTGCGGTGCAGCACTTCTTTTATGTGGGAGTTTGCGTTTGCGCGGCATCTGCAAACTCTGCTGTGTACATAGAGCCGCGCAGAAAAGAGGTAAAGTATGCCGGGACCGATGAGAGGCGGAATGCCGAAAGGAAAGAAAATAGAGAATCCGGGAAAAGTATTTAAGAGGCTGATGCAGTACGTGGCGAAGAGTTACGGGATACATCTCGTGGTCGTTGCGTTGCTGATCCTGGTCAGTGTTCTGGCAAACGTGCAGGGAACGATGTTTGTCCAGAGCCTGATTGATGATTATATTGTTCCGATGCTGACGATGGATGTGCCGGATTACCACCCGCTTGCAATGGCCATTATGCGCGTGGCAGGTCTTTATGCAGTTGGTGTGGCGGCGGCATACAGCTATAACCGCATTATGGTCAATGTGACCCAGGGCGTTCTCCGGAATCTGAGAAATGACCTGTTCTCCCATATGGAGACGCTGCCCATCAAATATTTTGACACTCATGCCCACGGGGATATCATGTCTGTCTATACCAATGATACGGACACGATCAGGCAGATGGTCAGCCAGAGCATGCCCCAGATGTTTAACAGCGGCATCACCATTGTCAGTGTGCTGATCAGTATGGTGATCTTAAGCGTGCCGTTGACGCTCGTGACTCTTGTCATGGTTGCGCTGATGCTTGTGATCACGAAGAAGACGGCGGGACTTAGCGGACAGTATTTTCTGCAGCAGCAGAAAGATCTGGGTAAAGTTAACGGCTTTATTGAAGAGATGATGGAAGGCCAGAAAGTGGTCAAAGTATTCTGCCATGAAGAGGAGAATATCACTAAATTCCAGGAGCTGAATGATAATCTGTACCATAGCGCGGATCGGGCGAACTATCTGGTCAATATTGTGGGGCCGGTTAACATGCAGCTTGGCAATGTGAGTTATGTCGTATGTGCGATCGTGGGAGGCGCCATGGCGCTGTCCGGGCTTGCAGGGCTGACGCTCGGTAAATTGGCCAGTTTCCTGGCATTCAATAAGAGCTTCAATATGCCGATTAACCAAGTGAGTCAACAATTTAATTCTATTGTCATGGCTATGGCGGGTGCGGAGCGGATCTTCCAGTTGATGGATGAGACACCGGAGACGGACAACGGTTATGTAACGCTTGTTCATGTGAGAGAGGAAGAGGGCAGGTTAGTGGAGAGCGCGCAGCGCACCGGCCGCTGGGCATGGCGGCATGAACATCAGGCAACCCATGATGTGGACTATGTGGAGTTAAAAGGCGACGTGGTGTTTGATGGTGTGGACTTCGGATATAATGACGATAAGATCGTACTGCATGATGTGAAGCTCTATGCCGAGCCAGGACAGAAGATTGCATTTGTGGGTTCCACCGGAGCAGGCAAGACGACGATCACGAACCTGATCAACCGCTTCTATGACATTCAGGATGGCAAGATCAGATATGACGGGATCAATGTGAATAAGATTAGAAAAGCCGACCTGAGGCGTTCTCTCGGTATCGTATTACAGGACACACATCTTTTTACGGGAACCGTAATGGATAATATACGTTACGGGAAGCTGGATGCTGCGGATGAGGAGGTCATCGCCGCAGCGAAGCTTGCAAACGCGGATAGCTTTATCAGACACCTGCCTGAGGGATATGACACTGTGCTGACTGGGGACGGTGCGAACTTAAGTCAGGGGCAGAGACAGCTTCTGGCCATCGCAAGAGCGGCTATTGCCGATCCGCCGGTGCTTATTCTGGATGAAGCGACCAGTTCCATTGATACTCGTACGGAACGGATCGTGCAGGACGGCATGGATAAGCTGATGAGAGGCAGGACGACCTTTGTGATCGCTCACAGGCTTTCTACGGTTAAGAATTCCGACTGCATTATGGTATTGGAACAGGGACGGATCATCGAGAGGGGCACGCATGATCAGCTCATTGAGGAAAAGGGTAAATATTATCAGTTGTATACGGGAAATGCGATCGCGAATTAGCGATGGGGCGCTCTTGGGGGCGCCTGTAATAAAAAAAGAAAATGGAGGACAGATATGACTAAGATTATTGGAAAAGATTTACCGAATATGCCATGGCAGGAACCGGCGAAAGAAGAGAAATTCCCGGTGTGGCGTTATTGTGACAATCCGATCATTGACCGCTTTGCGACAAAGAATTCCAACAGTATTTTTAACAGTGCGGTAGTGCCTTACGGAGACGGTTATGCAGGGGTGTTCCGCTGTGACAGCAGATCGATCAGCATGGATATTTTTGCAGGATTCAGTAAAGACGGCGTTCACTGGGAGATCTCCGATGAGCCGGTAGTATTCCAGGGCGCAGATCCGGAGATCGCAAAGAGAGACTTCCGCTATGATCCGCGCGTCTGCTTTATCGAAGATCGGTATTATGTGACATGGTGTAACGGCTATCAGGGCTACCCTACGATCGGGGTAGGATATACTTTTGATTTTCAGACTTTTTATCAGCTGGAAAATGCGTTCCTGCCGTTTAACCGTAACGGCGTGCTGTTTCCGCGCAAGATCAGGGATAAATATTACATGTTGAGCCGTCCCAGTGACAATGGCCATACGCCCTTTGGGGATATTTTCTTAAGTGAAAGCCCGGATCTGAAGTATTGGGGCTGTCACCGTCTGGTAATGGGCGCGATCAAAGGAGATTATTCCGCATGGCAGTCAACGAAGATCGGTGCGGGATGCGTTCCCATTGAGACGGATGAGGGATGGCTGCTGGTGTACCATGGCGTGATCAATACGTGCAACGGTTTCGTATACCGGATGGGATGCGCGCTGCTTGATCTGGAAGAGCCGTGGAAAGTAAAAAAGAGGACGAGAAACTATATCATGGGTCCCCAGGAGATGTATGAGTGCGTTGGCGATGTACCTAACGTAGTCTTCCCCTGTGCGGCGCTGACGGATGCGGCTACCGGCAGGATCGCAATCTATTACGGCTGTGCGGATACCGTGACCGGACTGGCATTCACGACCGTGGACAGATTGATGGAGAGCATGGAGTAGAAGCGGCAGAGAAAAGTCTGCTCTGGCCGCCTGCTTTTACATACTCCGTTTACAGTAAGTACGCATCGTCATCCACAGAAACAGCGGCATCTCCACAGCCGGGACAATGAGCAGGAGCCAGGGCGTCCACACCGTGATCGGACCGAATTTCAGAAATTCAAAGTAATAAGTCAGGGCATAGAAGAAAGCGTTGGTTCCGCCCAGAGCGCCGGCAGGCAGCAGAACTCTTAAATAGGCTGCCAGATTGCCGCCTATCATCATATAGAGCAAGGAGGGGGCCATGCTGAATGCAATGGTAAGTCCGGTGGAGAGCGTTGTGCTTTTGCAGGCGGAAGACAGAAACAGTATGAAGCTCACGAAAGAGAGCAGGCTGATAAGTCCGGCGAAGATGACCAGATTCTGCATCTGCCCCAGGTTGATGCCAAGCAGGGTGGCGGCCGAAAAGATGATCTGCAGTGATGTACGCCTGCATTCCCAGCCAAAGATGCTGTTGGAAATGATTGTGAAGATAGTCATGCACAGGACAAAGGCGGTGAGACTGAGCGTCAGGGCAGAGAGAATTTTTACAGAGGCCAGTCTGCGTCTGCCGTGTTTTGTGCTGCGTAGGATATCGTCCGCACCTGTCTGGTATTCTGAACTGAAGAGAGGGGCGGTTATCATGGAGCACAGGAACATGAGAATAAAAAGGTACATGCCCAGATATTCGGACATATTGGAATTATAGCCCGGATAATAATAGAACGGCATTTTTACATTGGCGTACATTTTTTCGGCGATTTGCTGTACTTTGGGTTCATTCTTATGTTCCAGGTTCAGCAGGTCGGTCAGATGAGTGCGGCAGCGTTCATAGAAGCTCAGGGCATCCGCTTCGGTAATATTTGTATACTCGGGCGCAAAACCGGTGACGGGATCAGCCATGACCTCCTGCAGTCTGCGGACGAGTGCAGACCACGGAAAAATTTCGCTGTTGTGTACGTTGAGCGGAAAGTTGTCGTAGAAGTCTCCATAGCGTTCCAGACTATCGTGATAGCTTTCCAGTCCGGCAGCCATCTTCTCCGGCATCACTTCTCCTGTTATGGGACTTTGCAGTTTTTTCTTAATGGCCAGCGCTTCTGTGCCCTTGATCGTGATCTTATGCCCGTTTTCTTCATACGTAAATTGCTCATAAGTAACCGGCACATAGGCCATAAAGATTGATAAGATTACCGCTGCCGCCAGAAATAGCAGCGTGCTTTTGGTCCGTAGGATGCGTTTCATTTCTTCTTTGTAGAGTCTTTTCATATTTGGTCACAGCTCCTTTATTGTAATGTAGTTTTTGGCAGACAGCAGGGAGAAATCTCTGTCATGCCCGGGGAAACAAATGGAGGTACAGATCCTCCAGACAGGGCATCTGGGGTACGGCATCCGGCAGATCCGACTGCTGCCCGATGTAGCGCAGACAGAGTGTACCGTCTTCTTCATTGCGCAGATTGACCACCTGCACTTTGGATTCCCACATGCTGAGTTCTTGGGGTGGGATCACGGACTGGAAAACTTTTTGATGCATTTGGGATACCAACTCCTGTGTTGTGCCCGTCTGCAGGATGCCGCCATTCTTCATAATGGCATTGCGGGAGGCGATGTACTCCACGTCTGAGACAATGTGTGTGGAGATCAGCACGATCCGGTCATGGGCGAACTCCGAGAGAAGATTGCGGAAGCGTACCCGTTCTGCCGGATCAAGTCCGCTGGTCGGTTCGTCCAGCACGAGGAACTCGGGGTTATTTAGAAGAGCCTGTCCGATGCCAACGCGTCGTTTCATGCCGCCGGAGAGCTTTACGATCTTTTTTCTGCGGACGTCGTCCAAAGACAGCTGCATGAGGAGTTCGTCAATCCTTTCTTTTGCTTCTTTATCGGTCATTCCTTTGAGTGCCGAGATGTATTCCAGATACTGTTGCACCGTGAATTCCGGATAAAAGCCAAAGTCCTGCGGAAGATAGCCGATGACTTCACGGTAAGAGTCTCCCAGTTGAGAGATATCCACGCCGTCATAACAGATACGTCCCGATGTAGGCTGCATTATGCCGCAGATCATACGCATCAGCGTTGTCTTGCCGGAGCCGTTGGCGCCGAGCAGTCCCCAAACACCGGGGGTCAGGTGCAGATTTACATCATTCACTGCCTTTTTGACCGGATTCTTCGGATTGTGTTTGTCTTTGAAATGTTTAGAAACATGTTCCAATGTAATTTCCATAAGTACCTCCTGTTATGTTATAAATAAGATGTAACTGTCCTTTTGTATGCGCAGCGCGTTGATATGGCTGCAGTAATCGAAACGCCGGATTCATATCGGGTTAGGATAACATGTTTTCGGCAGTGCCTTTACGGTGCAGATTTCTGCATTCACGGTATAATATGCCTGCACATAAGGAGGCGTATATAATCCAGCAATAGATGGCATGATCCGGCAGAAAGATCATGCTTTGTTCTACGATCAGGTAGATCAGGCAGGCGGCAGCGATGGAGAAAAGTGCGCCAATGCTGTTAAAAAGAGGTTGTTTCATACGGACCCACAGCATCAGGCAGAAGACAGCAGCCGTCAGGTAAGGGATGATCATAGACAGGAAAATGGCATTTCCTGTAAGGTTTAGCCTTTCTGCGGCTAAGGCCAGAACCGATAACATGCCAAGATCTCCGATCCCGATAAACAAAAGCGGCGCCAGCAGATTTCCACGTACCGAGAAGTATGTGGACTGCTCCAGTTCCAGCATCCGGTATTTGGAGGAGCGTGCCAGCAGCGGAATGGCGCTCATCACGATAACGCCGCTGCAAAGGCACAGGAATCTGCAGATATTGCGTTGCATCCATGGGATGCGTATGATTCCGGAGATGGATTGCATGCCATGGAACTGGAGAAACAGGGCGCACAGTGCTGCCAGCACCATTCCCTGCAGCAGCCAGATCTTAGGGGCGAAAAACCGGAACTGCTTCAGTATCATGACTCTGACAGAAATCCGGCGCCTGGCCATGGCAGCCGGCCTTGCGGCGCGAGCCAGCTCGATCGTTTGATGCAGGTGTGTATCGCAGGTAATATTTTTTTCTATGGTGAAAAAGGTATTCCATTCCTGGGTATGTTTCATAGATCCTCCTTGCAGGGTTAGGGCAGCGGCTTTTCAAAGGCCGCTTTATAAATGGTTTTGCGCAAAGCGCAGGGGCAATGATGAATCCGGTAGGTATAGGACGGTGTTCGGAAGTCATGCAGAGTCGAGGGCTTGCCGCATTGCCTTGACTGCCTTGCGAAGCCTGCTCTGTACGGTGCGCAGGGGAAGTCCCATAATGTCAGCGATCTCACGCAGCGTCAGCTCCTGTCCGTATTTTAGGAGAACCAGTTCCTGCGCTTCCTCTTCCAGGACCGCATAGGCGGCGGCAAGCTGTTGTCTGTCCTCTGCCGTCTGAAAACCGTTTTCCGTATAGCAGGCGAGTTCCATGCCGGCCTCTGACAGCAGCGTGGCTGTGGGAGCGCTGCGCTTCATGTCAATGCAGGTATTGGATGCCATCCGGTACAGGAAAGCGCGGAACTGCCCTCTGTGTTCATAGCGGTCGATAAAGCGAACCAGTTTCAGGAAAGTTTCCTGTACCGCATCCTGCGCGCTTTCCTTATCCGGCATATGCCAGAGACAATAGCGCAAAATAGCAGGATAGTAGAGAGCGATCAGCTCATCCAGACATTCTTGTCTGCCATTTTTAATTTGCCGGATTAATTCGTCTTCGTGTGTCAAAACGGACTCCTTTTGAAATGATCAAAGCAGTTAAGTTTATGGCCGAGCTTGCTCTGCAATCTCGTGATTAACATGATCAAAGCAGTAAAATATGGTGGCCGAGATTGCTCTGTGATTCCATGATTGAAATGATCAAAGCAGTTAAGTTTGTGGCCGAGATTGCTCCGCAATCTCGTGATTGAAATGATTTATCATTTCAATCTATTATAACGTGCCACCCAAAGGAAATGATTAAACATTTTTTTAATGGGAAGACGTCAGGACTGATAGGAATATGAGAGTAAATAAGAAAACCTCCGCGTATGTATGAACGCGGAGGTTTTGTCATAGTAAAATTATATCAAATTTTATTTGGCATCCTTATTCATAGGACGAACAAGGAAAATACTCATAAGCAGCGCCACGATGTAGAGCACGATCGTGAAGTACAGTACATTCTGATAACCGACCGGGTTGATGCTGTTGCCGTGGGAATCCGTGATGAATTCTCCGGTGCTGTTTACGATCAGGTTGGCAAGCTGGTTGCCGCTGAGTCCTGCAAAAGCCCATGCCGACAAGGTAATTCCATGCAGTGCGCTGATGCTGCCCATACCGTAGTGGTCGGACAGAAGCGTCGGTACGTTGGAGAAACCACCGCCGTATCCGGCATTGACAACAAAGATCAGGCCCAGAACAAGTACAATTAACAACATGTTACCCTGACCATTCTTGATGCCGCCCGTCAGCATTACCAGTGCAGTAAAGATGATGGAAAGTATGAAGATCAGTTTATAGATCGTATTACGGTCTTTCATGGTGTCTGCCCATGCGGAAAAACCGAGACGGCCGCCTGCATTAAAGATGGCGGATACCGTGGAGATAACGCCTACGGCACCGGCGAGGCCGATACATTTGACGATCATCTTCTCCTGGGAGATCAGTGCAAGACCACAGGTGATATTAATATAGAACATCAGCCAGATGCCGATATAGTTGGCAATCGGTCTTGTCTTGATGACTGCCATGATACCCTGTCCTTTTTCTTTCTTCTGAGGTTCATGCCAGCCTTCGGGTTTCTTAAGCAGGATATGTCCTGCAAACATCATAATGAAATACACAACTGCAAGGATCAGGAACATCTTATAGATGCCGCCCTCGCCGAGGTTCTCAAGCATTGCCTGCATGATCGGGCTGGCGATTGCCTTGGCAGCGCCGAATCCCGCCACAGCAAGACCGGTTGCCAGACCTTTTCTGTCCTCAAACCAGAGCATGAGCGTCTTGACCGGAGATAAGTAGCCGGTTCCAAGGCCGATTCCCATAATAAAACCATAGCATATGTAGATACCGATCAGAGCCAGCAGGCTGTGCTGATGCTGACCTCCATAGTAGATGAAAAATCCGGTGCCCGCCATACCGGCTGCAAAGCAGATTGCAGCGATGAGGGAAGATTTATGGATGTCTTTCTCTACTACATTTCCTAAAAATGCCGCCGACATTCCTAAAAAGAAGATCGCAAAGCTGAACGCCCATTCAGTGGCTCCCTTGGTAAAACCGATGTAGTCTGCGATTTCCTGACTGAAGATAGACCAACAGTAGACCGTACCGATACTGCAATGGAGCAGAAGCGCCGGGATAGCGGCACATACCCATTTGTTTTGATTCGTTTTCATTGTGCTGAGTGTCCTTTCTTTCGTTATAGAAATATACCAAAACGCAAAACAGGGATAGCAAAATCCCACTACATTTTACTCCTTATGCAGGAAAAATTCAAGGTGCTTTCTTATGTAGAAATTCTTGTATAGAAAAAAACGATGTGGTATTATATATAAAGATAAAATATTTTAGATTATTTGCCGTACAACGGATGGTAACGGCATGATGAATGGGGCGATACGGGAGAAGAGACGGTACACGTGCCAGTGGAACAGAGGCACAGTGGAAATGGGGGAATTGAAGATGGAGAGCGTTTTTCGGCTATACGGGACTGAGGAATCGAATCGGGATTATCTCACCGGGTTATGTAACAGGCGTGGGCTGGGTGTTATATGGGAGCATCTGCCGAAAGATAAGACGGTTCATTGTATTTATGTAGATGTGGATAATTTTAAGCTTGTGAACGATACATATGGACATGCAAAAGGTGATGCGCTGCTCATTTATATCAGCAATCTTTTGCAGGATATTTTCCGCGATCAGCTGGTCATCAGGATGGGTGGGGACGAGTTTACCATTCTGTGCAACGGCGCGATTTGCGTGGATGACATTAAGGACAGGATGGCATATCTTCAGACAGCGATCAAGAGCGGTAAGTTTGACGCCAATGTGGAGAAGCTTTTATCTTTCAGTGTCGGCGTTACTTTTGACCAGGTCGTTTCTACCGGGCTTCATGAGATTCTGGAGCAGGGAGATGTGGCGATGTACCATGTGAAGAAGCATGGGAAAGGGCGTTATATCGTATACGATGAGATCCGGGATCGGATTGAGGAGGAGAAAGCTATCAAAGAGCGGGCATTGTCAGATATGGCAATGCAGGAGATTGAAATCCTGTACCGGCCGGTAGTCTATGTACAGACTTCTGACGTAATCGGAGCCGAAGTGGTGCTGCAGTGGAACTTTCCGGGCAGGGGGATCATTCCGGAAGAAAAGTTTCTGCCTATTTTTAAACAATATGGTATCGACGCGCAGACCAATGCCTATCTTCTGGAGGAGGTATGTAAGCAGAAAGCGCAGTGGCGCAATACGGAGCTGTTTGAACTGGAATTCTATGTAAGGATGTCCGCACGCTATCTTCTGCAGGAGGGGAGTGTCCAGACGATTCTTGCATGCATCGGCAAGTATGACCTCCCGCTTGAGGAGATGAAATTATGTATTGATGAACAGGAGTTTCGAGACAACGAGGAGAAGATGTTTGGTGTCGTACAGGCGCTGATCGATGCGGGCTGCTATGTCGCCATCAATGATTTTGCCACGGCCTCTTCCCTGACGATTCTGCGGCGTATTCAGGCCAGAATCCTGAAGCTGGATGCCAAGCTTCTGGCGGAGGCGCAGGAGAATAAAAAGGTGGCATGTATCCTGCGGAACGTGATCAGTCTTGGACGTGATCTGCATTACGGTATCGTAGCGCAGGGCGTGGCTGATGAGCGTCAGATCAAGATGCTTGCAGGATATGGCGCGCAATTTGGCACCGGCGATTTCTACGGTACGCCCTGCGATGCGGATTCCTTTGGACAGCGCTACCGGAACAGACTGTTTTATATCAGGAAAAAACGTCCGGAGATATTTCCTTTTGACGGCAGTTTGTCTGACGAGGGACAAAAATATACAGGCAATTTTATCGGTGATGGACTGCAGTATGGGGCAGGTGTGTATGACGGACAGGGCGCTCTGGAATTCCCGGGCGGCGGTGTGAAAGAGAATCTGCTTATGCTGCCCAAGGACATCATGTACAGCGACAGCTATTCGATCTGTTTTTGGATCAATCCGGGAGCAGATCAGCCATGGACCAGCATTATTTATGTCACATATAAAGACGGGTTCATGAGCCTGATGCCGACCAGCGGGCATGGAGACATGTTTTTCCGTATTAAAGACGACAGGGAAGCCAATGAGTGGCATGATATTATGTGCCGGAAAGCGGTGCCGGGACAATGGGCATACATCTGTGCGACTTATGATGTGATCACGCATATTGGCAAGATGTACTTTAACGGTCTGATGGTGGGCAGCAGAGAGAACATGCCGAATTTAAAGATTCCGGAGCAGTTTATAGTCGGCGGGGATGAGTACCAGAACTCCTACGAAGGAAAGCTGGCAGGTCTGGAAATCTATCACTATGTTCTCTCCGCAGAGCAGATACAGGAGAAATTCCGCGCGTATCAGCAGGAGCCGTCTTATCTCGGAACAGACGGCAGGAAATAACGGATGAAATGCAGGCTTAATATTATGCCGTTATGAGTGCTTTCTTAGCCTCAGCAACGATGTGGCAGTTCGTTCTGTAGATACTGTATTCGCTCAGGGCGGGCAGTCCCATAGGAACACCCTCTTTGCGGTAGAGCATACCGCTGTCTATGATTTCTTTAGCCGACAGATGATAGCAGGTGATCTCGGTATCTGCGACAAACTGTCGAATTACATCAGGAGTTACGCCGGCGCCTGCCATGATCTGCGGGCCGCCGGTTTCTTTTTGCAGAGCGCACAGTTTTTGGATCAGAGGCATACCGGTCAGACAGTCTGCTTCCTGGCCGGATGTGAGGATAGTGTCGATGCCGAGTCCGGCAGCCTGTGTATAAGCCCGTATAGGATCGGCGCACACATCAAAAGCCCGGTGTAATGTTATCTTCATCGATCCGGCAGCTTCGACTAATTCCGACATCTGTGTCATATTCAAATTTCCGTCCGGCGTAAGGCAGCCGATGACGACGCCGTCGGCACCCATATCTTTGAATTGCTGAACTTCCTGTCGGATGATCTCGTATTCGTGTTCTGTATAGAGAAAATCACCGAAGCGGGGACGCAGGAGTACCCGGATCGGCAGGCTGCATACTTTTCTGATCTGTGCAAACAATGCAGGGCTGGGTGAAATGCCGCCTATGATCAATGCAGCACACAGTTCTAATCTGTCTGCGCCGCCTTTAGCCGCCGCGATGGCGGATTCCACACTGTCCACGCAACATTCCAGGATTCGTTTATTTTCCATGATGATCCTCATTTCCGCGCCGCTTTCGACGCAATCTGAATTCTGTCTGCCCCTCACGTCGTAAGGAAAGGCAGAGTCTGTTTCCCATTCGACTTGCTACATATTATATCCTATTCATGTTCTCATTTCCATGCGAAGTTACCGGAATCTTTATAAAGTCGTATAAAGCTGTATAAAGCAGTGCGGTTGGGCACATCTTATACAAAAAGCGGCAGACTGTGGTTTCTATGGAAATCCGGCTGTCTATTGTCCGGAAAAAGAAGAGAAAGGGTAAAATCATGGAATCTGTTTGGAATGAGACTATATCTCTGCCGCACTTCGGAAGTCTGCAGGGGAATGTGGAGACGGATGTGCTGATCATTGGAGGCGGTATTACAGGCATTTTGTGCGCTCATTTTCTGCAGGAGAGAGGGATAGATTACCTTCTTGTGGAGGGGGAACGTATCTGCCAGGGTGTGACTGGCAATACTACGGCCAAGATTACGGCCCAGCATGGACTGACTTATGCAAAACTGATCAGGAATGAGGGGCTGGAACAAGCGAAGCTGTATCTGGAGGCCAATCAGCGGGCGGTAGAGATGTATGCCCGGCTGGCGGTGGATATTCCTTGTGATTATATGGAAAAAACAGCCTATGTCTATTCTGTGGATCAGAGAAAAAAGCTGGAGCAGGAGGCAAGAGCCTATGGAATGCTGGGGCTGGATGATGAGATTGTGAATCCTGCGGAGCTTCCGTTTCCTACGGCGGGAGCGGTCGGGATGGAGAAACAGGCCCAGTTTCATCCTCTTAAATTTCTGGCAGGCATTGCAAGAGGACTTAACATATATGAGCATTCCTTTGTCACCCAGTGGATGCCTGGAAAAGTGATCACTAAGAGGGGCAGCATTACTTGCAGGAAAGTTATTTTTGCAACACATTATCCGGTTGATAATAAGCACGGGTGTTATTTTTTGAAACTGTATCAGCATCGTTCCTACGTGATCGCTTTAGAAAATGCGGCGCAGATGGAGGGCATGTATGTGGATGAGGCCAGACAGGGTATGTCCTTTCGCAGCTGCGGCCAGCTTCTTCTTCTGGGAGGAGGCGGTCACAGAACCGGCAAAAAGGGCGGTAACTGGCAGGAGCTGCGGGAGTTTGCAAAAAACCATTATCCACAAGCCGTAGAGCGGTATCATTGGGCCGCACAGGACTGTATGCCTCTGGATCAGGCCCCGTATATCGGCGTTTATTCTGCGTCTATGCCAGACTGTTATGTGGCCACAGGATTTGGAAAATGGGGAGTCACATCTGCAATGATATCCGCGATGATGCTGGCGGATCTGGTGCAGGGAATTGAAAATCCTTATGTTAAAATCTTCAATCCGTCGAGAAGTATTATGAAGAAACAATTGTTATTTAATGTGGCGGAATCCATGTGGAATATGCTTACACCTACGGTACCTCGCTGTCCTCATCTGGGATGCGCCCTGAAATGGAATGCGGCGGAACACACATGGGACTGTCCCTGCCATGGATCCAGATTTACCAAAGAGGGAGAGCTGCTGGATAATCCGGCAAACGACAGAATATGGCGACAGTAAGTTTGACGTGTGAAAGCAGAGGTGTTATACTTTGATTTATGATGGATAAAATAAACGGAAAAGATAAGACAGGAAGTATAATGACCAGGAGGAGAGGATACGCGATTGCGATATTCTTTGTTGTGCTTTTTGCGCTCTTTTCCGTTTTGTTCTGGAGAGTTCCCGTCCGTTGGAAGATTGAGACGCTGAATCTGCCGGAGGGATGCGAAATGGTGTACCCTCTTAAAATGGAGATCACGGATGTGCACTGGTGGCATATTAGTGGCGAGAAAGTCCTGCGGTGTGAAGAAGGCTACCAGGCGGCAAAAGAGTATATTGAGACGCATAACTCAGCCCTGAAGCTGCATAATCTCAGGTTCTGCGGGTATGGCGCCATGTCCTGCGACTATATATATGATTCTGAGGAAGACCCCTATTTTGCAGAACGCTATGATACGGATGAATATATTAAGATCATTTATGAGAAGAAGCTGAGTTGGTAGCATTGTCTTCCACCGGTTTCCATGCCTGACCAAAATTGATATCCTTAAACAGCGCGGCCAGACCGCTGATCTGTTTGAGACGAAGAATCTCATCTTTGTCCATGCCCAGATGTTTGGCGATCCATGCATCACTTCTGCCAAGTTCATGTAATTCCCTGACAATATTGCTCATAAGATCCACATCGTGGGAACCGCGTGCGCGGTTGTGCCGGACTGTGCTTGCCATACGGTTAGACAGCGGCTTATCGATTACCGTGACGGGCAGCATGCCGTGTTCCCGTTCATAGATATCATGATATTCTTTCATTACACGCCAGCGGTGAAAGCCGTCCACAATTACGTAAATATCCTGGCTTGCAGAATAATAACACACGATTGGCATTGTGTAACCATCCTCCCTGATGCTGTCATAGAGCAGTTTCATCTCAGGAGGCGCGACGCTGTTCGGATTGTAGGTGTTTGGAACGATCTTCTCGAAAGGAACCGAGATGATGTTGTATACAGGACTCTGAAACGTTTTATTTGGCATGAATCAATTCTCCATATTTTCGTTTGATCTTATCGATTCGTAACTGTTCCTGCTTGGTCGGGCCAAAGCCCATAAAGCGGCAGGTATGGTCGTTTTTTAATATGCAGTAGCACATCCGTTTCCAACTCGGAATATCTTTGGTGGATTTGATATCGTCCGTATTGTCCGGGATATCCCCGATGAAGACGATTCTTGCGTTTTTCATCAGTGTGTAGTTGGATACGCCGTTTCTTCGGATATTGTATCCGTGGTCGAGCAGTTCCTGAATTACATGCTCATCCAGACCACCGCCTGTCTTATGCCAGAATTCGATGGAGGTATTAAACTTTTTCACATAGTTATTGCGCAGCCTTGTCGGGAGGGTATCGAGCAGGAATTTCGTGTAAGATTCCCAGGTATGTCCCTCGGGCAGCGTGACATTGCGATAGCCCATGGCTTTGGTCTTACCGTAGATCGATCCAAAATTGGCGCCGCGGACACGGCCCACAAGCTTTGTCCATATTTCCGGATCGATGACCCTGTACAGATTCAGGGCGTCTTTGGAATAATCGTTAAAGGGCGATGCGACACGCATCTGGTCAATCTTTAGCCCCGCTTTATAGTAAAGGTCATACAGGGTATTGTAGTCGTACTGAAAACGGTAATTAGCTACCCATACATCCTGATTGGACCAGTCGTAAAGCGGTGAGGCGCACCACACGTCTTTAAACTGCTTGGTGATCCAGCACATGCCATTGTAGCCGTACTTCTTGTTGATGATGCCGCTGTATCGCTGCAGCGATTCATCCGCGCGGATGCCGAGCAGGCATACTGTCTTATTGTAATCGTGAGATTCCCTGTAGAAACGGCCGAACTGCTTGGCAAGGTCTTCCTGATGCATTCGATAACGGTAGTGATTAAATGGATTGTCCAAGGTGATCACGTAGGGGTAATCCGGCCTTTTACGAACCCATATGTCTTCTTTTTTATCATCCCACGGATACCAGTACATCTCATAGCTGCTGAGCGCCGTTCTGGTCGCCATCGGCAGGCAGACCCAGTACAGATCACATTCTCCCTCAAGTGCCTTGAACGTTCTCGTAACGTATTCCGTAGTCATGGTGTACTGCGCTTCGAAATCCTGATGAAATACGCCAATCCGGCGGTCCGGATAGTATCTGCGTCTGAAATCCAACAGGAGATTTAACAAAACGCCGCTGTCTTTGCCGCCGCTAAAGGACACATAAATATTGGCAAACTCCTGAAACAGGTAGTGAAATCGCTCCTGCACAGCCTCAAAAACACTTCTTTCTTCATATCCTTTTACCATCATAGGGAATTCCTCCGGAAGCTGACTGACCTGTGAGTGAGAGCGGCAGTCGAACTAAACATTGCTATTGTATCACGGAATTGTCGGTTTTTGCTAAATTTTACCAAAATTTAACATTTTTTGCCATATGGGGCAGGCAGCAATGGCTGAGCCATTTTGTAAATGATTGTTTAGCAATACCATATATGCTATATTAGATAGGGAAAGAAGCAGGAAGAGGCTTTATATTTCAGGAGGGAAATTGATGCAAGTGGGTGTTTAAGAATATGCGCACAAACAAAGAATGGAGTATTTCTATATGGTGGAAAATCAAAACACGGAATGGAAACAATGCTGGAAAGACGAGTATCTGAAATGGATCTGCGGTTTTGCGAATGCACAGGGCGGGAAAATATATATTGGGACGCAGGATGACGGGACAGTGATTGGAATAAAAGACAGCAAAAAGCTGTTGGAGGATATTCCGAATAAAATTCAAAATAAGCTTGGTATTGTTGCAGATGTGAATTTGTTAATGGAAAAAGGCCTGGAATATATAGAAATTGTTGTCCATCCGTGGGCATTTCCAGTTAATTATAATGGGGAATATCACTATCGAAGCGGGAGCACAAAGCAACTGTTAAGAGGCAATGCACTGACTAATTTTTTGATGGCAAAAACCGGAATGAAATGGGATGCGGCAACAGTATCAAATATATCCGTAGCAGATTTGGACAAAGAAAGTTTTGACATTTTCAGAAGAGAAGCGCTGCGTAGTGGCCGCATGACGAAAGACGATTTGAATATTCCTGATGATGAGCTTTTAGAAAAGCTGGATTTAGTGGCCGGCGGTAAACTGAAGCGCGCTGGAGCATTATGCTTTTATAGAACACCAGAAAAAATTATCGGCGGCTGTTATGTGAAAATTGGAAAATTTGAAGGAAGTGAGTTACTGTATCAGGATGAAGTGCATGGGTCATTGCTAATTATGGCTGATCGGGTAATTGATCTCATTTATTTGAAATATTTAAAGGCGGCAATTTCTTATTATAAGGAAACAAGAGTAGAAACTTATCCTTTTGCGCGTGACGCGGTGAGGGAGGCGGTTTTCAATGCGCTTATTCATTGTAATTGGGCGGATAATGTGCCAATTCAGATTCGTATTGAAGATGAGAACATGTTCATCAGTAATTGCAGCATGCTTCCATTCGGATGGACTGCAGAGACGCTGTTGGGCACGCATACGTCTAAACCTTATAATCCGGATATTGCAAAAGTATTTTATCGGGCAGGATATATTGAAAGTTGGGGACGTGGTATTCAAAAAATATGTGATGCCTGTAAAAATTTAGGTGCTGAGAAACCGGAATATATTGTTCATGGTGAGGATATCATGGTGAAATTTAAGGCGCTTCAAAGTGCTAAGGTGACTGAAAAGGTGACTGAAAAGGTGACTGAAAAGGTGACTGAAACTTTAACGCAGAGCGAAAAGCTGATTCTTAATATTTTACGGACGAATCCGAAAGTTACATATAATGAAATGGCTGATGAACTTAATGTTAGCCGAAAAACGATTGCACAGAAAATTAAAATATTAAAAGATAAAAATGTAATTGTTAGAGTAGGTACGGCCAGAAAAGGGTACTGGAAGTTGTATTAACCGCCATTTAAAAATGAAAATTCGTTTGATGAGTGTTTTCATATTATAAACCAGGCGGGCAGGAAGATGGGTATGAAAGTTTTAATTGTTGAAGATGAAATACGAATTCGAGAAGGTCTGGAGATCTTATTGGGGAAATTTCAGGATCTTGAGTTGATCGGGGTAGCGGAAGACGGAGAAGAGGGACTGGAGGCTATTAGAAAGTGGAATCCGGATATCGTGATCACGGATGTCAGGATGCCCAATATGGATGGTCTTGAGATGCTCAAACAGGTGGCGGCAGAGGGAATAAAGATCAAAACAATTGTTCTCAGTGCGTATTCAGAGTTTGAGTATGCAAGACAGGCAATGAAGCTGGGTGTGACAGAATATTTGCTAAAACCCGTCTCCGTCCATGAATTTTCAAATGCCATAGAAAATATCAGACGTGAAATTGAGGAGGAACAACAGAGAAATCCCTCTCAGCTGGGGACACTGGAACATATTCTTCAGGCGATCCTGAATAATCAATTGGAAATTAATGATGAAGTGTTGGCGTATTTAAAAAATAATTATCAAATAGAAGAAAAGCAGCCGTATGTTATTTTGTGCGTATATTTAGGCGGGGATTATGAGCGCAGCCTGGAGACTGATAAGCGGTATTTTCAACAGACGTTATCGTATTATGACACTTCTTATGCCATTATAGAGTCCGAATACCATAATTCCATTGTAATTATTATGTACGGATATCAAAATGCGAGCGATCTGGAGAGATGGCTGCAGAGACAGATTTTAGGGTACTCAGAGCAAACGCTTGCAGTAGGATGGTTTGAGATGAATGAGATCAGGAATCTCAAGGCAGGATTTGATCTGTTATATCCCTATATGGATTGGAATATATCGCTGAATAAAAGAATCCTGATCTCTTATCCGAAGATAAAGAATGTACAGACGGCGGCCTGTATTTATCCGATGGATATCGAGACGAAAGTAAGGCTTCTGATGTGTAATGACTATAATAAGGAGAAGATTGCGGAGCAGGTCGATAAATTTCACGAAACATTTCAGGATGGACAGATTTATTTACCCAAGGAGATCAAAGAATGCTATGTACGGTTTTTGTGGGCGATCATCGGTCTGGCTAAGGAAATGGGGTATTTGAAATCAGAAGAGATCGAGCAGCAGACGGTACTCAATCTGATCATGAATGCCAAGATAAGAGAGGAGCTTATCTTCGCGGCTAATATGGTCTTCTCAGCGATCAGGGCGGAATCGGAAGAAAATGTATCGCATTTGACGGTTCGGAAAATGAAAGGACTTATTAAAGAATACTATCGGAGTATTACTCTGGAAGAGATCGGAGCAAAGCTCAATGTGACGCCGGAGTATCTGGGAACCCTGTTTCATAAGGAAGTGGGCGTTTCTTTCAGCAATTATATTAAAAAATACAGAATAAACAAGGCTAAGGAACTGCTGTGCGGAACAGAGATGAAGCTGTATCAGATCGCAGAGGAAGTGGGCTATACGGATTCCAAATATTTTAGCAAAGTATTTAAGGAAACAACCGGGCAGCTGCCGACGGAATACAGAAAGATATATAAATAGAGAGAAACAACTTTTGTTCATTCCTCCCTTTTCAAGATTTTTCGTATTTTAAAAATATTGGGAAACGATACAATATTTTTATGAGAAATCGAAGGGAGGAATTTTTGTGAACAAAATAAAGAAATTTTTCAAGTATGATAACGTCGGGTTGCTATTTGCACTGCCCGCTTTTATCTATATGCTGGTATTTGTAGGATATCCGATCATAAGTAATGTCATTTTGAGTTTACAGAATGTTACGGTCAAGAATCTTGTACACGGGGAAAAGCTGTTTATTTTTCTGGACAATTATAAAGAACTGCTGCAGGATGAAGTTTTTTGTAAGGCGTTATGGAATACGATAGAGTTTACCGTTGTATGTCTTGTGTTCCAATTTCTCATCGGTTTCGCATTGGCATTGTTTTTGAATAAAAAGTTTTCTTTTGCAAAACCTGTCAGAGGTCTGCTGATGATTCCCTGGATGATTCCCATGACTGTCACGGCATTGGTTTTCAAACTGCTGTTTGCAGGAGATATCGGGATCGTTAACTATATGCTGAAAAGCATGGGACTGATCCAGCAGAATATTGACTGGCTGACAAGTCCGAAGACGGCGATGTTTGTGGTCATTGCATCGAACGTGTGGATTGGCATTCCCTTTAATACGATTCTGATCTCGACGGGGCTGACGACGATTCCCCAGGAACTATATGAAAGCGCATCCATCGACGGAGCGGGAAAGATACAGGCTTTTCTTAAGATCACGCTGCCATTGATGCGTTCCACGATTGAATCCGTGCTTGTGTTAGGCTTTATTTATACATTCAAGGTGTATGATCTTGTATATGTGTTAACTCAGGGTGGGCCTGTCAACTCTACGCATCTGCTGTCGACCTATTCCTACAAACAGTCTTTTGAGCTGTTTAATTACAGTATGGGCTCTGCAGTTGCAAATATACTGTTGGTGATCCTGTTGATCGTAGGTTCATTTTACTTAAAGATCACAATGGCAGAGGAGGAGAGATGATGAACAAAGAATTGAAAAAGAGATCCAATATATTAATGTGTATCATATCAATAGTTATTTTATGTGTATTACTCTTCCCTGTTTTTTGGACATTTATTACTTCCCTGAAAACGGAGCAGGAGATCTTTCAGAATCCGCCGACATTTTATCCTCACGTATTGAATACAAAATCATATGCGGCACAGGTGGAAACCGGGGATTTCAATATGTTCCGTTCATTCCTGAACAGCTTTATAATTTCGCTTGGGGCAATGGTGATCGCGGTCCTGCTTGCCGTTCCGGCATCCTATTCGATTGCCAGATACCGGTTCAGGGGCAGAAACGGAATGCTGCTCTGTTTTCTGGTGACGCAGATGCTGCCCGTATCGGTGCTGCTGACGCCGATGTTTATCATGTTCAGAAACATGCATTTGTATAATACATGGGGGGCGTCGATCTTGTCGGATGCAACCATTGGCATACCCTTTTCCATTTTGATACTGAAAAATTATTTTGCTTCAATCCCCAAAGACCTTGAGGAGGCTGCCTGGGTTGACGGGTGCAACAAGTTTATGACATTTATGAGGATATTAGTTCCAATAGCGAAGCCGGGAATCATCGTATGCGCGATCTTTTCATTTCTATATGCGTGGGGAGATCTGGCCTACGGAATGACATTTATTCTGGATCAACAGAAAAGACCTATTACTGCCGGGATATTCAATTTCATGGGACAGTATGGAACAAGGTGGAGCTATTTGACGGCCTTTGCCATCGTGACGATCATACCGGTTTCCCTGATATTTATTTTCATGCAGAAGTATATCATTGCCGGTATGACCAGCGGAGCGGTGAAAGGATAGAGGACGGGGAGATTTTTATAAGGCGGGCAGAAGAGAGGGAATAACATCCTCTCTTTTGCTCCTTTTATTGCTTCCGGATATTTTTTAAGATAATATGAATTTGAAATGCAAAACAAAGCAGTTGGAGATGATAACAGGATGAAGAAAAACAGTTTGCAGAAAAAGCTTTTTCAGATATTTGCGATCGCTTTAACGATACCTATCGTTTTGTTCAGCGTATTTATGTCGTTTAACACTTTTACGATGTTAAGACGAAATACGGAAAATCTGATGCAGGTCAATACGAAGCAGATGAGTGATAATATCAGGCTTATGATTGATTCTTATGAGGATCTGCTGTACCAGGCGTATACGGATGACCGTATGGTAGGATATATGGACAAGATCAACAACGGTCAGGACATACCTGTCACCACAGGGCAGATCAGACGCTATATACAAGGATTACTCAATGCAAAGGATTATATTAAGGCGATCACCATTATCAGTGTAGACGGAAGGGTGATCACATACGATCAACTGACGCCTGCCACTTATGAAAGCTCCTGGTTAGGTAATTATAGTATCACGAAAGAACAGATCTATGATGAGGTGAGCGCAGATAACGGAATGCATTTGTTTCCTACAGAATATGCGAAAAGGTTTGCAGGCGAGGACTATTATCTGTTTCATTTAGCGCATAGGATCATAGACTACAAAGATCTGGAGAAAGAAATCGGAATCGTTGTGCTGAGTCTGGATGAAGAACTGTTAAGCGGTATACTGCAGATGGATGGGGAAGGGGTATGTTATACGTTTTTGACGGATGGGAGGAACCGGATCTTTTCCGCTGCCCAAAAGGAAATGATCGGGAAAACCTTTGACGGCACGGATGCGGACATAAAAGAGGTTTCTGATCTGTATCAAACGGATACGCCGGAGCTGGTGGGATATTCTCCACTTTATATGTCCTCGAATCAATATCATGACGAGAGGTATGACTTAAATGTCATTACGATGACGGATCAGAGTTCTTTTATTCTGGAAATATTAAAAAAAGTGGGGCTGATCGTTGCAGTAGGCGCGGCTCTGTTTCTGATGGACGGCATTCTGATCAGAAAGCTGACGGGTGAGTTAACAGATTCCGTGCAGCATATTGTTGTCAAGATGAAAGAAGTGGAGGAAGGGGATCTGTCTGTGAGAGTCCGGATGAAGGACAAAATGCCGTTGGAGATCGAGACGATAGCGGAACAGTTTAACGGGACACTGGAGCGGCTTGGCGTAGCTATGGAAAAGCAGAGGACGGCTGAGATCAAGGCATTGGAAGCGCAGATCAATCCTCATTTTATGTACAATACGCTGGATACCATCAACTGGATGGCGATCAAGCAGGAAGAATATGATATCAGCAATGCGATAAATTCACTGGCCCAGATATTGCGGTACGCCATTTCAAATTATAATGAGAGAGTGCCGGTACGGGATGAGGTGAAGTGGCTCAAACAATACGTCTTTTTACAGCAATACCGGTTTAAGAATAAGTTTGTTTATCATATAGAGGTGGAGGAAGAGATCATGAATTATAGGATTCATAAGCTCCTGCTCCAGCCTTTTGTGGAGAATGCGATCATTCATGGCTTTGAGAAAGGGCAGGATCAGTATTTACTTGAGGTGGTTTTGCGGGAAACAAATGAGGAACTGGAGATGGTGATCCGTGATAACGGAAAAGGAATGGATGCGGACATCGTTGATAAAATCAATGCAGGTTATGATATTGATGGGGATGAAAAGGGACATATCGGAATCAGCAATGCAATCAACAGAATTCATATGTACTGTAAAGCAAAGGAAAAAATAGTGATAAAAAGCGAGTTGAAAAAGGGGACGGAAGTCACAATAAGAATACCGGTCAGTGTGTTGTCCAAGGAAGATTAGGTTTAGAAATTTCTCCCTTTTTAAAGAATTTTGGCGTATTGCTAATTGTTATATATTTATATAATGAACTTGTCAGAAAAATTAATTTGGAATTGGAGGATATGTAAATGAAGAAAAAGAGAATTTTGTCTATGCTTATGACGGTATGTATGATGGGCATGGTTCTTGCCGGATGCGGATCGGGTTCAGGACAGGATGCCGCGGCGGATGCACCGCAGGCGGAAACCAGTACAGCGCAGTCTCAGGATAACGCAGAGAGCGCTGAGCCGGCGGCTTCGGCAGGAGAAGCTTCGGCAGAGGGAACCGTAACCATTTGGTATTATTGGGAGACGGAGGGACATCAGGAGGCGCTGAATCATATTATTGAGGAATTCAACGGATCTCAGAGTGGTGTTACGGTAGAGGCGAAATATGTTCCTTTTGCAGATTTCAAGAAACAGTTATCTATCGGCGCGTCCGCTTCGGAGCTGCCTGATCTGGTTATCTTGGACAATCCCGATCATGCTTCCTACGCGGCGATGGGAATTTTCGCTGATCTGACAGGTAGATTTGACGTGAGCACCTATTATGACGGACCGGTAAATTCCTGTACACTGGATGGAAAACTGTATGGCGTACCTTTTGGAAGCAATGATCTTGTACTGTTTTATAACAAGGATATGCTTGAGACAGCCGGCTGTGAAGTGCCGACAAACTGGGATGAGCTTTTAGCAACGGCCAAAGCATGCACGACGGACACGGTTTCCGGTTTTGCACATTGTGCGCTGCAGAACGAAGAAGGCACTTTCAATTTCCTGCCCTGGGTGTGGTCAACAGGTACAACGTCTTATGCGATCAATTCCGAAGGCGGAATTAAGGCTCTGAATTTTGTGAAAGAAATGGTTGACTCCGGCGCCATGACTAAAGAAGCGATCAACTGGACGCAGGGAGATACGATGCACCAGTTTATCGCAGGCAACCTGGCAATGATGATCAACGGCACATGGCAGATTCCGACTATGAGAGAGGATGCGCCTGATGTAAACTGGGGCGTAGCTCCGATTCCGATCGATGCACAGCCTGTTTCAGGTCTGGGCGGCGAGAATTATGCGGTGATCGCAGGAGGAAACGAGGAAGGAGCAATTAAATTCCTTGAGTATGCGGTAAGCGGCGATACCTGTCTTTATATGATGCATCAGATGGGCTATATTTCTTCTGATTCTACGATTGCAGAGGGACAGTTTGAGGGAGACGAGGTTTATCAGGTATTCGTAGACCAGATGAAGTATGCGCAGGCAAGAGGTCCGTTACCGGAGTGGCCGGAAATTTCCGATGCGATTTCACTGGCTTTCAATAAAGTGATCACCGGAGACAGCGAACCGGAACAGGCAGCGGCAGAAGCCCAGGAAACGATCGATAAGATTATGGGACAGTAAGTAATATATTGGTAATATGAGGGAGTATAAATAAAATGGAAAGAGAACGGCACCGGTTGAGCGATCGACCAGGGCTGTTCTTTTTTTATTACAGGGAACCTTTTTGGCCTTGGGGTGGTCATAATATACAGAAGCCGGTAAAATTAACGTTGATGTTATATTCTGCAGAATAAAGTCCGGTGGATCACAAGATTGAATAAATTCTCTGATGAGTAGTTTAGTTCAACAAACTGAACAAGTTCAGTTGGAATTTGTGACGCTTTGGAATAGACGAAAAAATCCAAAATCGGAAAGGAGGAGACAGGCCGATGAGGGAGGAAGTGTTTGAACAGCGGATACGGGAATATACGCCGAATATGTACAGGCTTGCCTACGGTATTTTACAAAACCATGACGACGCACAGGATGCTGTGGGAGAGACGGTACTGAGAGCCTTTGAAAAAATACATACGCTGCGCAAGCCCGAATGTTTTCGGGCGTGGCTGATGCAGATTACGGCAAATGAGGCAAAAAAGATCTACGCCGGAAACAAGCGGAGGATCCCGCAGGAGAATATGGAAGAGCTCATGCCGGCATTCCGGGACGATTATCACGAACTCTGGGATGTGGTGATGGGATTGGAAATGGTTTACCGGGAGGCGATTCTGCTCTATTTCTATGAGAGTCTTTCCATCCGGGAGATCGCAAAGGCGCTTCATGTTCCGGAGGGTACGGTAAAATCCCGTCTTTCCAGAGGAAAGAGGTTGCTGCGTGAGAAGCTGTCGGATATATGATGTGTGTAGAGGGTTTTCGATGCAAAAGGAGGTTCGGACCATATGAAAAATAAAGCAGATCAATTGGAGCGGGATTTATTCTGCATGGCAGAGCGGGAAAAAATGATACTGCCGGAGACAGTAGATAAAGAGGTTGATGATAAGCTTGCCCAGATACACTGGTCAAATTCCAGGGGCAGGATGACGTGGAAAAAGGCAGTGATTCTGGCAGCGGCGCTTGTGGCTACGTGTTCCCTTACCGTGACGGCAGCGGTGGGAGCCCTGCAGCGACGTATGGAAGCCATGAACGAACGGGAGATGGAGGATTATTTTGTACAGATTTATACCAGCAAGGTGGGAGCGGATAATTACAGCCGTCCCCTGACAGATATAGAGCGGGAGCGCATAGACAGGCTGCGCACTTCCTATGAGGAGGAAGCGGTATTTCCTCAAAAGATTCTGACCATGATTTCCTCCCCGGATGAATATAAGGGAAAAGGCGTGGCTTTTTACAAGGATACGTCCACCTTTTTTCTTCCGGAAGAGACCATGAGCGATGAGGAGCTTCTTGAGGTGATTGATTTCATGTATAAGCGGGATTACAGTCTGCAGACCATGAATCAAAAGATTGAGGAGGGAGAAATTCCTTTCCCGGAACAGCAGATTGCGCAGCAGAGTGCCAGGGAAGAAGCGGCAGGGGAAGAAAAGCCGGCAGGGGGAAGAGATATGCTCCAAAATCCAGGGCAGGAGCTGACGATTTCCTATACGGGAGATTTGGAATTTCAGTATATTGCGTCGGGGCAGAACTGCATTTTCCTGACAGGAGAGAGCAGCATCCACAAGATGGAGATCGGAAGCAGTGACTCAGAGCCGCTCTTTGACGATTTTGAAACGGAGACTTATGTAAATGCAATGTACGAGGATAAAAAGGGAAATCTTTATCTGGGTCTGTATGAGCGCATGGATGACGGTGATGACAGCGCATACAGCATAACATCGGGGGGAGTGCGCTACAAGACATGGCTCTGGATTCTGAATAGGGACAGGAAGATAATCCGAAAAGTGGATATCTCATCACTTCTGGAACAGGAATACGGGGTGCGAAGCCGTATGATAAGAAGAATTGTTGTGGATGAGCAGGGTTATATCTATGTCCGTGCAGCATTTTTGGAGGATGTGCTTCTTCTTATTCTGGATGAACAGGGGAACTATATCAGGAGCGTCACCTCCGAGGAATTTGGTTGTCATGACTTGGGCGGGCTCGGAATCGGAAAGGATGGCAGGGTCTATACCCAGATACAGACAAAAGACAGGATGGGGATCGCTTCCGTTGATCCGGAAAAAGGCGCACTGGATGAAATCTATATGGACATCGTGCCGGAGGGAACCATCATGCTGGATATCGTCGCGGCAGGGGCTGACACGGATTTTGTGTTCTGGGGGTATGACGGTATCTTCACCTATAATCTGGGAGAAGACAAGGCGGTTAATGTATTGCCCGCCTATGAGGCGCCCTGTAACTGGGAGGGCGTGATGTACTGCGCTCTTCCCGACGGCAGAATCGTGTTTGCGGACTGTTCGCAGTACCGCAATGAGGGGGACAAAATAAAAAGCGTTCCGGAGAACATCACTTTTTACTACAAATCCACTTTAACCGATTAGGGTTTCTTTCCCGGGGAATGAAACCCGCATAAACACCGGGTTTGCAAAATTTTAAAAAATAATTAGCATGCACCTCTTGACAGTGGAGGGTGCTTTCCGACCTGTTTCATAGTATGCCGTAAGTGCCTGTTTTACAGGGCTTGCGGCATATTCTATTATTTGTATTTGTTCATCAGAAGTCGTCATTTTGTGGAGAAATGGTGTAGTAAATGGTGTACTGGACACAGATAAGTTGATGGGAATCATAAAAGCAGGAAGGATTTTAGGGTATACTTTTTCTGAACTGTTGCGTATAATAAAAGTAGGGAAATCCCTACTTTTTATATTTTAGGAGGATGACACAGATGGATGCAAATGTGTTTGTAGATAATGCCAAGGTTATGGCAAAGGGACAAGTAACCATTCCGAAAGATGTTCGGGAAGTCTTGGGAGTAACAAGTGGTGATCGCATTTCCTTTATTGTTGAGAAAGATACTGTCCGTATCGTTAATTCAGCGGTGTATGCCATGCAGGTATTACAACAGGAAATGGAGAAAGACGCTGAACGGGCAGGATTACATTCCGAGGGTGACGTTATGGCGTTGGTGAAGGAACTTAGAGATGAGGATGAGAAAGCATGAGGGTTTTGATTGATACGAATGTCTTGATTTCGGCGGCTCTTAGTGCAAATGGTGTTCCTTATCAGGCATATGTGAAAGCGGTGATATGATGGACTCCCGGATGCTGAAAGCAGGGCAGGAGTTTTCAGAGTTACAGGATTCGTATATGGTGTTTATCACCCGGACGGATATCTTTGGACATGGGCTACCGATTTATACGATCAATCGGTATTTTGAGGAAATAGACGATATCTTTGATGATGGTTCTCATATTGTGTATGTGAATGGAAATTATAAGGGAGATGATACAGTCGGAAGACTGATGCATGACTTTGGCTGTAAGGAAGCGAAGGATATGTATTATCCGGAACTGGCTAAGGGGGTGCGACATTTTAAGGAAGAAGGAGGTCGAGAGAGGATGTGCGAAGCGGTTGAGAAGTATGCGGAAAATGTAAGATTGAATAGTCTGTTGGAGTCCATAAAGAATTTGATGGAGTCTATGCAGTTGTCTGCGGAACAGGCTATGACGGCTATGAAAGTATCGGATGCGGATAAGGCTATGCTTTTGAAGGAATTATGAGTAATAAGTGAAATATGGCATCGTAATACGCGAGGCTGGTTTCATATTTTTACGAAGTTTCATAAATGTCTATAAAACTCAGTGTTTTCAATGCTTTGTGGGATTTGAGGTTTCATAAAAGTTTATGCTGATTTCTATATATCTATGTGAGATTGGTGCGGAATTGGTGCGGTAATATTCAGGAGAAAGAGTGCCAACACAAAGAGTCAATAACTTTTGAGTTATTGACTCTTTAATAACTTTAAGGTATAATTTATCTACAGCAGGAGGAAAATAAACTTGTACGAGATCCACTTTTATAGAGATAAGAACGGCATAGAGCCGGTAAAAGAATATATTGCCAAGCTGGCTGCGAAGAAGGATAAGGACAGCCGGATCAAGCTGAATAAAATCATGGATTATGTAAAAACCCTTAGTGAGTATGGAACAAGGGCAGGGGAACCGTATATAAAACATATTGATGGGGATATATGGGAACTGCGGCCATTGAGAGACAGAATCCCATTTGCCGCATGGGACGGCAATGGCTTTGTTTTATTACATTTTTTTATGAAACGGACACAAAAAACTCCACAGAAAGAAATAGAACGGGCAAAACGAAATTTAGCTGATTATCAAGGGAGGAAACATCATGAGAACAAATAAAGAATATTCGCAGGCCGTGACACAGGCGAAAGAGAATCTGGCCGATCTGAATGAGCGTGGAGCAGACGCTGTCGGCGGGAATGTTCTGGAATTTATGGAAAGTATTCTTACGCCGGATGAGATAGCGGAGAGCGAACTGAGGGTGGCTATTATTGGGGAACTGATAAAAGCAAGGCAGGAAAAGGGGATAAGTCAAAAAAAGCTGGAGGAATTAAGCGGGGTTAAACAGCCTGTCATTGCAAGAATGGAAAAGGGTAGTACCAGTCCGCAACTGGACACGATCTTGAAGGTACTAGCGCCATTGGGAAAGACGTTAGCAGTGGTTCCATTGGAAACTGTAAATAGATAGCTTTATGGGAAAGAATATATCTAAGTGCGTGTTGGGGGGGATATTTTAGTAGAAACGTAGGTTAAAGTGGTATATAATATTTGAATATAGAGTGTAAAAATACGATATACTAAAAGAAAGGAAACGAAAGTAGATGAAGGTTTTGTCAAGAATAGAAGATAAAAGAATTACAAGTTGGAATATTTTTGTGGAAATTACGATTGGTGATTACCTCGAATTTGCTATGGATATTTTAGAAAATAATGATATGCAAAGAAAAAAGGTGAAATCATCGAAATCAGTATATTCATTACTTAAAACAGATCTGAAAAGGGGATGTGTAATTCCACCATTGGTTTTAGCTTTAACAGAGTCTGGCATCATAGATGAAGAGACTACCAACGATAAAATACAGGAGTATATAAGTGCAAATCCAAAAAATTTAATGATACTAGATGGTCTGCAGAGGACTTATACAATGATATCAGCGAAGGAAGAACTTGAAAAGGAGGCAGATTCCAAAGTTCTTGGCAATTTTTTGAACCAGAAACTGAGGTTGGAAATATATACTGGAATTAATAAATTTGGAATACTGTATAGAATGCTAACATTGAATACAGGTCAGACACCTATGTCAACAAGACATCAAATAGAGATATTGTATAAGAATTTGGTTGATACAGATATAGATGGTATTAGGTTAGTTACGGAGACGGAGGGGAAAGTAAAACCATCTATTTATGAGCTTAAATTTAAGGATGCAGTAGAAGGTTTTAATTCATATATATATAGGGATGAATTGCCAATAGACAGGCAGGATTTGCTAGATAATATAAAAATGTTAGAAAATTTATCTCGTGAAAATACACAAATAGATTTATTTAAGGAATTTATTTGCTCTTACGTCATGCTCATGGAAAAACTGGAAAAGTCCGTTGATATAGATGAATTAGAATTTGATGAATACAATTTTAGAAGTGAGCCGTTTGGAAAAAATATTATTAGAGTTTTTAATGGTTCTCAAGCTTTAACTGGATTTGGCGCTGCAATTGGACGTTTGAAAGATTTTGGAAAATTATCTTCATTTAATGTTTTAAACTCCTTATTTAATGAAATTGTGACAGGGGGAGATGAACAAAACGAATGGTTTATTGAACTTCTTATAGGTTTAGAGAAAGTTAGAGCTGAATCAAAAAAGATTGGTAATGGTCAAAGAATGTTTTTTCAGTATTTTTTCAGAGAGCTGTTTAATTCAGAAAGTGACTCTTATCTAAATTTGTATAATGCTGCCACAAATAGTTTTCAAAAGTACAGGAGTCAGGTGTAATTATATGTACCTAAAATTTTGTGATGACGATGTGGTTTATTCTCGTGTAAAATATGATGTAGAGGAAAAGTGTTTTTGTGTAATTAATTCCAAGAATGCATGTCTAAAATGCGAGAACTACTTAAATCTAAATATTGAAGAAAATTTAGCGGACTATTATTTCAACATATTTAATACGTACACATTAAATAGAGAAAATGATATATTTCAAGTTTATGATAAGCAAGCAAATGTGAGATTGGGATGGATATTTCCAATTCAAGCTTTATTGTCTGATAAGCATGATTATGCAGAAAATAGTTTCTTTTTGAGATATGCCTATATTGCAATTTATTTACTTTTGGAAAATGTTAATGAAGAGAATAAACGAAATAGTAGTGAGATTTTAAGAATAACAGATTTTTATTCAGAGGATGCTATAATTTTTGTTTTATGCAAAAGCAATTGTATGCAAATAAGTAATTTTTGTTATGAGGATTATATTGTAGATTTATTTAGGAATGGGTATTCTTGTTTGCCATACACTGCTATTGGGGAGAAAGATGTTTGTGTAGAAAAACGGATAAATATACGGAGAATTTCTAAAGATATAAAAGAAAAAATGTTTATTGTGGAAGTGTTTGAAAGACTTCTTGTACAAACGAATATTTCACCACTTGCAAAATTCCATATGTTATACCAAATAGTAGAGTTGTTAATAGGAGATATTTTTTCCTATGAATTTACAAATCTTAGTAAAAAGATTAGTGAGGATACTAATAATCTATTTGATTTAAAGGACGAGTTACAAAAGCTAACAGGCGAAAAATATAGGGTAAAATAATTATTTAATACATATTCTCGAATTGATGGAATACTAAAAGAAAAGTTAATGGATGTATGTAATGAGATATTAAAAGAAGCTTCCAAAAAAGAAAAAGTCGATGTTGGGGATAGCTTATATTCGGTAAGATGTTTGATTTTTCATAATTATGGCAGTATTCCTTCTGCGGCAAGAGAATTAATAAAATCTATAAATGAAATTTTTGAAAAGGTCGTTATTGAGTTACTAATTACATTTGACAGGTCTTGTTTAAAATAGGTAATTTAATAATTGTAAAAAATGAGAGTAATAACCCTTGTAGCTAAAGCTACATCTTTCCTAGGTATATGAGGAACGGAAATCTGAAAAAATTTACGACTTTTGACACTACATAGATTTTAAAACTACATTATTTTTGTGTGATTTTAAAAGCATTTTATATTGGTAAAGGTGCGAACGGCTTCTGCATGGAGTTGGATGAGAAACTTTGGACGGCGCTGCTTGACCATGCCACGGTCTATGCCAGGGAAGATATCCGCTTCATTTTCAAAGTTGGAAACGAAGTGAAGGTCAACAGATGGGTCAAAAATGTAAATTTTACTATTTAATTATATTATAGAAGAAAAATTTTTGAAAAGTCGGAGACTTTGTTTTCCGGCTTGTTTTCTTGTGGGAATTTGACGATAAATATAGTACAATAAATCCTAAATATGCGAAATTGCTAGATGACGCTAAAAGTGAAATTGATAGATGGGTAAATTTTGGAGGGACATCATGGCACGTAGAGCAAAAAGTCTTGAAGTGTGGTGTCAAGAGAATGACAGAAAAGAGCTACTACAAGAATGGAATGACACCAAAAACAGTACAATGAGATTCTCAGCATCTCCTGAAAGAATAGAGTATAACAGCCCGCTATCTATATATTGGAAATGCAGAGTAGGTCATGAATGGAGAGGTTCCGTTGCCGCCAGAACATTATTCGGTCGGGAATGCCCTATCTGTAATGTGGAAATGGCAACTTTACCGGTAGGGACAAAATATGGATGTCTCACCATTATAGGTGATTTTAGTGTTTATGAAAAAGAAGATGCGGCAAATAAAATTGCTGAATTCGAGAAAATGAGAGAAGATTTTTTGCAGGGAAAAAGAAAACCTAATTCAAATGTGGATTCGGTTGATTTTTATAATCATTGGATTAAAGATTATAAAACAAGAAAGTACTATCAATGTAGATGCAAGTGTGGGTTGACACATTTTATGGATGAGTTCCATTTCCTAGAGAAAAAACATAGATATTGCACCGAAGCAATAAATCAAAATTATATATGGCACTCAACAGACTTTCCTAAAATAGAAGAATGCGGATTAAGAAAGACACAAAAAGAAAAATTGCTGGATTCATATGAAAGAGTTTTTGATAAAAACTATGATATTGACTTTACACATACTTTTCATGAATCTCTGGAGGTACTTGAGTGTATTAATGATAACTATGAGAAGTTGACTAGCTGGCATGATAAAAGAAAAAAAGGTGGAGGAACTTATACTGTTTATGGGTTATATAGATGTAAATGTTATCTTTGTGGAAAGGAGAAAGAAGTAAATTCATCACAATTTTTTATCAATCCACCTACTGAATATGGATACAATGCATATAACGGATATTATAGCGGGGCATATTGTGATTGCCATAAGATTTCGTCATTCCAATGGATTGTAAATAAAATCCTAAAGGAGAATGATGTACCATATCGAGTTGAGGTATCGTTTCCGAATTTATATGGAGCGGGTGATACAAATTTACTTAAGTATGATTTTTCTGTGTTGAATAAAGATGGAACGATAAAGTGTTTAATTGAGTGTCAAGGCGAACAACATTATAAACCTGTGGATGAGTTCGGTGGTGAAGTACAGTTTGAAATACAGAAGAAAAACGATGAGCGGAAACGGAAATATGCAGCAGAGCATGGAATACCACTTTTGGAAATTCCATATAAGAATAAGAAATATGAAAACGTGGAAAAGTTTTTGAGAACAAATAATATTATTTAAATTACACGTTGCTGTAGAAGGGGAAAATTATGTGTGCAAATGTAAAAGATGCATCTGAGGTTGTAAAAAATACAACAGAGGCTACAAAGAACGTAGCAGAAATTGTTCAAATGATTTTACAGCCTAGAGGAATTGATGCAGCAATTCAAGAAGGTCATAAAAAGATAATTGAAGAGATAATGGCTTCAGATAAATATTCCCTTGCAGAAAAGGAATTTTTCCTAGTTAACTATAAAAAACATGTAAAGGAATATAAGAACTGCAAAAGTATAGCTGAAATTGCATCGTTAAATATTTTGCCGGAGAAGCAAATTGAAGATGTAGACCCTGATTGGTTCTCATTTTATTTTGAAAAAGCGAAATTAGTGTCCGATGAATCAATGAAGCGAATTTGGGCTTCTATATTAGCAGAAGAAATTAATGTCCCCAATTCTATTAGCAGGTCATTAATTCACACATTATCAATAATAGATAAAAAACAGGCAGAATCATTTTGTAATCTTTGCAAATTTTGCTGGTTTGATTTAGATTATGATAAGGTTCATCCTTTCATATACATATCTAAAGCGCATACAGCATATTATGACTCTAAAATAACTTGGGATCGGCTAAAAGACCTTGAATATTTAGGTCTTATTAACTGTGATTCAGATCCGGGGTATGCATTAAAAGGACCTAGACGTTTTAGAACTGGAAATATTGTTGTGAGTGTGGCAGGAAATCCCGAAGGTAGAGATTTGATTCATGTTGGAAATGTGATGTTTACGTTTAATGGTAGAAAATTATATGATTTAGTTGATGTAGAATACAAGAAGTATAGAAATGATATTTTTTCTTTTATTGAGAATGAATTATTTAATCATAATTGCACGGTTCAAAGTACAAATGTTGTGCGAAGGCATTTTTGATCAAGATAAGGATTTGGCACGGAAACTATATTAAGAGGGAGTATTTTTATAAGAGTCAATTGAATCTAAGTTTAAATGATAAAATGGAGGGAATACATATGTCATCAGCTATAGGGAGAGAATTGTTGCGTGGAGTACAGAGCGGTATGCAGGAGATGGAACAGGAGAGGATAAATGATGAAGTGTTTCAAATCCAACAAATGGATATAACAAGGGCGGCTGCGGCTCTGCTTGATGCGAATGTAGAGGAAGAAAATATCGAAAGGCTTTTGTGCAAATATTGGGATTTGCGGCCAAGCGAGGCACATAGATTCATCTGGGAGAGTGAGGAGGAACGAAAGATATAACAGGAAATCTGGACTTCGTTCGGGATTTTTTGATTGAAAAATGTGTGCATTTATTTATGGAAATGCCGAGAACGCAGACCTAGAAATATCCTCTTGCAAATTCAGACTATCTGTGTTAGCAATGTAAACATTGAACGAACAAACCATTGATCTAGAAAGAAAAGGAGGACTTACCATGCAGAAAAATACATCAATCCAGAACAGAATAATGCAACTGACAGTTAAAGGTATGTCACTCCTTACGAGATATAGATAGCTCTATTCTATTATGCCAATAGAAAGTTTTGATAGTGATTTTTAGAAATTTTCCATTGTATACAGACCGCATAGAGAAGAATTGTGACATAGCACCTTTGGGGTGCTTTTTTTGCGCCCATTTTTAAGAAGAGGAAAAATGAAATTATGAAAACAGTAAAAGGCATTTACGCCGAAGCGAAGATTTTTACAGATGATGTAGAAGACTACGCTCTGGCACAGGTAAAAATGATATGCGATAACGAAACCGCAGACGGCAGTACGATCTGCATGATGCCGGACATCCATCCAGGCAGGATTGCGCCGATCGGACTTTCCATGACGGTCACGGATAAGGTGATCCCGCAGCTTTTAGGTGTGGATATCGGATGCGGTATGACCTGTGTAAAACTGAATAAGAGTAACGTAGAGTTCCAGAAATTAGACAGGGTGATTCGGGAAAACATACCCTCTGGCTTCAACATTCGGAAAGAATCCCATCACATGGCGGAGGATTTTTCTTATGAAGGACTCCAGTGTCTTCGCCATATCAACAGGCAGAAAGCAGACAGGAGTCTTGGCACGCTTGGCGGCGGCAATCATTTCATAGAACTGGATCAAAGTGACGATGGCAGCCTTTACCTTGTAGTGCATACCGGGAGCAGGCACTTAGGGGAGGAAGTGGCAGAGTATTATACGAAACTTGCCAATGCCTGTTTAAAAGAGCAGGGAAGAGAAGTTCCTTATTACATGAGTTATCTGGAAGGAGAGAATAAAGCGGCCTATCTGGAAGATGTGCAGATCATTCAGCGCTACGCCGGGTGGAACAGACAGATCATTGTCAGAGAAATTTTAAAGGGGATGAAGTGGAAAGCGGCAGAGCAGTTTTCTGTGCCGCACAACTATCTGGATGATTCCGGCATACTCCGCAAAGGTTCTATCTCCGCGAAAAAGGGAGA
>ERZ808051.124-NODE-124-length-101706-cov-28.086737_pt1 | contig 101706 bp, 93 predicted proteins | sample MGYA00380199_ERZ808051 | MGnify/ENA primary metagenome ERZ808051 (study PRJEB31490, sample SAMN06133391) | mouse gut metagenome | isolation source: J11 | host: mice | place: China: Chengdu | collected 2015-05 ... | reverse complement strand
GCTTTAGCCGCAGATATGGAAATGACCTCTGAACCAGTCGCTTTGGACGCATGGAAACAATTTTACAAGAACATTTCCGGCGTTGGTTTCAGTGCATTTATCATTTTGTTTGGAAGTTGTCTGTCAAATGAATATTCCAAAGGAACCTTAGTTTTAATGGTTACGAAGGGATTATCCCGTAAAGCTGTTATTCTTGCAAAATATACGGTAGCCGCCGCGCTTATGACAATCAGTTATTGGATTGGATATGCTGCGGCATACGGTTATACAGCCCTTTTATGGAATGATAACCACCTTTCAAATGTTGCTTTTGCGGCAGTTTCCCTTTGGATAATCGGCTTTCTATACTTGAGTATTTTAATGATTGGGTGCGTGATATTCAGACAGACTTTCACAAGCATACTCTTTACAGGCGGCATTGTCGCCATAATATCCTTGCTCGGAATGATAGAACCGATTGCGAAATTCAATCCGCTCATTTTAACTTCAAAAAATATAGATTTGATTTCCGGCGAAGCTGTTCCGGCAGAATTTATGATACCTGCTGTTATTTCCATTGCCTTATCCATTTTGGGGGTGTTGATTGCCATTCGCCTTTTCAATAAAAAACAGCTTTAATTGTCGAATTTGCAACGATTTGAAGAAATACTCTTGTATTTGGTATTTCTTTAGTTATTTTTATGCTTATTTTTTTCTAAATATAGTAAATAAATAAAATAATTGCCATATTTCCATTTTAATGTGGAAAATAAACATATTTTTACAATATTTACAGTGATTTTTTGTATATGATATACTAAAATCAAGTTCATATTTCTGAAAAAAATATGTCATTTTGATCAGCAAAATATATGGAGGAATACCATGAAGGGAACAATAGCGGTAAAAGGTATGGCAATGGCGGATGTGTATCCTGTTTGTGAAATAAAAGGGGATATACGAGCGCAGAAAATGGAAGATGTGGAGGTGGAACTTAAAAAATTAGACGAGGCGAAGAAAGGATGTATGGAATCCCTGACTCGTTTGATCGAGAAATTACAAAATGAAACAGATAAAGAAAGTGCGGAAATTTTAGATTTTCAGCTCCTTCTTTTGGAAGACGATAATTATTTCGGCGCGATAAGAGAAATAGTGAAGGCGCAAAAAGTAAACTGTGAATATGCCATTGTAAGCCGGTCGGAAAGTTACCGGTCAGAATTAGCCGCATTGGATAATCCGTATTTAAACGAAAGAACGGCGGATATTACGGATTTGGAAAGAAGATTGCTGAATGTACTATCCGGAGGTATGGAACACGATATGGAAGACGGTTCATGGGTCGTAGCCGCTGAAGACTTGACTCCTTCCCAGGTCGTGGAATTGGGGAAAAAAAGATTAAAGGGCATTATCTTAGAAAAAGGAGGTTTGTCTTCCCACTGCGTGATTCTTGCAAGATCGATGAATATTCCTTGTATGATCGGAGTAAAAGGCGCACTTGAAAAGATGAAAAAGGGGGAAAAAGTTTTATTGGATTGTATCGACGGGGAAGTGATAATCCGGCCGGATAAAGAGGCGTTGAAGAAATATTTGGATTACTGCGAAAAAATGGATGAAGAAAAAGCTGATCTGGAGCGGTTTAAACATCGGGAGACTAAGACAAAAGATGGAAAGGATATGAAAGTATACGCCAATATTTCCTCGGAGACGGAAATAGAAGAGTTGAAAAATCAGGGGGGTGAAGGAGTAGGCCTGATGCGTACGGAGATGCTCTATATGGAAAGGAACAAAGCTCCTGATGAAGAGACGCAATATCAGATATATTCCAAAATAGCAAAAGAATTGGAAAAAGATCCGTTAATTATAAGGACTTTGGATGTAGGCGGGGATAAACATATTTCTTATTTGAACATTCCTGCGGAAGATAATCCGTTTTTAGGTTATCGGGCTATACGTTATTGTTTGGATCATCCTGAAATTTTCAAATCTCAATTATCGGCAATTTTAAGGGCTGGAGTATGTGGAACAGTGAAAATGATGATTCCAATGGTTTCTGACCTGTCGGAAATAAAAAGAACCAGGGATATGATCGATGAAGTAAAACAAGAGTTGGACATGGCCGGAATAAAACATGGAGACGTGGCCGTAGGAATGATGGTAGAAACTCCTTCTGCAGCCGTTATGGCGGATCGTTTTGCAAAAGTTGTGGACTTTTTCAGTATCGGAACCAATGATTTGACGCAATATTTATTTGCGGCTGATAGAAATAATGAAAAGGTAGCTTCGTTGAATTCTTATTATCATCCGGCATTGCTGCGCATGATAGATCATATTAGCCGATGTGCCCATGAAAATGAAATTGAAGTAGATATATGCGGGCAGGCAGGAGAAGTGGAAGAATTGATTCCTTTATGGGTAGGGATGGAAATAGATAATTTGAGCGTAAGCATACCTTCCATTCCGAGGGTAAGAAGGGCCATTAGCTGTTGTTCCTTTGGGAAGTGCAGGGAATTGGTAAAACAGGTTTTGCATTTTTCTTCCGATAAGGAGGTAATAAAATTTATGAGAGAGGAGAAGACCAAATGATTGTGAGAGAACTTGAAGTATTGAATGAACTCGGTTTTCATTCAAGAGTGGCGTGCCGTATTACCCGGGCTGCAGGAGAATTTCAAAGCAGCGTACATGTAAAGAAAAACGGGCAAAGTTTTGATTTAAAAAACGTGACAGGGGTAATGATGGCCAATGCAAAACACGGTGATGTCGTGACGGTGGAAATAGAAGGACCGGACGAAGAGGCCGCCGCCGTTGCTATGGAAAAATTATTTGCAGAAAAATTCGGAGAGAGGTGATTTTATTTTGGAAACAATGGAGTTAGCAATGTCTTTAATTGCGGGAGCCGGAGATTCAAAAAGTGATTCCATGGAAGCGATTATAGCGGCAAAAAAAGGAGATTTTCAGGCAGCCAGGGACTTTATTGAAAAAGCGTCCGCTTCTATGGAAAAGACTCATGAGATTCAGACTCAGTTAATCCGTGATGAAATGACGGGAAATTCGAGGGAAACGACGCTTCTCATGGTACATGCGCAGGATCATCTCTGTTCCGCCCAACTGTTGCGTGATTTGGCTATCGAGTTCACGGATCTGTATGAATTGGTTATGAAAGGAAGGGAAAAAGAATGAAAATATTGCTGGCATGTAACCTTGGTATGTCCACGAGCTTATTGGTGGAAAAAATCAAAGAGGAAGCAAAAAAGAAAAATATAGACGCGGAAGTGGATGCGGTGCCTTTTGATAAGGTTGCTTTATCGGTGAATCAGACGGACATTTTATTATTAGGTCCGCAAGTCAGATATCTGGTAAATAAATTCAAGGATCAGTTCGGGGATAAAATACCGGTAATTGAAGCGATGAATATGAGCGATTATGCGTTGCTGAAAGCGGATAATATTCTGAGGGACGCAATGGATTTGTACAATAAAAAGAAATAATGGAAACTTAAGATAAAAATGATATTGAGGAGGGTTCAAATGGCAAAATCCGAACAGAATAAATCAAAAAGTAATTTTATTGAAGAAAAATTTTTACCGGTAGCTGCCCGGATCGGCAGCCAGCGTCATCTGATCGCGATGCGCGATGGTATCGTTATGGTAATGCCGCTTTTAATTTTAGGCGCCTTTGCTATGATTATCGCTGAATTTCCTTTTCAGCCGTATCTTGATTTTATGGCCAGAACATTTGGCGAAGACTGGCTGGCGTTTGAAGGCATTATTATGAATGCAACTTATGGGATTGTGGCGATTGTAGCTTGTTTTGGGGTATGCAGTTCTTTGGTTTCCAGTTATGGAATCGACGGAACTCCCGCGGGAATTATTTCATTATCCGCATTTTTTACAATCAATGTAGTATCGGCATTTGAAACAGCGGACGGAACGGTAGAAGCCTGGCTGACCGGTACATTTACCGCAGAGTTTTTATTTACTGCTCTTTTAGTGGCTTTGGCAAGCGGAGAGATTTACCGTCTTCTGGTGCAGAAAAAGTTTACGATCAAACTTCCGGCGTCGGTACCAGGGGCAGTTTCCCGGCAGTTTACCGCTTTATTGCCAGGCGTGGTAATTATTCTTCTGTTTACCGTGCTTCATTTCCTGTTTGCGGTGACTCCGTGGGGAAGTTTTCCTGAATTTGTTTCGGTAGTGATTTCCACACCGCTGCGCGGTGCAGGGACTTCCTATATAGGAACGGTGCTTGGATGTATCGTGGAACATATCCTCTGGGCTCTCGGCCTTCATGGTTCTTCCATCATTATTTTCCCTATTTTCGAGCCTATGTGGGTTATGAATCTCCAGGAAAATATAGCGAATGCAGCAGGACACATAGTAACCCAGCCGTTTTATGAGAACGGTGTATGGATCGGCGGTTCCGGTTGTACTCTTCCGGTAGTCGTATATATGCTTGTTTTTGCAAAATCCAAATTATTAAAACAGGTAGGAAAATTAGGTATTGGGCCTGGTTTGTTCAATATCAATGAGCCGGTTACATTTGGGCTTCCTATTGTATTGAATCCTATTTTGATGATACCTTTTATTTTAACACCCGTTGCAGTTATGACGGTTCAATATTTTGGCACTGCTATTGGTTTGTTCCCGCTTTGTAATTATATGGTGCCCTGGACGACACCGGTATTCATCAGTGGTTTTCTGATGACCGGAAGTTTAATGGGAGTAGTAGCGCAAATTGTATCTTTCGTAGTAGCTTTCTTTATCTGGCTTCCTTTTATCCGTGCATGGGATAAGACAAATTATAAAATGGAGCAGGAAGCGGAGATAGCAGCGGCAGAATAGAAGAAGATCAGCAAACGTCGTGTCAAAACTTTATATAGAATAAAAGCCGGGATGGACGGCAGGAACTTTATGCCGTCCGTATATACCCGGTAATTAGGAGGAAATTATGGGATTTATGGGCCTTGAAACAGCGTATGCGCCATCCGGTATGAGAAGCCGGCGTCTGGCCGCTTTTTTCATAGATGCGTTTATAGTATTGATACTGTCATTTATTGCTTTCCGTTTTTTTGGAGAACCGGATTTTTTTAGTGTAAAAAAGGCGATGGATGCTGCGGAATTGGCGGGAGGGCAGGATGCTGCATTAACCGGGGCGGTATTTTCCACTTTTAACCGGGCATATGGTATTATGCTGGCAATTAGCTTTTTTTATGAAGTTTTATCCCAATTTATTTTTGGGGGTTCTACGATTGGGAAATTAGTGTGCAGACTGAAAATAACATCCCGGAATGCGGAAAGAAAATGGCCGGTTCATGCATTGCTTTTATGTGTCAGAAGCTTTTTAAAAATGTTGTCCCTATATTTGTTTCAAGGTTTTCCCTTTCTTATATGTTGTTTAACAATTTTTACAAATAAAGAATGTTATACGGGATTTGATATGGCTGTAAAAACAATAACAGTAGATAGAAAAAAGGAGTTGTAGTTATGAGGATTACGATACAGACACCATTAAAAAATAATGAAATCAAGGAATTGCTGGATGGTTCCGAGTTAGACGGGATCAAATTTACTTTTATCGGAAAAAAAGGAATCGGCTTGGAATTTGAAGCAGAAAGCATGAATTCCGAAGGAAATGCAAACGCTGCGTGCGCGGACGCTGCATGCGCAGCGGTAAAGAAAGCGATTAAAGGGGAGGATTGGGGAAAGGTACTTTATTTTTCTGTTACAGGGGCTTGACCCGTATTGGTAGGAGAGTGGAAAAATGCGGCATTCCGAAGAAAATTTGCAAAAAATATTAGAAACGCTTTTGAAAAATGACAGCGATGGGTTTGTAACTTTGGATGATTTGTCACAAGTATTGAATATTTCAAAACGGTCAGTACAAAATTACTTGAATAAGGCGGATTCCTGGCTTTTGGAACATGATCTCCCGGATGTGAGAATTATTAAAAAACAAGGCTATGGAATCCGGCTTTCCGTAGATTTTTCTGAACGCCAGAAATTGGCATCTCTAATAAAGAGCCGATATTTCACCATGCTGGAAGGAAGTGTGGAGCGCCGTATAGAGATTCTCAGAAGCCTTGTATTTTCAAAAGAAGAACTAACGATCCAATTTCTTGCGGATCAGTTTTATGTGAGCCGTTTTGTCATTTTGTCGGATTTGGATTGGGTGGAAAACTGGCTTTCCCAATATAAGTTAAAATTGTTTAAGACACAGCGTCGGGGAATAGGCATAGCTGGGGATGAAATTTCCAGGCGCGCGGCTATTGCAGGCTTTTTTGACTTAAAAGAATTGAAAAATAAGTCGGTGGTCTATGAATCAAAGCAAATTTCACGCCTTTCAAAGGAAAATCTGCAAAAACTGGAGGAAGTCTATGATAAAAAGGATATAATTAATATTTGCGCAATCATAGAAGACGCGGAAAAAGAATTTGATTTTTTTATGGGAAGCGATTTTTTCACCGCTTTAGTTACCCATATGACAATCAGCGTATTCCGGCTGCGGCATGGATGTGAGGTAAAGAAAGAATTTCTTCCGCCAAATGAAGAATTTCCACAGTTGGAGATGAATACAGCATTATTTATTGCAAAACGTCTGGAATCCATGTTTTCGATTAAACTGCCGGAATCGGAATGTATTTATATCTGTATTCATTTAATGAGTTATAATACATTTTTGGATCAGCCTGACGGAGAATATCGGATGCCTGAAAATATCGAAATGCTGGCTATGCATTTGACAGAAGCTATAGATGCCGAGCTGGGAAGTAATTTTGCAGGGGACAAGATGTTGTTTTTTGGCCTTGTCTACCATTTAAGAAGCGCTATTTACCGGCTGAAAGAAAATCTCGGTTCCCATGAGCATTCTTTTCCTATTTTGCCTGATAATTATGAAGATATCTATTCCAGTATATGTAAAAATACAAATCTTTACCAGCAATTCGGCCAGGTAGCCCCTGATCAGAAGGAATTGATATCCATTACTTTCCATTTTGGATTGTCCATGGAACGTATTACACAGAAAAAAAGGGCTTTGATCGTTTCCAATTCAGGAATTTTGACGCAGATGGAAATGTATCATGATATACAGCAAAATCTTCCTGAGATTAAGGTGGTGGATATTTGTTCTTCACAACAGCTTTCTTTTTGTGAAGAGAGCAGATATGATTTTATTATTGCGACGGCCTCTCTGGAAAATACATCAAAACCCGTGGCCAATATCGCGCATATGGATAAGGAAGAGAGCAGACGTTTTATAGAAGAATTTGTATTTACAAAATTGTGCGATAATACCTGATATAAGGGGTGATAATTCTTAATATTCTGCCGATATAAATATATAAGATAAATATTATATATAATGCGGGGTTGCAAACGGATTTGCAGCGGGAGAACAAGGAGGTTAGAAGATATGATGTTACCGATAGTCGGTTCGATCCGCAATACTGTAAAAATGGCGGAAATGGACAATAAATGGCAGCAAAAGAAGAAAAACGGCGGAAAAGCATTGAAAGCGGAAATGAGTCCTCAGGAAAGGCAGATTCAGCAATATAAAGAAGATATAGAGAGGATGCGGGAAGGCAGACAGATGTCGGATATCGATGCGAAATTAAAAGCAGGAGGGACGCTTACGCCGGAAGAAATCACTTATCTGCAAAGGAATTGTCCGGAAAAGTACAAAGAATATGTGGAGATTAAAAATGAACGGGAAGCTTATAAAAGGCAGATGAAATCGTGCAAGACAAAGGAAGATGTGGAAAAGCTGAAGATGAATAAAATGAGCAGCTTTTTGGCAGAAGCCAAGTCGGTGATGAATAATCCGAATATTCCCAAAGGCAAAAAATTAGGATTGATGGAGAAGATTCTCAGAAGAGTGATGGGAATTGAGAAGGAATATGTTAAATTCGTCAATTCCGGCAGGTATAAAAATCTCCCTACCGAAGAAGAACTTGCGGAAGAAGAGAGAAAGAAAGCGGAGCAGAACGAATCGGCGGCAGAGGAATTGGGAGAAACGGCAGCGGATCAAGTGCAGGATCAGGAAAATATTTTTGAAGGGACGGAAACGGATCAAGAGGAAATCCATGCGGAGGGGACGAATGTAAAAGAACCGGAGGATGGAAAAAATCAGGCAGAAAGTTTTTCGGAAACGAAAAAATATGATGGTTATACGCTTTCGGAATTGAAACAAACTTCAGGTATGGTTTTTCATGAAATAGAAATGGAATTAAGGGGATATTTGAAAGCATATAGGCCTTGTTGACTTACTTTTGAAAAATGATATAATAAAAATATAGCAAAACCGCGACAGAAATCAGATTTTCTGTCGCGGTTTTATAAGAATTTATGAGAAAGGGAGTGCTGACCGATGTTGGAAATTCTTAATTTAACGAAAACATATGGAAAATATAAGGCGGCGAATGATGTAAATTTTACCGTTGAAGATGGGGAGATAGGAATACTCCTTGGGCCGAACGGAGCGGGTAAATCCACGGTTATCAAGAGTATTGCCGGGCTTTTGCGTTATAAGGGGAAAATTTTGATCCGGGGTATGGAAGCAAAAAGCCTGGAAGCAAAAAAAATTTTTGCTTATGTACCGGAACTTCCCGCAATGTATGAAGCTCTTACAGTAAAAGAACATATAGAATTTATTATTAACGCTTATCATGTTCCGGTAAGTGAAGAAGATATCCAAAAGCTTTTTGAAAGATTTGAACTGACGGATAAGCAGGATAAGCTTGGCAGTGAACTTTCCAAGGGAATGATGCAGAAGGTGAGTATTTGCTGTGCCTTAATTATCCGTCCGAAGGTTATTTTGCTGGATGAACCTATGGTCGGGCTGGATCCAGCCGCTATTAAGGAGCTGAAGCAGGTGGTCATGGAGTTGAAGGAAATGGGAACGACAATATTGATCAGTACGCATATGCTGGAAATGGTGAAGGATCTTTGGGATGTTATGTTTGTAATGGATAAGGGGCATATCATTGCTTCTTATAAAAAAAGCGATGTGAAAGAAGAAGATTTGGAAGAACTGTTTTTCCATGTGACGGATAATGAGAAGGAAGAAGAAAAATGAGTATGATATTTTATCTTTATAGAAAAACTTTTAAAAATCGTGTGAAAATAGCGTTAAAAAAACCGGTGACATATATTTATGCTGCTTTTGTTATTCTTTATTTTTACTTTATTTTCCGCTCTTTCCCTGTTTTTTTTGAATTGTTTGAAGTGGAAGGGGGCTCTGTTCTTACGGCGATACTGACGGTAATTGTTTTTATTTTTATTCCTTCTAATATGATTTCTTATAGTAAACGGAAAGGGCTTGTTTTTCGTGAACCGGATATTCATTTTCTTTTTTCTTCGCCCGTCAGCCCTAAGAAGATTTTGTTGTATGCCCATATAAAAAATATGATAGTGACGTTGATATTGAATATAATTGTAGTCGTTGCCAGTATATTATGGTTCGATATACCGATATGGAAAATGGCGGTATATTTCGCATTTTCTTTTATTGTGGAAAATATTCTGGAAGGCTCTATCATGATTTTATGTTATGGGAACGAAAAATTGGATAAAAAGCAGATGTTTGCGGTGCAAATTGCTATGTATCTGTTGGTTGGTATTTTCATTTTGATCGGTGTCGGAATATATCTGAAGGAAGGAATCGGTTTTGGGCCAGTGGTGAATTATCTCCATAGTCCTGCGATTCAGATGGTTCCCGTAGTGGGATGGAATATTGCTTTTCTCCATCTGTTATTCATAGGGCCGGATACAGTGAATATTATTTGTTCCATACTGTATTTTATTTCTGTTATTCTATTGTTTTTTATGGCATATCGTATGAAATGCACCGGCGAGTTTTGTGAAGATGCGATTAAGTTTTCAGAAGATTATGAAGCAGCGAGAAAAAAAGGGAAGGCCGGAGAGATAGCGATTGTAGGATGGAAGAAAAAATACGGGAAGGCTACCGTTGCTTATAAAGGAAAATATGCGAAAGCTATTTTTTACAGGCAGTTATTGGAGTATAAAAAGAATCGGTTTTTTATTTTCGGCTTTTATACGTTGATCTGCTTTTTGGTGGGCATTGGCCTGGCAGTAATCGGCTATAGGAATCATGGTTTTGGCGGATATGAAGTTTTTGTTATCTTAGGGGTAATGGCTTATCTTACGTTTATTTTTTCCGGTTATCAGGGAAAATGGGGGAAGGAATTAAAAAAACCATACACTTATCTGATTCCCGATACGGCTTTGTGCAAGCTATGGTATTCTACGTTAATAGAGCATATAAGGTCGGTGATTGACGGATGTCTGATCGCTCTGCCGTCAGGAATTGTATTTGGAATTCCTTTTTTACAAATTTTGCTGGTTATTCTGGCTTATGTATGTATTCAGGCGTGCAAGCTTTATGCGGATATTATGGTAGAAGCGTTTTTGGGAAATATTCTGGGACTGGCAGGAAAACAATACGCGAGAGTGTTTTTTGAGGGAATTGTCATTGGTATAGGAGCAGTCGGAGCTGTGATCGGTGGTCTTATTTCGATGGAAATAGGATTGATTACACTGGCAGGAGTAGTCGTTTTTATGACGGCAGGAATGATGGCGATTGCTACGGTGAATTTTGAGAAAATGGAGACGGTTTGAGTGGCAATGATTTGATTTTTCAGGTAAAAAAAGTCAAAATAATGTACCTTTTAATCATAAAAACGTAGGATATTTGAAACAAATTCACTATAATAAGTCATATATGAAAAATATCAATGACCGGAGGTATGATTATGGTTAAAAAATGGTGGAAAGAGGCGGTAATTTATCAGATCTATCCCCGCAGTTTTATGGACAGCAACGGGGACGGGATCGGAGATCTGAAAGGGATTACGGGCAGACTGGATTATTTAAAATATCTGGGGATCGATGTTATCTGGCTTTCTCCGGTTTATCAGTCGCCTAACGATGATAACGGATATGATATCAGCGATTATCAGGCGATCATGGATGAATTCGGTACGATGGAAGATTTTGACGAGATGTTGGCAGAAGCCCATAAAAGGAATATCCGTATCGTTATGGATCTTGTAGTAAATCATACTTCCGATGAGCATAGATGGTTTGTGGAAAGCAGGAAATCAAAGGAAAATCCTTATAGAGATTATTATATCTGGCGGGAAGGAAAAGAGGACGGGACAGCGCCTAATAACTGGGGCGCCTGCTTTGGCGGTTCTGCATGGGAATATGACGAGGAGACAAAGATGTATTATCTTCACATGTTTTCAAAAAAACAGCCGGATTTAAACTGGGATAATCCAAAAGTGCGCCGGGAAGTATTTGATATGATGACATGGTGGTGTGAAAAGGGGATCGACGGATTTCGTATGGATGTTATTAGCATGATATCCAAAACAAAAGAAATGCCGGACGGGGAAGTGCAGGGCTTCTATGGGAATGCCAATCCTTACTGTGTGAACGGGCCGAAAGTTCACGATTATTTACAGGAGATGAATGAGAAAGTATTGTCAAAATACGATATTATGACGGTAGGGGAAACGGCAGGAGTGACGACGGAACTGGCAAAACAATATGCGGGCGAGGATACCAGGGAACTGAATATGGTATTTCAGTTTGAGCATGTGGAAAGCGATGGAAAATATGGAAAGTGGACGGATGAAAAAGTTCCTCTTCCCGTGTTAAAGAAAATTATGTCGCGCTGGCAGACCGAATTGTACGAAAAAGCATGGAACAGCTTATTCTGGGATAACCATGACCAGCCAAGGGCGGTTTCCCGCTTCGGAGATGACAGGCCGGAGTATAGGGAAGTATCGGCGAAGATGCTGGCAACCTGTCTGCATATGATGCAGGGGACTCCTTATATTTACCAGGGGGAAGAGCTTGGCATGACGAATTACCCTTTTCGGAGCATGCAGGATTTCCGCGATATAGAGAGCGTGAATGCGTACAGGGAATGGTGCGAAAGCGGCCATGTATCCCATGAAGTGTTCTGGCCATGCCTGACGGCGAAGAGCAGGGATAATGCCAGAACGCCGATGCAGTGGGATGATACAGAGAATGCCGGATTCAGCAAAGGGACGCCTTGGATTGGAGTAAATCCCAATTATAAAGAGATAAATGCCCGGACGGAAACGGAGGATAAGAATTCTGTTTTTCATTATTATAAGAAACTGATCGGGTTGCGGAAACAGTATCCCGTTATCGTATACGGGAAATATGAACTTTTATTGGAGGACAGTGAGGAACTCTTCGTCTATACAAGGGTTTTGGAAGGGGAAAAACTGTTGGCAGTTTGTAGTTTTTCGGATAAAGAAGTGGAGTTTACGGTGCCGGAAGAATTTGTCGGGGCGGATTGTATTATATCCAACAGAGAGAACGCTTATAAAGGTAAAATGGTAACATTGGAACCGTATGAGGCTTTTGTTTTGTATAGGAGATTTATACTATGACATAATATAAGTAAGAAATTCTTACTTGAAAGGGGCATAAATAAATGAATACACAAATATTGACAGTTTCTTCCAAAGGACAGATTTCTTTGCCTGTCAGCATCCGAAAACTCCTGTCGATTGATACTGGTGATAAATTGGTGGCATATACTTCCGGAGATGTTATCATGCTCAAAACTTTAAAAGTTCCTTCTGCCGAAGAATTTGAGGCCTCATTGGACGAAGCGCAAAAATGGGCAAAATCTGTTGGGTATAATGAAAACGATGTTAACGATATAGTCAAATCGGTTAGAAAGAAGAAACGGGTATGAGAATTGTAATAGATACAAATGTCTTGATTTCTGGTGTGTTTTTTGGCGGGTTTCCGAGAGAATCAGTTTCAGGAAGCCATATTGAAGTGGCGGGATAAGGGTTTTATATGTCTGCTCTCAAAAAAGGTGTTCTATTGCGTAACAAAAAAGCAGAGAACCGACCACTAATGAAAGTGATATGTTCTCTGCTTTTGCTTGCACCCTGTTTGTCAGTGTTGATGATAAGTTGTTGTAAATACTTCCTTATCAATGTAAAACTAAGTCCTTGCCTTTTATTTTAAATTATTTATTTTTTATTGTGGAAGACAATAATGGGTGTTTTTGCCCTTTCCTTCTTGGATAAGCAGACCGTTTTCAATCATTTTTTTTAGCAGCCGTCCGCATGATGACTGACCTATACCAAGCAGTATTTCTATTTCTTTTCTTGTAATAACCCCCCGTTGCTTTGTCAGAGCAATTACTTTTTCTTCTGGTGTGCTTTTCTCTGGATTTATTTGCATTTGCCTTGCGGGTTCAGGCATTGCATTCAGGTTAGGGAGAATAATTTTAAATGCATTATCAGATGTTTCAATCTGAGGTGCCATTCCGGTTCCCTCATACGCTTCCATGATTTTTATAATTCCGGTTCCATAGGCTTCTATCAATTCTAAACGGTAAAATACATTTGCCAGTTTGAAGTTCCGACAGACGGAAATACCCATTGTTACATCTTTTAGGGATACGCCGCTTACCAGACCGCCAATAGAGGTAAATTCAAGTCTGTCTGCATAAAGGCTGATGAAAGTACTGGCGCGGAATGAATATTCACGATGCACAAGAAGATTCAAAAGGGCTTCCCTGACTGCTGTTTCCGGATAATCCCGTCTGTCAATACGATATAACTTATCAAAGGTTGAGTGTGTCTGATTACGGAAATCAATAAAATCATATGCTTCATCCATCTGTCGAAACAGGGAGCCGGAGAATTCTCTCCGATCCTTAAATTCACTCTGCGTTCTCCCTTGAAAAACAGCGGCTTTAATTGTATGCACACACTGATCCGAAAGCAGTAACCCCAAGTTTGTATAGACACCATCCTGTGTTACCATTCCTAATGTTTTCATTTGTGTGAAACCAAACTTTACATTTCGTTCAGCAAATACTTTTTTTGCACTTTCAAAGGTTAAATTTTGTTCTAAAGACCGCATTTCTTCAAAATGATCTCCGTCAGTTTCCTTAATCATGCGACGGATTGCAGTATTTGTAGCCGGAACAGAGGAATAACCTTGACGGACATAAACGCCTTCAGGACGCAAGCCTTTTTTGGCTATATAATATGGTCGCTCTGTTCCCTGCTGAATATCAACTGTAACGATTTTCTTTCCATCTACCGTTACTGTTTCATAATGAAGAAACATCGTCAGATCCGGTTTAATTGCATCTCGAACCATATTGCTGATTTGCAAAGAAGTTTCGTCTGGGTTATCCAGCCCTGACACGGTTCCGTCATCCTGAACGCCTATATACAGTTTTCCTCCCTCACAGTTTGCAAAAGCAATGACTTCTTTTTTTATATCCTCCACTACAATTGCTTTTAGTTCAACCGTTTCGCTTTCTTGAAAAATCACTTGACCGCCTCCTAATTTTATTCTACTCACATTCTACCCATTCTACTCATTCTTGTCAATTATTTTGTTAGAATGAGTAGAATGAATTAAAACGGAATAAGAAAACTTTCCCTTGTAACTCGTCCATAAGGACAAAACAAGGGAAAAAAATATCAATATTGCCGGTTCAGCGGCAGCGGGCCGGCAATGACTTCCCTCGATACATATAAAGTCATATCCGGTTTTGTGGCAAGCGTCCATTTTACCAGGCGTATGCATCTGTGTTCGATTTCAAGACAGGTAATACAGCGGGGATGAACACAACTGCCGCTGTTATAATAAAAGCGGTCTTCCTGTGAAAGAGCAGGGCGGTGTGTATGTCCGGTGATCAGGATATGATTCTCCTGTTCGGCCCAATGATGGAGACGTTGTTCCGCTTTGTGTTTTCTCGTATAATTTTTAGCTGCGCTGGTAGGATCGAGAACGCCGAAATGCTCCAGAGGTTTCCATAAGTAACGGACAAGAAAACGGGATAACCTCCATAGGGAAGAATTGAACAGATCCGTTTGATGTCCATGGGTGAGGTAAACATCCATGGAGAAATTGGTTTCCAGTATGATGCCGGAATAAAAGGGTATATTAGGGATAGAAATCTCCTGTTCCTGATAAAAAGTATGATCCAGGACGCAGCCGCAGCTTCTGCAATGTTTTTCCGTATACCGGCTGTTCTTTTTTACCATATCGTGATTGCCGTAGAGCATATAAAGGCGATGCTGTTCATGAAAACGGGAAAGGAGAAGAAATACGTTGCCGTGGGCTTCCATGATCTGTTTCATACTGCGGTTTTCCCACAGTTCATCCCCATCGCCCAATTCGATATAGGTATACCCCAATCTATAATAATGCTGCAATGCGGCATAGTATAAATTCTGGTTTTTTAAAAAATTATCGTTTGAATTCCCTACACCGCGATGGCAGTCGCTGATAAAAACATATTTGGAACGTTCTGTTAGAGGGAGCCTTAAAGCTCCCTCAAAAGATTTGGAAAGACGTGAATAATAACTCATCTCTTTACCTTCTTTTTCGTTTTATTTTTTTATATTTCTTAATATGGAGTGTTTTTCGGAATATAAAAGGAAGATAGTAGTACAGATATAAGATTTTATCTAAAGAAAGGCAAAACGGCCTGGTAACAGATAGATATACCTTACACCAAAAACGGTTGGCGCACTGTGCCAGGCGGATATGCAAACGACGCAGACAGCCGTTTCTTACAAATGATCTGGCAAAAGAGAAAGTGACGGTATGGTGGCAGATACCGATGTCGTCAGGACAATAACCGGAGCGCACAAGCCCTTCTGCAAAAGCTTCTGCCATTTCATGATGAGGGAAGGTAACACTGGCCCGCATATACAGGTCTTGGGGATTGGAGAACCTTCCTACGGAGAAAGCGGTCAGCCACCAGTGCCGTCCCCCTACGTCGGCGATTCCCATGCCTTTTCTGAAAAGGTTAAAGGAAAGTCCGACCATGTCTTCATCCTCCACGCATTGGAAAATCGTATTTTCCCATTTGGATTCCGGTATAATTCTATCCGCGTAATAGATTCCTATTTCTCCGCCGGTATTGATGCCATACTGGCCTTTCCAGAGTTCTATCAGCCAGGTTCTGCCATTGTAATTAAAATAAACGGGAAGGCAATCAAAAACCATATGAAAAGAAAGCGCGGCCTTGTCGTATAAAGCGCAATAACCGAACTCCCGCTGCATGGCATCGATTCGGGAAGTAAAAATATCCTGTGAAGGAACATAGCAGAAACCAAAAGGTTCTAAAAGTTCGTCCAGCAGACAGCATTTTTCCTTCGTAGACATACAACAGATTTTTTTAATGATTTTTTTCCGTCTCCAATAGTTCAGGCAGAAGAAGAAAAGAAGTACAAGGAAAAAAATACCAAAAAACAAGTACATAACAAAATCCTTTATCATTCATTTGTTATATCTTATGATTAAATGTCGAAATTGGTACGTAAATGTTTTATGGAGTAATATGAATTATTGTGCCTTTTCCTTTAAATCCGGCATCGCCGGTTATTTGCAGAATTTCTTTTTCTCCCTGGATATAGGATATATCGGAAAGATGGACATGTCCGGCAAGCACTGCTGCCACAGGGCTGTCCTTGGAGGTAATTAATCCGATAAATTCTGCCGAAACATCGTTAGGATAAATTCCCCCATGAACACCGCCTCCCAGCACTACACTGTTTTGCCAGACGGAGGAAGTTTTATCGAGAAGGGGCTGCGTATAAAAAGGTACATGGAGCAAAAGGAGAATCGGTTTGCCTTTTTCCGCGATTTTCTTATATTCTTCCAAAGCTTCCGGAGGAATCTGGTTATCGCTGTTATTAATCGCCGCGATAATAAAATCATCAAGTTCCAATGTATGAAAAGCGGTATTCCCGGAAAATTCGTTTTCTGCGGAAACCATATAGGGCGACAGCAGGGCAAGATATTCTTCTCTCCCCTTTTCCGTCATGTATTCCCAGGGATAAGTCCAGTCATGGTTGCCCAAAGTATAAATATAGGGGATCTCCAGCTGTTCCAGGGAATCTTTTAAATAACTGATATTAGCAGGAGAAGGGGAATCGATAATATCCCCGCCAAGAAGCAGGGCATCCAGTTCCCATTCGCCAGAAGAAGATATCCAGGATAAAAACTGATCGGAAGAAACAATACCGGTTTCCCCTGTAAACTGGGAAAGACGCTGGTCGGAATAATCAATGATTTCCTGAGGCCCTTCGGTTTCAGGAAGAACCATATGACTGTCTGTAAGAAATAAAAGCCTGTATTCCCTGGATATACCCGGAATAACGACCTGGCATTCATCAATATTGGATTCATCAACAGGAGCCGGCGAAGATTTGGAAGCACAGCCGCAGAAAAAGAGTATAAACAAGGCAAAGGCAGATAAAAAAAGAGGCAATATTTTTACATGTTTCACTGTTCTCATATGTTTTGTTCTCCTAATTTACGTAGAAGGAAATCGAATTTGTCAGGTTGGGATAGTGACCATTGGAGAAAGAAAAAAGCGGGCAAAGGAAGGGCTGAGGGGAGGAAGCACGGGGGAATGTTTTCTCGTGCTGATTTCGGAAAATGGATTTTCTAAATATTCCGGTACAGTTGTGACAAAGGGACGCAACCGCCCGCGATTCGCCATCCGGGCTCATTGCGGGCTTTTGGTGACATCCATGTCACCAAATTGCTGTTTTTCGGACGGAATATTAAGAAAATCTTATTTTCCTTCATGACGCAGCGATGAAAACATTCCCCCGTGCTTCCTCCCCTCAGCCCTTCCTTTGCCCGCTTTTTTCTTTCCCCAACGGTCACTATCTCAATCTGGCAAATTTTTCACTTCCATCGTTTACATATTAATATGGTTGATATTATTTTTATAATCTTGTAGAATATGTTTTATCGCTATAGTTTTCTGCTATGTCGTATGTGGCATATATAGATGGTAAATATCCACCATAAATATATTATGACAGGAATAGTGGAAAAGTGTGAAAAATTTTCTTAAAAATTTATGAATTCATGAGGTTGCTATGCAGGACAAAAAATTATCAGGATTTAAAAAATTATTCGCCCCGATCGATATGACTGTGGGGATTCCCGGGAAACAGATTATAGCGTTTGCAATTCCAATGCTGATCGGGAATATTGCCCAGCAGTTGTATAATACGGCAGACAGTGTAATTGTGGGGCAGTATGTGGGGGATAACGCTCTGGCGGCGGTGGGAAGCGCTTCGCCTATCCTGAATCTGCTGCTTGTTTTGTTTGTAGGTATTTCGGTAGGAGCGGGGATTATGGTTTCCCAGTATTTCGGAGCGAAACAGAGGGAGGATTTGTCGGGGACGATCGGAAGCTGTGTGACGCTGACGGCAATTTCTTCGGTGATTATTATGATCGTAGGGCCGCTGGTTTCAGGCCCTTTGCTGAAGCTGCTGGATACGCCGGATACGATCCTTGGATGGTGTGAGTCTTATTTGAATATTATTTTTATCGGTATTGTCGGAATGGCATATTATAATATTCTGGGAGGCGTTCTCAGGGGGCTTGGCGATTCGGTGTCGGCGCTCTTATATTTATTGGTGGCTACGATTGTGAATATTGTATTGGATTTGTTGTTTGTAGCCAGTTTTGATATGGGAGTGGCGGGCGTAGCGCTGGCAACGGCGATCGCCCAGGCTTTGTCCGCAGTTCTTTGTTTCTGGAAACTGCTCAGGATGTCAGATGTTTTTGATTTTAAAAAGAAGTATTTGAAATTGCATAAAAAGTATGCCATGATGACGATACGTCTCGGTCTGCCTTCAGGATTGACACAGGCTATTTTTTCCATGGCAATGATTGTTGTTCAGTCTTTGACGAATAGTTTTGGAGAAATGTTTATCGCTGCTAATGTCATTGTCATGAGAGTGGACGGTTTTGCTATGATGCCTAATTTTTCGTTTGGGACGGCAATGACTACTTATGCCGGGCAGAATGTAGGCGCCAGGGAATTTGAGAGGGTGGAAAAGGGCGCGAAACAGGGGACATGGATTGCTATGGGCGTATCTGCGGCGATCACTGTGATGATTCTTTTTTTTGGCGGCCAGCTGATGGGTATTTTTACGAAAACGAGAGAGCTGGTAGATATGAGTATGCGTATGATGCAGATTCTTGCCGTAGGATATATCGCGATGGCAGTCACCCAGTCCTTGTCCGGTATTATGCGCGGAGCCGGTGATACGATGACTCCTATGTGGATCTCCCTGATTACTACAGTGGCTATCCGCGTGCCGGTGGCGTATGGGCTCGCTTATCTGACAAGAAGCGAACAATATCCGGGCGGACGATGTGAAAGCGTATTTGTTTCTTTGTTGGTTTCATGGACGCTGGGGGCGGTGATTACGTTTATTTGTTATCGATGGGGGAAATGGAAACAGAAGGCGATTGGAGAATAAAAAGGAAGTGGATGAGATGCAGCAGGAGGAAAAATACATATATATGACGGAGACCCCGGTGCCAAGGCTGATCGGGGAATTGGCAGTACCTACCATCATCAGTATGCTGGTAACTTCGTTTTATAATATGGTCGATACTTTTTTTGTGGGGAGGATCGACAGGCAGTCTACGGCGGCAGTGGGCATCGTTTTTTCGGTGATGGCGCTGATTCAGGCGCTGGGATTTTTTTTCGGACACGGTTCCGGAAATTATATTTCAAGGCGTCTGGGTGCGAAAGATTTTGAAGAAGCGGCGGCAATGGCGGCGAATGGTTTTTTTCTTGCTTTTCTTTGCGGGCTGTTCGTAATGGCGGGAGGACTGGTTTTCTTAAAACCGTTGGCGGTGGCTCTTGGCTCAACGCCTACTATATTGCCATATACGGAAGATTATTTAAGAATCATTCTGATAGGAGCGCCCTTTATGACCTCTTCGCTGGTGCTGAATAACCAGCTTCGCTTTCAGGGGAGCGCGGCATATGCCATGGTAGGTATTGTGACGGGAGCGGTAATTAATATTGTGCTGGATCCGCTGCTGATTTTTGTTTGCGGCATGGGAGTGGCAGGAGCGGCAGCGGCTACCGTAATCAGCCAGTTCTGCAGTTTTCTGCTTTTATTGTTCCAAAGCAGGAAGGGCGGCAATATAAGGATACAATTTTGTAACTTCAAACCGAATGGCCATTATGTAAAAGAGATTTGCAGAGGAGGCGTACCTTCTTTGTGCAGACAGGGGCTTGCCAGCATATCCGGGATTTTGTTAAATCATGGAGCCGGACTTCATGGGGACGAAGCGATCGCGGCAATGTCCATTGTATCCAGGGTGACGATGTTTGCCAGTTCCGCATTGATCGGATTTGGACAGGGATTCCAGCCTGTGTGCGGTTTTAATTATGGAGCGAAGCTGTATGACCGCGTGAGGGAGGGATTTGCTTTTTGCGTGAAATATGCCACTTTGTTTTTGGTTGGCATTTCTATTGTGGGCGCTTTGTTCGCGCCGGGAATCATCGGCTTGTTTCGGAAAGGGGATGCGGAGGTCATTGAAATCGGAGCGCTGGCGCTGCGTATGCAATGCCTGGCATTTCCCCTTACAGGTTGGATTATTATGTCCAATATGATGCTTCAATCTATCGGAAAAGCGCTGAAGGCTTCTATCCTGGCGGCGGCAAGACAGGGATTGTTTTTTATTCCTTTAATTTTGCTTTTGCCAAGAATATTTGGATTGTTTGGCGTGGAAGTATGCCAGACGGTATCCGACGTCCTTTCCTTTGCGTTGGCAGTTCCTTTGTGTGTCAGTGTTTTGAAAGAAATGAGGGAAGAGCAGGAAAAGGAGTGTTCCAATTTAATATAAAGTATAAAAAAGAGGGCATTTATTCTTCATAAACAGTGACATAGTAAAGGGATTCATACATTTTTTCATTGTATAACGGGAAAGATTAAAAGTTCTCCATCGGGAACCTTCGTGTTCCGTCAGCAGTATACTGTCATAGTACGTATAATGGAGATATTCTTCCATCCATGTAATCGGTTTGTAGGTATCGGGATAGTAGTCTCTTCGGCTGTCATTCTTCCATGCTTTCAGATCCAGTGTCCAACGGACAGAATTTTCCGGGCCGTTAAAAAGGGCGGACAGCGTTTGCGGATTGAGGATGGCCGGAGCGGCATCTGCGGAAAGGCCGAGCAGATATAGCGTATCATAGTCCGGTCTTTCGGATTCGGTTCTTTCTTTTTCCAACATTTGCGCGATATTGTATTTGGCGATAAAATAATCGGGGCGGCTGAAGGAAAAAGCAATATATAAAACGGTGACAACGGTGATACAGTATTTAAATAATGGAAACATTTCTTTGTATATATGAATAAGAATGCCAGTTATCAGGAAAAATATTGCGATCAGGGCCCAAAGTACGAAAAAGCGCAGAAAAGTCAGGTCGTAATATTGAATATACAAAAGCATGCGCATGGCGCTGGAGGCAATCATGACATAAGTGCATAAGGATATTATTGTTAAAATGGCTTTTAACGCTTTGTTCTCTTTGAATCGGCCCAGGCAGACGAATACCAGAACCAGATTGATCAGACAGACAAAAAGAAGCTGAAAAAAACCTTCCCGCGCATATTCTGCATAGGTATATGGTTTGGGAAGCTGCATATTGCCCGCAAAGAGATAAATGATCTGGATACCGCTGAATAAAAGGTAAATAAAGGACAAGATAGCGGTAAAAGTGATGGCGATCAGAGGTTCCCCGGTACGTTTATCGGCGACTTCCTCCTTTATAGAACGCTTTTCCAGATAAGCGGAAATACAGTAGGAAGCAAAAAAGGAAAAAAGGATGGAAAAGGTCAGTCCGATAAAGTTTTCCGAAAGCCAGTCGATAAAAGCAAAATCTTTGATAAAGGAACGAAAAACAATATCTGCGGAAGAAAGCAGAGATAATACGACGGTCAGCAGCGGCAGGGAAATGAGGAGGCCGATCATAATATAGGCAGGGCCGGACATTTTATTTTTATCTCTCGTTTTTTCGGCTTTCCGGTATAACTTAAAATCGGTAATCGGTCTTGTAAATGAATGTAAGGAGCCGAGGATAGTCTGAAGTATGGCCTGAAAGTATTTAAAAATATCCCATAGTTTATCCTGATAGAAGTTGTGTATAAACAGTATAAAAAATAAGATAAAAATCCCACATTTGTTCATGAGAATAATATTCTTATTGTCGGTACAAAAAGTAGAAATGCCTAATAACTCAATGCTAACCGCGTAAAATACGGAGTCTTTTTTGGCGGAAATCCTTGACTTTTTCAAGAATGAGAAAAAATAGAAGAGGGTTCCGCCTGTGAAAAAAGGGTATGTGATACCGGAAGCATTTTTATATAGGCAGAAAGTATAAAAAAGAGCATAAATAACGCTGCTCAGGCCGAAAAGCCCAAAGTGGCGAATTTTCTTTTCTTCTTCTTCCATAAATTTTGTAGAGTCGTTCATTCTTGTTTTTCCTCCTTTTCGTCTTCTATATATTGCAGAATATCGCCCGGCTGGCAGTTCAGTGATTTGCAGATAGCATTCAGCGTGGACAGCCGTATGGCTTTTGCTTTGTTATTTTTTAAAATGGAAAGATTGGCGAGGGTAATATCCACATCTTTTGCAAGTTCGGTCAGTCCTTTTTTGCGCTGCGCCATGACCACGTCTAAGTTAATAATAATTCCCATGGGTTTCCTCCTAAATGGTTAAGTCGTTTTCCAGTTTGTATGCAACAGCTTTATCAAATACCTGGGATAAAACTTTGCTGAAAAGTCCGGCTATGACAAAAACAAGAATAACGATGAGAACCGCCGGAGTAATATAAAGGAACAGCCGGCCGGCGGTAATCAGGGCGATCACCAGGCTATAAGTGCCCATGCGCCGGAGGCTTGTGACATTTTCCAGGATAAAACAGTCGTCGTTTAAAACGGTGCGGAATATTTTCCTGAGTTCATAAATGATAAGAATAGCAAATGTCCCGGAAAAGAAGAAAAGCAGAATAAGAGGGACATAGTTATTGGCAAAATAGCTGTTATATCTTCCGTAAAATTTAATGCTGAGGGGAAGAGTAAGAGTGACAAGAATTCCTGTATAAAACATGAAATCTAAAAGCAGTTTGGTAGCCAGCGTCAGTTTATCTTTCATGGGAAAGCCTCCTTTGGTCAATAAGTTTTTGAAGTTAAAAATCATTTGTTGATGTTTATCCTATCACGGCTCAAATTGAAAGTCAATAAGAATTTATTGATATTCGATAAATTCTTATTATAGGACGATATGAAATTAGATAATTGAAACTTGATAAACACAATCTGCAAATATAATTCAATGATTGTTTGAAAGACGAAAAAGGAAAAGCAGAAAATCTTCCCACTTAAAATATTGTATATATTTACCAAATATAAATGAAATAATTGAAATTAACTATAAAATATTAACAAAAAATTTACAAAATATCAATTCCATGTAATATCTGTATGTTATTCTAATGGTAGATGAGAAGGTTTCGGATATTTTATGGGAGGTATATGAATGCGGCGGAAAGATTTTCAGCCAGGAAGGCGGCCAGGCGGGGGAAAGAGATATCTGCTGCCAGGGGGACTTTGGATTTTGGTAGTGGTGCTTAATATTCTGGCATGGAAGAGCAAGGCTTTTTGTGATTTTTACGTAATACATATTTATCCCTTATGGGTGAATACATATAGCAGGGCCATGGGAATGTTTTCTTTTTCCGTAGGCGAAATAATGGTTATAGCGGGCGCTGTTTTAACGGCGGCGGCCATACTGTTGTCTGTTGTATACGGTGCTGCATGGATTTTTGAGAAGCGGCGGGGTACGACGCAGCCGATTGGCGTAGTCAGGGCCGATTGGGAGCATGAAAACAGGAATGAGATAAGAAAATTTTGCAAGGGTTATTTTGTTGTTTATGGTTGGATATTCACCGGGGTTGCTATAGTAATGACGCTGAATTGCTTTATACCCTATCATTGCTCCACGCTGGAAGAAAAATACGGAATACTTTGCAGGGGAATGGAAGGGGACTTCGCGGAGGAAGGCTCCGTGGAAGAAGGTTTCGCGGTGATAGATCTGTTATCCAGGGAATATACCTTGGAGGAATTGATCAGATTAAGAGATTATGTGGTAATAAAAACGAATGAGCTGGCAGAGCTGGTAGAGAGAGATGGAAACGGAAATATTATTTATCCTGAGGATATGGAAGGGAAACTTATAGCGTGCATGCAAGATTTGGGCGGAGAGTGCGGCCAGCTGGCAGGATACTACCCCAGGCCGAAACAGTTTACATTTTCAGGATTTTTCAGCCAGCAGAAAATGAAAGGATATTTTTTTCCTTTTTCGATGGAAGTGAATTATAATAAACTGATGCATGAAATAAACCGCCCGGCGACGATTTGCCATGAATATGCGCATTTGAAAGGCTTTATGTATGAAGAAGAAGCGAATATGATAGGCTTTCTTGCCTGTATTCATTCTTCCGATCTGACATTCCAGTATAGCGGATATCTGAGCGTGTTAAACTATATTGATAATGAATTTTATAAAGCTATAGGAAAGGATAAAGAAATATACCTATCCCACGTAAATATCTCCCCTCGGGTGAGGGAGGAAAATATATTTTTAGAGAAAGATGCCTGGGAAAAAGTGGAAGCCAGGGCGGTGATCAGTACAGAAGTAGTAGACAAAGTTTCGGATAAACTTTCGGAAACTTCCATGGTTTTAAACGGAGTCGAGGACGGGACGCTCAGCTATACTCGGGTAGTCGGCCTTCTGCTGCACTACTATGACGGCTCCCCCGAAGTAGAAGAAACGCTGCTCCAGGCACAAGCAATCCCCACAGACCCGGAAACAACCTCTAAAATAACCAGTGTAATGAATACAATAGAAGTCCAAGAAAACACATATTGACAGAAAAAAAGATTCCCTATAAGATCTATTTATCTCTTAAGAAATTGCAAAATAGATCGTATAGATAAACTTGCTGAATATTCTGAAAATATGTTCCGTGAAAATCCTTCTGTACCATGGAATCAAGACCATAGAAGACAGGAGGGACATTTCCCGACTGTCTTCTGCTTTACTGGGCTTGATGGAATGCCCGGTACAACAGGATTTTCACGGAACATATTTTCAGAATATTCTCACAACCTACAATTTTACAATTTTACAACTACCCATTTATCTTTATCTGGAAGGAGCGAAAAGCATGAAATTAATTTCCTGGAATGTAAACGGGCTTCGGGCCTGTGTAGGCAAGGGGTTTCCCGATTTTTTTAAAGAAGTGGATGCGGATATTTTTTGTATACAGGAGACAAAGTTACAGGAGGGACAGATCGAACTGGAGACTCCGGGATATCGGCAATATTGGAATTATGCGGAAAAGAAGGGCTATTCGGGAACGGCTGTTTTCACAAAAAAGGAGCCTTTATCCGTCGCATACGGAATAGGAGTGGAGGAACATGACCACGAAGGAAGGGTCATTACTTTGGAATATGAAGATTTTTATATGATAACGGTATATACGCCGAACTCCCAGGAAGGGTTGGCGAGGCTTTCCTACCGGATGCAGTGGGAGAAGGATTTCCTTAGCTATTTAAAAGGGCTGGAAGCAAAAAAGCCGGTTATTTTCTGTGGGGATTTGAATGTAGCCCATAAAGAGATCGATTTGAAAAATCCTAAGACAAACAGAAAAAATGCGGGATTTACGGATGAAGAGAGGGGAAAATTTACGGAGCTGACGGAAGCCGGTTTTATAGATACATTCCGACATTTTTATCCCGATAAAGAAGGGGCTTATTCCTGGTGGTCGTATCGGTTCAGCGCCAGGGCCAAAAATGCGGGGTGGCGCATCGATTATTTCCTTGTATCGGAGGCGTTGAAGGAACGCCTGGAGGATGCGCTGATTTATACGGAAGTATTTGGATCGGATCATTGTCCGGTGGGATTGGTTATAAAATAACAATATTGTGAAATTTTGGCAGGAAAATCATTCTCCGAAGCAGGAGAGTGATTTTTTTTTGCATTTTTTCCATATGATATTTGTCCTTTTTCTATATTAGAAAAATGGGCAGAATGATATATTAAAATCACAAAAAAGAAAGGGAGGTTATGCAATGAAGAGAATAAAAAAATGGATGGCTTTGCTGATCGGTATATGTGTATTGACGGCGGGATGCGGAAATGGGGCGCAGACCGAATCCGCCGGTACGGCAAGTGGAAGTTCCGAGAACAAAGAGGCTGGCGCTGAAGAAGCGGCCGGGGCGGGAGAAGAAAGTTCAGAAAGTGCTTTTTCCGACGGGGAAAAACAAAAAGTGATCTGGTTTACTTCCGCAACCAAGTATAAGGCGGCTTATGAGTCGATGGCAGCAAAGCTGCTGGAGGAAGAAAACATTGAAATTGAATTCCAGCAAGTGGCGGACGATCAGTACCATACGATGCTGAAAACAAAGCTGGCAACCGGGGATGCGCCCGATATTTTTGAACATAACGCACCCACGGAATACGGCACGGTCAATGCGCAGGAAAATTGCGTGGAACTTACCGGCGAAGAATGGGTAAGCCGACTGGTGAATCCCGATATATTAAAGGATAAGAACGGAAAAATATGGGCATTTCCCACGGAGTCTTCCGAATGTTATTTTGGAATGTATTACAATAAAGGATTAATGGAAGAGCTGGGGCTGGCAGAAGAAATGAACCCGAAAACTTATGAGGAATTTCTTGGCCTTTGTCAGAAGATAAAAGATAAAGGTGTGGTTCCCGTATATTTTCCCGATAAGGATAGTTCCGTAATGCAGTGTTGGGTTACATCGGCATTACCGATCGTACTATCGGTCAATAATCCCGACGCTTTGGAGAAGATACGAGTAAACGAGGCGAAGTGGACGGATTATCCGGAATATATTCAAGTACTGGAAACCCTGACGGAACTGTACGAGAAAGGTTATGTGAATGAGAACCATGCGTCGGCAACTCAGGATATGTGGAAAGAAGCCGTTGCAACCGGGGAAGCGGCCATGATGTACACCGGGGAATGGACGGTTACGGACATGCTGGCAAAATATCCGGATCTGGAACTCGGTTCTTTTGTAGTTCCTTTTGCAGATCAGGATGCGACTTCCATCGGAGCCTATGTAAGTTCTGTTTATGTATGCAAAAACGGACAGAATACGGAGGCCGCATTAAAAGTATTGGAATGTTTTTCGCGGCCGGAATATATGAATCTTTATTATGAACAGTTGCCGGGATTCCCTGCATTTTCCGATGTGGATGGCGGACAGGTTCCTCAGTGCGTACAAAGTATTGTGGATAACTATGTTGAGACAAATAAATATTTTATCGAAATGAATGGCGCGATACCGGAAATGTCGTCCATTCTGCCGGACTTGTGGAAAAATTACGTGGACATGGTAAATGGAGGTTCTACTCCGTTGCAGATTGTGGAGGAATGGCAGGTAAAATATGAAGAATATATGGCGGAAACAGAACAAACGGGATTTTAAGGTATAAGTGGTGCATATGAGAAAAAGAAAAGCAAAAGGAATAAGAATGTATCCATATCGGCTGATGGTGCCGGCGCTGTTTATCTATACTGCATTTTATATGATTCCTCTTGTGATAGGGCTGGTTATGTCTTTTACGAACTGGAATGTGGAAAATCTGTCATTTAAGGGAGCTTTCCTGAATATGGAGGGACTTCATTTTAAAGGATTGGATAATTACCTGGCGATTTTCAGGGACAGGCATTTTCTGCTTTCTTTGAGAAACACGGTAGTCTTTGCGGTGGCGACAACGATGATAAAACTTTTGGCAGGTTTGCTGCTGGCGTTGGCGCTTAACCGCGGGCTGCGCACCCAGAAATATTTGAGGACGATATATTATATCCCCTCGGTGTTGAGTTATATTGTGGTAGGGGTATTGTTTTCTTCCATATTGCGCACGGATGGGATGCTGAATCGGATGCTTGGGATCTTTCTGCATAAAGAGATCGGCCATGACTGGCTGGGAAGTACACAGACAGCCCTTGGCTGTATTATAGCGGTGGAAGTGTGGAAATGGTCGGGATATGTTATGACGGTTTTTCTTGCCGGTTTACAGGGAATTTCCCGGGAGTATTATGAATCGGCGAAAATAGACGGCGCGGGCAGTTTTCAGGCGTTTTGGTTTATTACTCTTCCCCTTCTGATTCCTTCCTTTACAGTCAATATCACGATGTGTGTGATCGGAGGATTTAAGGTGTTCGATCAGGTTTTTGTCATGACCAACGGAGGTCCGGGTTTTGCCACACAAGTATTAAATACCATGATATATCAGGCATTTTCTGAAGGAAGGCTGGCAAAAAGCGCGGCGATGGGCATCGTATTATTTGTATTTATTTCGATCATTTCCGTTAGTCTTTCTGGTATTTTGCACCGAAAGGAGGAAAATATGACATGAAAAGCAGACGCTGTGTGGAAAAGATAATATTTGAGTTATGCATGTTGGCACTCAGTGGTATTATTCTCATTCCGCTGCTTATGCTGATATTTGGTTCTTTTAAGGATGCGGCAGCAGCGGCCCGGTTTACGATAGATTTGCCGGAAGAATGGCATTTGGAAAATTACATATATGTATTTACTTCCGGAAAGCTGGGAAGAGCCACTTTCAACAGTCTCATTTATTCTGTATTTGGTGTGTCGGTGTGTACGATATGTGCCATGCTTTGTGCTTTTATTATGGAACGAAGGTCTTCCCGTGTTACGGAGGGGGTATATATGTATGTTAATGTGGGAATGGTCGCTCCGCTTATGGTGATTCCCACGCTGGCTTTTCTGAAGGCGCTGCATATTTATGGAACTTATTTCAGCGTAATACTTGTATTTGCCGGAATGTATATTCCCTGGAGCGTCTTTTTGTTTACAAGCTTTATGAAAAATGTACCGAGAGAACTGGATGAGGCGGCTTTTATCGATGGATGCAGACCTATAAGGTTGTTTTTTACGGTGGTAATGCCGCTTCTGAAACCGATTATCGCTACAAATATCGTATTTATTGCGATGAACATATGGAACGATATGATGATACCGTTATATATGGTGAACAGTCCTGAGAAGACGCCGGTGTCTTTATCGGTATATCAATTTTATGGCAGTTATTTTCGGGATTGGAATCTGGTGTTTGCAGATTTGGTTATCGCGTCGCTTCCTATGATTGTTTTGTATTTTTACCTCCAAAAATATATTGTTGGCGGATTGACGGTAGGAGCGGTGAAAGGATAGGTGGAAGGATTGAGGGATTTTTTTTACCGGCCGGAAAAAGGCTATGTGGGGGATGTGATTCCCTATTATGAAGATGGAATTTATTATCTTTATTTTTTATATGCTTCCCGCAAAAAATATGAAGAGGAGAACAGGGAAAAGCGTGAAGAGGGAACGTCATGGTATCTGGTGACCACGAGAGATTTTATCCACTATAAAGAGTATGGGGAAGTATTGGCGCATGGAACAGAGGAAGACCAGGATTTGAATGCATATACGGGTTCTATTTATAAAAATGATGGTGTTTATTATTTATATTACACGGGGTACAACGCGCATTCGGAATTCCGGGTACAGGGCGAGCCTTTACAGGCAGTTATGATGGCGAAAAGCGATAATCTCTTTACGTGGGAGAAATTGCCGGAGAAGACTTTTTATGCGTCGGAGGATTATTATGAATTCTCCGATTGGAGAGATCCTTTTGTTTTCTGGAATGAGGAAAGGAAGGAGTATGAAATGTTGCTGGCAGCCAGACAGCGGAAGGGCTCCAGAAGAAAAAGAGGATGTGTGGGATTATGCCGGTCGGACAATCTGCTGGATTGGAAGGCGTCGGAAGCATACTATGCGCCCGGGTTGTATATGACCCATGAATGTCCGGAAGCATTCCGAATGGGGAGGTGGAAATATTTGTTGTTTTCCACTTTTTCAGAAAGGTTTGCCACCCATTATCGGATCGTGGGAGCGGCAGAGGGAGATTTTGTTTCGCCCCGGGAAGATACTTTTGATGGAAGAGGATTTTATGCGGGAAAGACGGCATCCGATGGAGAAAAACGTTTTATTTTCGGCTGGGTTCCGACCAAAAAGGAAGAAAATGACTATGGAGATTACGAGTGGGCCGGAAATTTGGTCGTTCATGAGCTGCTGCAAAGAAAAAACGGTATTTTATATGCTGGGATGCCTTCCGTCATAAAGAGATATTTTCAACAGGAAGTGCCGTTTTTATTAAATAAAATATGCGGGAATTTATCCAAAGAAAAAAATGGAAGATTCAGGATGAATGGCAGAAATTTGTTTTCGGCGGCAGTAACGGAGGAGGAAGTGCCGGGAAGATGCCTGATAACAGTGAAAACGTGTTTTGAAGAGGGAACGAGAGCGTTGGGGATATTGCTCCGCAGCGATGGGGAAGCGGAACAAAGTTATTATATACGTTTGGAACCTTATAGAAACCGGATGGTTTTTGATATGTGGCCAAGGAAAATAAAAGGGGAGAATGAAGATACGTGGGAGATTAACGGGGATAAGCCGTTTTTCCCGGAACTGGAGCGGGATTGTCCGTTAAAGCCGGGAGAAGAGTATGTGATTTCCGTGCTTGTGGACGATACGGTATGTGTGGTGTATATGGAAGGGATGACCGCGATGACTTCCAGGATTTATAACATAAAAAGAGGCAGATTAGGAGTATTTGTTTCGGAAGGATGCGGGGAATTTTATGATTTGAGCATAAAGAGAAATAGTAAGGACAACAGGGAAAGGCAGGGAAGGAATGAGGGATCATAAAAATAAATTCCCAATGAGGCAGATCCATTTGGATTTTCATAACAGCGAAGAGATCAAAAATATTGCAGGAGATTTTTCCGGGGAAAAATTTGCGGATACTCTTGAAAATGCTCATGTAAATTCTATCAATTTATTTGCGCGCTGCCATCATGGTATGATGTATTACCGGTCGGAGCATTTTCCTGAGAGAATACATCCTCATTTAAAAGTAGCAAATTTGCTGGAGGAACAGACAAAATGCTGCCGGGAGAGGGGAATTAAAGTGAATCTGTACACCAGCGTGCGCTGGGATGTTTATACGGTAAAACATCATAGAGAATGGATATGCATCGATGAGAATGGAGCTCTTAGCGATTATGAACATAAGGCATTTTTTGAAGCGGGATTTTATAAGAATCTTTGTGTAAACACCGGTTACAGGGATTTTCTGAAGGAGCATCTCAGGGAGATGATGGAAACGATTCCGGCGGACGGGATATGGTTTGATGCATCTTTCGTGGTGGAATGCTGCTGTGAGACGTGTATGGAAAAGATGAGGGCGGCTGGACTGGAGCCGCGCAGCAAGAAAGACAGGGAAGAGTTTGCGGAACTGACATATCAGGATTTTGTACGGGATATGTCAGGCTTTATTAGAGAACTGCATCCGAATTATGATATTTTTTATAATAAAGGGCATGTAGGAAAGCCGGATCGCCCGGTAAAGGATGGTTATACCTATGTCGCTATGGAATCTCTGCCGGGAGGCCCCTGGGATTATCTGGACTTTCCCCATTCCCAGAGGTATATACGTAATTGGGGACTTCCAACAGTGGGATTGACCGGAAAATTCCATACCTCGTGGGGAGATTTCCATTCTTTCAGGGATCCGGTGTCGCTGGAATACGAATGTTTTCGTATGCTGGCCTTGGGCGGGGGGTGCAATATCGGCGATCAGCTGGAACCGTCGGGAATCCTGTCAAAACCGGTCTATGATCTGATTGGAGATATATATCGCAGAGTGGAAGAGAAGGAGCCATGGTGTGTCGGCGCGCTGCCGGTTTCCGAGATAGCGGTGTTGGTACCGGAGGAATTTACCGGAGCCGGAGCGGGGAACCTTCCGGGAGCTTCTCAAGGGGTTTGCCGGCTGCTTCAGGAAGGCGGCTACCAATTTGAATTTATAGATTCCAAGATGGATTTTGGGAAATACAGGCTTTTGATTTTGCCCGATTTGATTCCGGTGGATAAAAAACTAAAAGAAAAGCTGGATAGATTTATGGACGGCGGGGGAAAAATATTTTTGTCCCATGAAGCAGGGCTTATCCAAGAGAAGGAAGGAATCAGGGAATTTGCATTGCCTCGTTGGGGGATCTCTTATAAAGGGGAGGCTCCTTATGAACCGGATTTTATCGTTCCAAAGGGGGAGGCCGGAGAAGGACTGCCTTGTGTGGAGCATGTAATGTATGTGAGAGGAAGTGAAGTGGAGGCAACGGATCGGGGAAAAGTATGCTGTATGGTGAAAAGGCCGGTGTTTAACCGGACTTATGAACATTTTTCTTCGCATATGCACGCGCCGTCTTCCGGGGAAGAGGTTTATCCGGGAATCGTGGAAGGAGAAAATTCTTTTTACTTTGCACATCCCATATTTACTATTTATCATTTATATCGTCCGGGGTGGTGCAGGAAGCTGTTCTGTAATATAATGAATATGCTTCTGCCAAATCCCATCGTGAAACATAACGGCCCTTCTTCGTTGGAAGTGGAACTGTTGGAGCAAAAGGAGGAAAAAAGGCTGATCCTTCATTTGCTGCATTACATTCCGCAGCATAGAAGCGAATATGTGGATACGGTGGAAGAGATCATACCATTATATCATGTGGAGGTATGGATAAAAACAGAAAAGAAGCCGGAGGGAGCTATGTTCGTGCCGGAAGGGGAACCTGTAGACATTCGGCTGGAGGATGGATATGTTCATATCAAGGTAGCGAAGGTGGAAGGGCATCGGATGATAGCACTTTCTTATAGGTAGGGAATGAAAAAACTGAAATTCAGGCAAAAATTGTTTCTGTATTATTCCGCCATAGTTTTTCTGGTGATTTTATTGGGATTTGGAGCCGTTTACGCGTATATCGTAAAGCGGCTCCAGACGGAAATACTACAGAACATGGAATTGTCAGTAAAAGAAATGACAGGACAACTGGATAACAAGATAAAGGAGATGGACCGGCTCACGATTGAGGTGGTCTCAAATCCTTTTATTCAGGAATATATGCAGAACTTATCGAAAGAGGGGATTCCGAACAGTTACAGCGACATGGGAAATATGGCATCCAATACGCTGATATCCATAAGTGCGGTAAACCTGGGATCTCTGCGAGTAAGTATTTTTAACCGTTTTGGCTCTTATATCAGCATTGGAATACCGGATGACCAAAAGGCGATCGGAGCGCGTATGAAAATGCCGGATTATACGGAATGGTATGATTCCGTCATTCCAAAGCGCAACAGCAGCGGAAAGCTGCCCCCGCATGATGATTTTTGGGCGGATAAAGAAAAAATGATTTCTGTAATCAGGGAAATTGTGGACATCAATTCCTATGCTTCTTATGGACTTGTGGAGATTCAATATCCGGTACGGAGATTGGAGGAATTATTTTTTGGCGGGCAGGAACAGAAGCAATATCTTTTTACAAGGGAAGGAGAATTGATCTATAGCAATGATACAAGAGCCGGTACGGATGTTGGGCAGTTGATTTCCTGCATAGAAGGGGAAAAGGGAATTGTTAAAACCAGTTTAAACGGAGAAAAGAGTTACTTTTGTTATGAAAAAAGCGTAAATACGGATTGGTATTTTGCTGTAGTGAAGCCGGTAAATGTATTGCGGAAGGCGGTTTTTCCCGTAGTGGGGGTAGCTTTGCTCATTGCCATAGTCCTGCTGCTTGTGATGCTGGTATTTACCGGACTGATTGCGGACAGGTTGACGAAGCCGCTGAAGAAGCTTCAGGAAAGAATCAGGTATGCGGACAGAGCGCAGACAGAGAAAATGCTGGCGGAGGAGGCGGAGGAAAGGGATGAGATCCGTGTCATTGATACCGCTTTTGAATCTTTATATAAAAATCTTCAATTATCGAAAGATGAATTGGATTATGTAAAACTACAGGAGGCGAAAACTCGGATGCTGGCCGTTCAGGCGCAGATGAACCCTCATTTTTTATATAATATCCTGTCTGTGATCAATGCGATTGGATTTGAATATGGGGCGGATGAGATTATGGATATTTGCCAACATCTTTCCAGTATGCTGCGTTATGCGGGTGCCTTTAATATGAATAAAGTAAGTATGGAGGAAGAAATAAACCATACAAGGAATTATCTGGAACTTATGAAATGCAGGTTTAAGGAAAGGATAAGATATGAAATCAGGGCGGAAGAGGGAGCGGAAAAAATAAGGGTGCCAAAACTGATTCTTCAGCCTATTGTAGAGAACTGTTTCCAACATGGCTTGCGGGAAATAAAAACGGAGTGGAAGATTGTTATTGAAATTAAGGAAGCAGAAAATCATTGGTTCGTCAAGGTCAGCGATAACGGAAGAGGATTCGGAAGAGAAGCCATGGAAAAGCTGGACGAAAAACTGGAAAATTGGCAGGATAATTTGAGCGATGATATCGGCAGTCTGGGAATCGGCGGATATGGTCTTATTAATGTTATTATACGGTTAAAAATAGCATATGGAAAAAAAGCGTTTTTTAAAATACATGATAAAGGGGAGGATGGGGAATACTGCACAGTTGAAATAGGCGGTGAAATGAATGTATAAAGTGCTGATTGCGGAAGATGAGCCTTTTATTGGCGACAGCATACGGAAAATGATGGAACGGTTCGGGCCGGAGTTTGAAGTACGTGCCTGTGTATATGACGGAGAAGCCGCGTTGGAGCGGTTGGAGGAAGAAAGCTTTGATGTGGTTCTGACGGATATTCGTATGCCGGGGATGGATGGCATTGAAGTATTACGCCGGATCGACCGTGACTACCCGAATATAATTACAGTTGTCATATCCGGATATGAGATTTTTGATTATGCGCGGAAAGCATTAAAATACCATGCATCGGAATACTTGTTGAAACCGGTTTCGATCGATAGTATGAAAGAACTGCTGGCAAAGTTGAAAGTATTATTAGTTGAAAGGGAAAAGGAACAACATTACCAAAAGATTTTTTCTGCTGTCGGCGTTGGGGGGAGGAGAAAAAAAGAGGACGGCAGCGGGAAAGAGCAGCTGGCGGAGTCCGTAAAGCAATATCTGGAGGATCATTATGGGGAAAAGATCACAACAAAAGATTTGTCAAAAAAGTTTGGTTTGGTTCCCTCTTATCTCAGTACATTATTTCGCCAAGAGCAGGGAATGTCGCCTTCCGATTATTTGAACAGGCTGCGAATTGAAAGGGCGAAGGCTCTGCTTTTGGAAAATATGTTCCTGACGGTAAGGGAAATTGCGGAAATCACCGGGTATGCGGATCAGTTGTATTTCAGCAAAGTATTTAAAAAGGAAACCGGAATGACACCTTCTGACTTCCGGGCTGCTTTCGGAAAGAGGCAGGATTGACTCTAATCAGTACTTTTTTCCACAAAAAGGCAAAACCGTATTTGCAGATATTTCAAACGCGGTGAATTCCCAATAGGAGGTTATTACCCTACCCTAATGGAATCTTCATAAGGAAGTATAAGTTCATGGACGATTTCATAAGCAAAATCTTTCATAAGGGAAAATGTCTGCCTGTAATTGTCCTCCGTAAGCCGGTTGTTTCCATGAATGATAGCTTCCGCCATATACTGGTTGATCTCCGGCGAGAAATGCAGGGTATCCATATAGTTGTCCAGGTTGGTAACGATTTCCCTTTCATCCTGGAAATAAAATAGTTCCACGTTATCGTATGTCAGCAAAACGGCAGCGGTCTGTTCCATATTATAAAGATAGGCTTCCAAATCTCCGCTGCGGTAAAGATTGTCCCAGAAGAGCATGGAATAAGCCGGGAAGAAAATCTTAAACTCCGTTTCTGGATGGTTTTCCACTTGTTTTCTGATTAAATCAATATTAGCGTCTAAGGTATCACGGTAATAATCTTTTGCTTTCATAGGAGCGATTTCCGGGGTGCGGATATAAAGGCCAAGGGCCATATCCTGGTTAAATTCTTTCCACTGCGCCCAGTTATAGGAATCGTTGGCATCATAATCCCCCAAAAAAGTATTGGCAATCATATAAGGTATTTTCTCAAAAAGAACGCCTTTGTTATAAAGGTATTCCACATCGTCAAAATAATTTTTGTTATACAGATACATGGGGCATCCCGTCAGCTCGTAAGTGGGAACAGGGGATGCTGCCAGGGAAGAAGTGTCCATGCTGTAAAATACATATTTTAAATCGTGTTTTTCATAGGCGGCATCCAGAAGATAACAAAGATCCGCAGTAGCACCGTAGGAACGGACTGCCTTGATGGCGGTGCAATCAAAACCATCGTTAAACCAGCCATTATTATAATTTTCCGCCACGGAGGAACCCACGATCAGGCTGTCATATTCGAAAGTCCGTAAAGAACCGATGCATTGATATTCTTTATCAGTGAGAACCGCTTTCAATCCAAACCATGGTTTATGGTAGTGAAAAAACGGGTCGATAAGAACAACGACAGCGCCTATAATCACCATAAGAAAAAGGATGCGCCGGAAAAAACATTTTACAAATTTCCGTGCCGTATGCTCTTGAAGTTCCGATGTTTTTAACATGAAATAGTCTGTCCTTTCGTGGAGATAATTCCGTTTGATTAAAAATTAAAATAAATAAATGTACTGACCTGCGAAAAGGAAATAAGCGACCAGATAAAGAGGATAACGATGAACCAGCAGAATCCGGAGCCGTAGTCTGTTGTTTCTACGATCTGCAACGCATTTTTTCTTGTCAGGATAAATGCACTGGCGATCAGAATCAGCAGGAACAGTATAATATAAGCAACAGGAAGCATTCCCGGAGCGAACATGGTAACGGCTTGTTTGAAAATATAAAATTCAGGAATATCCATATTTATAACCAGCTTGTGAATGTATCCCGTATTTCGGAAGGAAAAGAGGTTTTTAAACATTTGGAAAGCATGGGCCATACTTTCGCTGCGGAAGAAAAACAGGGATAAATTGAAAAAGGAAAAGGTAAAAAACCATCCCAGCCATCTTGGAATATAAAAACGGGAAGGATTTTTTTCCTGACTTCCCCTGACCCCTATGATACCAAGATTGTCCCAAACAACCAAAAGTCCCTGCATAACGCCCCATGCTACATAAGTCCAGTTAGCGCCATGCCAAAGGCCGCTTAAGGAAAAAATGACCATTGTATTTAAAATCGTCCGTGCCTTTCCTTTTTTGCTTCCTCCCAGCGGAATATAAACATAGGTGACAAAAAAACGGGAAAGAGTCATATGCCAGCGCTGCCACAATTCTTTTACGGAACATGCTTTATAAGGAGAATTAAAGTTTACCGGAAGCTGCACATTAAACATGTATCCCAGTCCGATCGCCATATCACTATAACCGCTGAAATCAAAATAAATCTGAAAGGTATAGGACAGGATTACGAGCAGAGTGGAGGGCGAATCCAAAAAATAAGTCTGTTCAAAGCCGAAATTTGTAACGAGGGCAAGCACGTCGGCTAAAAGCACCTTTTTACTTAACCCTATAACAAAAAGAGAAATACCTCTGGCAAAACTGCCAATATCAAAATTTCTCCTGGAAAGGTCATCGAATTGAGGAATAATTTCCTTATACAAAACGATGGGCCCGGCGATCAGCTGGGGAAAGAAGGTGACAAAAGCAGCGTAATTAATAAAAGAATAATGCTCCGTTTTTCCGGTACACCGGTCAATGATAAAGGATAGCTGCTGGAAAGTAAAAAAACTGATCCCCAGAGGCAGAAGAATATGCTTTAAATTAAAATCCGTCCGAAAAACGTAATTGATATTCTCAATGAAGAAGTCATAATATTTAAAATAAAAAAGAATCGCCAGATTGGCGGCAACGCCGGCGAACAGTCCGAAGTGGTTTGCACGCCTGGTTTTACAAAAAGTCAGTAAGTAGCTGATCAGATAATTAATAAGAATGCTGGCAATAATGATGAAAAGGTAATAAGTATTAAAATAACCGTAGAACCATAGGGACATGCCGGTCAAAAAAACCTTTGCCAGTTCATATTTTTGCAGTTTATTCAGCCCGTACCATCCGAGAAGGACGGCGGGAAGAAAGATGAAAATGAATATATAGGAGTTAAAAAGCATTGGTTATGTGGTACCTTTCGTAGTAGTGGGGATAGGGTGTGTGAGGGGATGGGGGTTGTGGGAATATTCTGGCAATATGTTTTCTGAAAAGCAGTTATGCCGGACGCTTCATGGAACCCAGGAAAGCAAAAACACTCGGGCAGAGGCCCTCCTGTTTTTATGGCTTCCATTCCGCGGCATAAAAAGCTTTTCAGAAAACATATTGCCAGAATATTCAGCAAGTTTATCGCTCTCACAAATATCCTATCTTAATATGCACATTAGTGCGCTTCCTTATTATACCATAGTTAAAACATATTCATAACAGTTATTTAAATAATTAAGAAATGGAAAGTTTTGGCTGAATCTTTCGACAGTTCCCTGGAAAAAACTTGATTATACGTAAAATACGTGTTAATATGTAGTTGTAAGGAGGAAACATACATGAAGTTCCGAGAAGCCGACCGGATGCTAAAGGATGATGGATGGTACGTGTCAGACATAAGTGGCTCACATTATCAATATAAACATCCAATAAGGCCTGGAAAAGTAAGCGTCCCGAATCATCCCGGCGACATCCCAAAAAGTGTTGTTAAATCCATACGAAACCAGGCGGGGCTGAAATAAGCCCCTGCCCTTTGAAATAAATTGTGAAAAGGAGTATTGATTTATGAATTATGTGTACCCGGCTATTTTCTATGAGGAAGAAGGTAAAATATCCGTTATTTTTCCTGATTTGGGGAATCTTGCAACCTTTGGAGATAATATAGCAGATGCTATGCGCATGGCGGTTGATGTTTGCGGACAGTATCTCTTTACCGCCCTGCGTGACGGCGAACCCTTCCCTGCTCCTAGTGCATTAGGCAAAATCAATCCCGCTGCCATTCTGAAAGATCTTGAAATGGAATTCTCTGCTGATAATGCTTTTGTCAATATGGTGCTGGTGGATATGACCGAATACGCAAGGCAACATAGCGATAAGGCAGTGAAAAAGACTTTGAGCATCCCCATGTGGCTGAATACCCTTTGCGAAGAAAAAAGCATCAACTTTTCAAAAGTATTACAAGAGGCACTTCTCTCCAAAATACAGAACTAACACCTATCGGCTGCCCCGATTTTCGTATAAAATCAGGGTAGTCTTTTTTTATTTTTCAGAATAACCGATTTCCAAGGCAAACTTTCTCTTTCATAGCTATTTGGAATAAATTTTATAGATTGGGAAATAATGAAAAGAGATAAAAAGTAAGTATTAATCAGAGGCAGAATTAGCGGGCTGTTGGTAGTATGGAGGATTATTATGAAAATACGTACATTAGCTATGACATTGGTAATGGTATTGAGCATATGGGTTTTGGCGGCGCCGGTTATGACGGGATGCGGCGAAGAGCTGGTGTCTGATTCTAATACAAACAGTGTGGAAAATGTGAGGCGGAATAACGAAGGCAGCAATCCGGGGGAAGAAAGCGTTAGTATATATATTCCCATGAGTAAGATTAAAAATGAGGTAGTGAATATTCTTGGAGAAAATTATTGGCCGGATAAGCAGCTTACAGTAGCGGAACTGAGGACAGAAACGGGAATTACCGAGGAAATGTATGATGATTTTCTGGCAGAAAAAATGAATATAGAAACGGATATCGATATCATGATTATTTTGAAAGCAAAAGCGAAATATTTGCCGGAAATCGAAAAGATGTTGAACGCATATAGAGATTCTTTGCTGGTAAAATACAGGGAGAGACCGCAGGAACTTGGAAAGGTACAGGCGTCCCGGATAGAGGTAATCGAGCCTTATATCTGTTTTGTACAGCTGGGGGCGGATACGGAAGCGGCGATAGAAAAAGGAGACGAGGAAGTCATTGCTTTATGCCAACAGGAGAACGAAAGAGCGGTGGATATTATAGAAAAAACGATTTTAAATCAATAACAAGTTAAACAAAGAGACTTTCTCAATCCTTAAAAGGCTATGGCAGAAAACGGTTATGGTCTTGGACTCTGTTACGAGGGCAAAAATGCTATGCAGGAGGGCACAAATATTATCCGTATCGGCACTTATATTGGGTGTCCTCCGGCTTTGAGGCGGACGGGGAAAACGGTGCAAGCGGAGGATGATATTGCGCTGCTTGCTGAAAGTGAATGGGTTTTCTGCAGCTTTTCCATAGCATTAGACAGTTTCCTGAAATAAAATGAAACAAAACAGGAGTCCCCATTTCTGGGAATCCCTGTGTCGCATCAGTATTATTTTTTGAGCTGTAAGCCGTCTTTGAATGCTTCCCCTATCCTTTCGGTCACCTTATAGTAGCCATGTGTATAAGGATCAAAGGCGATTGCGTTTACCAGGGACATATCGACTTTGTCACCGGCCATGACATTTTCGTCTGCTGTGACATTTACCACTCTGCCGATGACGCCGCATCCATATTCCCCGTCCTGGTATTCAATAAACTCACATTCAAGACAGAGGGGGAATTCATTAATGACAGGGGCGTCTACGGTTTCTGCTTTACTTGCGGTCAGGCCGCTGTTCTCGAATTTTCCTGCAACTCGGTTGCCGGATTCAACACCGAAATAGTCAGCTTCCACCACATGGGCTGCATCAGCGATGCTTACCGTAAAAGCGCCCCTTGCCTTGATATTTTTTACGGTCTTGTGCGTTTCCGTCAGATTGAGGGCGACATTGCCTCTTTCCTGCATGGTACCCCAGGCAGCGTTCATGACATTCACGCTGCCGTCTTCATTGTAGGTTGCTACCATTAAGACCGGCATCGGGAAGATGCCTTCTGTTATGCTGAGTTTTTTTCTCATTGTTTACTCCATTTCTGCGCGGCTTTTTGCGTATATCAAGTTTGTGGATGCCGCGCAGACACAAACTTGGGATTGAAAATTTTTAATTTTCAATCTATTACTTCGTTTCTATATGGGATTGACAGAACCAGCGTCTGTGCATATAATTGTAGCAGGTAACAGGAAAAATACAAGTACTATCTTAAAGGAAAGCGTAAGATGATAAAGAATTATATTGGCGAGGCGAATTTTGAGGATACGGGGTTCAGTTATACGCTGTCCCTGATATCTGGCAAGCACAAAATGGTCATCCTTTACTGCCTGATGGAGTTTGGCGTTGTCAGGTTCAATGAGTTAAAACGGTATCTGAAAAATGTGTCAGACAAAACACTCAGCGGCAATTTGAAAGAGCTGGAGGCGGACCGGCTTATTATCAGAAAAGAATATCCACAGATACCGCCAAAGGTGGAATACAGTCTGAGTGACAGGGGCAGGTCCTTGATGGATGTTTTGGATCAGTTATGTGTCTGGGGTGAAAACAATAGGGAATAGCCTGTCCCCGTCAAACTTCATATCCTGCATGAGAATGTCGTAAGAGATATTGTCCTTGATGATCTCCCGGTAAATCTCATATGCGCTCTGTGTGTCCGTTTCCTTTCGGGCGAGTATATAAAAGAACCCACATGAAGGTTGAGCTTTTCTCTCTATTTTCATGCCCTTGGGATTATGATAAAATGAAAAAAACAGGATGATAAATCGAAGGGCAGGGAATACTATTGTGGAGGAGTTGTTAGTTTATGCGATTTTGCTTTACGAGGATTTAGTAACAGAAAACGAATACAGCAAACGGCTTGATGAATTATTTCTCAACGATCCCGAAAACGAAGATTTGCTTTATTTAGAATGGGAAACAGACATAAAAAAAGCCATTATTTACATAAGAACAAATATTGATTACAATAATCTTGACATTGAACGGTTTGGCAGAATTTTAATAAGTAAATTAAAGGCGGTTTATGTAAATTGTTCGGATATAAAATGTTTTGCAAGTCGGATGTATCATTTATGGGAAAGTCTGCCTGGGAACATTCAGAACATAGAACCATTTTGGACTCTATGCTATGCGGATGACCCTTTGTCATGGGGAGATGAAGAACAGACCAGAAACATTTATGAATATATGTTGGACTATTATAAGGATTAAACGAATACGGAGGACTGGTTTTAAAAAGTTACTTGATGAAATACCTATTGCCTCCAATAATTTCATAGGTTATAATGATGCTATGCCCTTTACAGATGAAAATCAGTATAGGGCTTATATACAATTACAATGACTTACATAAGGGAAAGGCGTGAGCATACCATGACAAATGCAATTATATTCGATATGGACGGAGTATTGTTCGATACAGAACGGATCAGCTATGAATGCTGGGAGGAAATCGGAGAGGCAATGGGGCTTGGCGATTTGAGCGAAGGCATCAGAGGGTGTATCGGTTTGAATCGGAATGATGCGGAAGCTCTGATGTACGATCTCTATGGAGAAGATTTTCCTTTTGATGAATTTACCGAAACGGTGCATATTCTTATGAAAAAACGTTTGTTAGAGGAAGGAACTCCCGTAAAAGAAGGGGTAAGGGAAATCTTGGAGTATTTGAAAGAAAATGGTTATATTATTGGTATGGCTTCTTCCAGCAGCAAGGAAAGCGTCATGGGGCATTTGAAGGAAACCGGGCTGGAAAAATATTTTCGCGCGGTGATTACGGGTGATATGGTAGAGCATAGTAAGCCTGATCCCGATATTTATTTGAAGGCATGTGAAGAGCTGGGGGTTACGCCGACAAATGTCGTTGCTATTGAAGATTCCCATAACGGGGTTCGTTCGGCATATCGGGCGGGAATGAAACCGGTAATGGTGCCGGATCTGATAGAACCCACGCCTGAAATCGAAGCGATGCTTTATGGCAAGTTCTATTCCTTGTTGGATGTGTTGGATTATATGAAAAATAATAATAAAAACGAAGGATAAGAATAAAATTGCCCTGTAGGGCGGAATGGAGGAATATATGGCAGTATCAAAGGTATATTATGCAAATATGAAGACGTCGTTTACGGAGAATCTTCCACAAAAGCTGGAGAGATTAATAAAAACGGCAGGTATTAAGGAGATTGATTTTAAGAAAAAGTATGCGGCGATTAAGATTCACTTCGGTGAACCTGGAAATCTGGCATATCTCAGGCCGAATTATGCGGCGGTCGTGGTGAGAGTAATCCAAGAGCTGGGGGGCAAGGCATTCCTTACGGACTGCAATACGCTGTATGTGGGCGGCAGGAAAAATGCGCTGGATCATATGGACGCCGCTTATGAAAACGGCTTTTCACCTTTTTCCACAGGATGCCACGTGATCATTGCAGACGGCTTGAAAGGAACGGACGATGTGCTGGTTCCGGTAGAAGGCGGGGAATATGTAAAAGAAGCAAAAATCGGCAGAGCGGTGATGGATGCGGATATTTTTATTACGTTAAACCATTTTAAAGGCCATGAAGCTACCGGCTTTGGCGGAGCGCTTAAGAATATCGGCATGGGCTGCGGTTCCAGGGCCGGTAAGATGGAGATGCACAGCGCCGGAAAACCGCAGGTCAACAAGGAGGAGTGCATCGGCTGCGGACGCTGTATAAAAATATGTGCCCATGACGCTCCGTCGATATCGGGCAAAAAGGCATACATAGATCAGGCTAAATGCGTGGGCTGCGGGCGCTGCATCGGTGTTTGTCCTATGGATGCGGTAGAACCTGCAGCGGATGAGTCCAATGATATTTTGAACAGGAAGATTGCGGAATACAGCAAGGCAGTGGTGCAAGGTCGTCCTCATTTCCATATCAGTCTGGTGGTGGATGTATCTCCGAACTGCGACTGCCATGCGGAAAACGATATACCTATCGTGCCTGATGTTGGTATGTTTGCGTCTTTCGATCCCGTGGCATTGGATGTGGCTTGCGCCGATGCGGTGAATAAACAGCCTGTCATTGCCAATAGCCAGCTGGATCGCATGCCTCATGTACATCATGATCATTTTATAGATTCCGCGCCCCAGACAAATTGGAGGTCTATGATAGAACATGCGGAAAAGATCGGAATTGGCAATGCGGAATATGAATTGATTGAAATATAAGATAAAACGAAGGAAAAAATAAAAAAGGCGTTAAGAAAAAGAATTAAGACTTCCGAATGCCTATTAAGGAGATACCTTTTGCCTTGCCGTAGTTAATGCTTTTGATTAACTCTTGAAAGCTTGGGCAGGGGCCAACCGTTGTACCGTTACAATATACATTATGGGCAGTGTATTGATCATTACTTTTTGAAATATGTATGGTATGGATTTCTTTTCGGATGTCGTTTTTATCGTTATACATAGTGAATATAAGACTTGGATATGCGGCTGCCAGCGTATCGAAGTCTTTTTCCATTGTGCTGAAAGAAGTGGTAAATCCCTTTGACTCCAGAAAATCCCGGAGAGCTTTGGGAGATGTGCCGAATTTCCCTCCAAGAGCCATTCCGTCTTTTTCAAAGAAGGAAATCAGTTCCGGCAGATCCATAAGAGGATGTGCCAGCAGACTATAGGCAGCGTTATATACTGCAAAAATTTCGCAGCCCGAATATTGCATGGTTGCTTTGCCGTAGGGCATATCGGTGTAGCTGTTTTGGTCTTCGATGTAACCTTTGTTTTTCGAAATGGCGTTCAAGTGGCCGGAAAAAGCTTTTTGGTTGATAAAAAGATGTTCCCGACAGGATGTTTTTTTGAATTTTTGTATTTTTCGCAGCAGTTCGTAGAAAGCAATGACCGTTTTGTTACTGATTCTCCGGGGAATAAAGGCAAATAAAAAATTCATCTATTCTCCCCTTTTCCCAAGGTTTCTTCCAACAGATCCGTGATCGTCCGAACCGAGTTAAGCTGGCTGCTTCTGCTCATGGCATCAATATAAGCCTGCCTTGTGAAATAAAGCTCATGTGCTTTTTCAACTAAAAGATCTTCCGTCAGGTAATCTTCGTCAATAATCAGGCTGAATCCCTGCGATTCAAAGGATTTGGCATTTAAAATCTGATCGCCCCGGCTGCTGTGCGCTGAGAGCGGAATGAGCAGATTGGGCTTTTTCAGGGCAAGCAGTTCGCAGATGGAATTGGCGCCGGCTCTGGATATGACGATGTCGGCCATGGCAAAAACATCTTTTAATTCCGATTTCAGATATTCAAATTGTTTATAACCTTCAATCTGCAACATCAGGTTATCCACCTTATCCTTGCCACAGATATGAACGATTTGGAAATCTTCCAAAAGCTGGGGAAGGGCGTCGCGCACTGTTTTGTTAATGGCTTCGGCTCCCAGGCTGCCGCCGATTACCATAATGACGGGCTTGTTGGAAGTGAAATTGCACATATCATAAGCGGCAATCTTGTTGCCTTTGGATAGTTCTTCTCTGATGGGCGAGCCTGTGAGAACGGCTTTCCCTTCGGGAAGCATGGGGACGGTTTCCGGGAAATTGCAGCATATTTTTTCCGCGACGGGAATACAAAGTTTATTTGCTAATCCGGGCGTCATATCGGATTCATGAATAATGCATGGGATTTCCAGGGAGGCCGCTGCCCGCACGACGGGAACGCTGACAAAACCGCCTTTGGAAAAAACGATATCCGGTTTGATCTGCTTTAAATATTTTCTCGCTTCCCCATAACCTTTCATAACGCGGAAAGGATCCGTAAAGTTTTTAGGATCGAAATATCTGCGGAATTTGCCGGTGGCAATACCGTAATAAGGAATACGGTAGTCGGAAATCAATTTCTTTTCGATGCCGTCATATGAGCCTATATAATATATTTCATAATCCAGTTCTTTGAGCCTTGGTATTAAAGCGATGTTGGGAGTAACATGGCCGGCTGTTCCACCACCGGTAAGAACGATTTTTTTTGCCATCAATCATTTGCCTCCAGATTCCTATCTTCATTAAACTTTATTGACTTTAATAAATAAAAATTTCAGATCATGGTTTCTAATGCCTGTGCCAACTGGTCGGGGCAGGAAGTGGACTTAAATCCGCAGCGAATGCCTTTGAGCCTCTCGATGGCTTCTTTCGCATCCATGCCTTCTACCAGTTTTGAGATACCCTGTAAATTGCCATTGCATCCCCCTGTAAAGGAAACCGAACGGATAATGCCGTTATCCAAATGAATGTCTATTGATGTCGAACAAACGCCTTTGGGTTGGTATTTCATACAAGATCCTCCATTTCCGCTTGCCTGTAGAGTCAGGTTGAAGCACAAATATTATACCAGAACCGGTATGATTTTACCAGTAGTATCGTATAATCTGTCGAAATTTGCAAATGCCTTACACCCTTCGGAATATTGAGATATAAACGGGTTTTGTTTATAATATTAAAATCAGGATGGGAGGTACGCATATGCTTGAAGGTATTTTTATGGTGTATATGGAACAAAGGATTTTAAGCTGCGTTTTCCTGGCATTTTTATTATTAAGCATAATATGCCAGATAACGATCGGTGTGATATATCTGCGGTTAATAAAGGAAACGGATCATATATCCACGGCTAAAAGTAAATTTTTAAAACAATGTAAATTAAAATTTATTAATTGTTACCAGTTGAGCGGCGAGGTTTCCAATATTTCCGTTTTTGTGGACAAGTCCATATCAAAAATATCGTTTCTCGGCATATCCATGACAGGGCTGCATCACCTGGCGGGCCAGTTTGTTCTGCTTTCTGTAGTCGCGGCAGGAGCGGGGGCATGTTACGAGATCACGCAGGGCGAAACCGTGGGAAGGATACTTCCTTATTATGTTGTCAGTTTTCTTGGATTATATGTATATTTTTCGATAACGGGGCTGGTGGATATTGCAGGAAAAAAAGAACGGCTGAAAATAAATCTGGTAGATTATCTGGAAAATCATATGGCGAATAAACTGAAACAGTCGGATATCGACTGGGAAGAACTGACGGGTGAAACTCTGAGCGCGTCTAAGGTGAAGAAAGAAAAGAAAGAACGAAAGAAAAAAGAAAAGAAAGTGGTGGATGAAAAGGAAAAGAAAAAGTCGCTTAGAGAGGGGATCGGCCTTTCTGCGGAACGGGGAGAAGCGGATTCTGCAAAAGTAACGGCTTTTGTGTGCCCGGCGAAACAGGAAAAGGAGGATGGCGGAAACGCAGAGGAAAAGGAAGAGAAGGCGGCGGTATTTTCCCATCAGGAGGCGGAAGAGCTGGAGGAGCTTTTAAGGGAGTTTTTGGTCTGATTGGAACTGAAATCAATTTTTTCAGAAAATGCGAGGAGAAATTAAAACATAAATTATTTGATAAAACAAAATTATATGAACAAAAAAATATTTAGTAATACTTTCTATTTCTGCAAAAAGAATGTATAATCGTAATATATAAATATATTATTCCAAACAGAAAGGGGGAAGAATGGATTTTATTGGAAACATGTGAGGGCTGTCCGCATTTGTTTCCTTTTTTTTGTATAGTTTCCAATAATGTATTTTACAAAGGAGGTATCATGGATGAAAAAAAGCGGGAAAAAATGGTTGGGAATTTTGCTGGCAGCGTCCATCATAACGGCGACGGTATTTCCAATGCAAGGTACGGCGGCAGAAGGAATTGACCGTGGAGTAAAAAATGAGGCGCAACAAAAAGAAGAAAACGCAGCACAGGGGAAAATGCCAGAACCAACGGTTTCGGCCAATATACTGCCGATGGCGGAAGATTCTCTGGTTATGCCGTTTGCTTATGATATTAACCAGCCGGTCATAGAAAGTTTTGAATTTGAGGAAAATGGGCAGACTTTGACGAAAGATGACACGCTTCATTTTAAAATGGTGGCTTATGATGCGGATGGGGATATCAAGTCCGCTACTGTGAGAATCGGAGCAAAATTTGGTTTTGATAATGCGAGAACCGTGACCTTGCAAAAGGAGGAAGGAAATCTGTATACAGGAACCTTATCTTGTAGGGGTTATGAGGGGTATGAGGGTAGTTATCATATCTCCACGATTAAATTGGAAGACGCGGCTAACAATTATGTAGAGTGGCCTATTAAGGAAAATGGGGAATATCTTTATAATTTTACAATTAATAACCCCAGGAAATTGTTTGTTTCTGACTTTCAAATGCAAAAAAATTCTTCTAATGCGGATGGAAAGCTGGGGATAGGAGATACGGTGACATATACGGCACACGTGGAATGCGAAGGGATGGAACTGAAAAGTACTGTGTATATGTATTTGAATACAGTGAATAGCGACCGCTGGTGTTCAGATCGCGTATCTATGAAGTATGATGCAGAAACAAAGACACTGACAGGTACTTACAGAATTAAAGATAGTACTTATCCGGCAGAATGGATATTGAGTTCTATTTCTACAGAAGCAGGGAATAAATCTTATCGTTTCTATCCGGATGAAATGGAACCGGATAAAAATTTAAAATTTACAGTATCTCATGATAATTATGATGCAGAAAAACCTATAATTGAAAGCATTACTATTGATAAAAATAAAGAAATGGTAAAAGTCGGAGAAAAAGTTACGATCAAGGTAAAAGTAAATGAAAAAAACCCCTTGGATTCAATGGAAGTATGGTTTTATCCGCGAACTGGGGGATGCCAGGAGCATGTTAATTTGTATTTAAATAAAAGTACAATGGAGTATACAGGAAGCATCAATATTACAAGTGATACTTGTCCTGGAAGATGGGATCTCGCTAGCTTGAGTTTGTCAGATGTGAACCGAAACAGCACATCCCTGTCGGATTTTCAGGAGGATTGGGAAATAACCCACCCATGGTATTTTACGGTAGATCCGGAAGGGTATCTGGGTGACAGAATAAAGCCTGTGATTGAAAGTATTACGATTGACAAAAATGGGCAGTGGGTTTATCCGGGTGATACTGTCACTATAACTATAAAAGTGGATGAGGAAAATCCTTCTGATACGGCGTCTGCCCGTTTTGATCCGCAAGTATCAAATGTTTCCGGTTCCCGTGTTGTTGACTTAAAATATAATGCGGATACGAAGGAATATAAAGGGACTATTTCTATAACAAACGATACATATCCATGTGAATGGATACTTAAGAAGGTATCTGTATCTGATATAAAAGGGAATTATACTAATTTGGACAATTTTCAACCGGGTTGGAGCGATACCTGCCCATGGTATTACAGGGTAAAAACTGACGATACCTACCGGGAAGACCTACAAGACACCATTTTTACGGTTTATGGTTTAATGCTGCAGGAAAATGGCAGTTTTAGCTACGTTCCATACATAGACAACAAGATAATGAAAGTAGGAAGAAGGGATTCCCTGGAGGGACTCGGGTTATGTCCGCCGTTGCCCGCAGAAGGGGTAAATATAAAGTTCCGGGAAGGAGAATATGGCAGGGAAATCGCTGGGGATACGGAGTTGTTTTTTCAAAATACTGAAAATATGGCATATAGTTTTCGAGCTGTTTATGATAAAAATTGTATAAATGTGCTTCTGACCTATGTAAGCAAAGATGGTGGAATAAAAACTGTATTCGCGCCGCAGTTTGTTGACAAGGGGGCAACTTACGGGGATATGATGGATTCCCTGGTGCTTCCGGAGGATGTGGATGAGGAATTTCTTGCAGGATATCAGCTAGAGGGACAGGATGAAACGGCATTAGCGAAGGATATGAGTTATGTTGGCGTAAAGGCGAAGTATGATGGCTGCATGGTGGCATGGCATGCGAAGTATCTGGATGAAAATGGGAATGAAGTTTCCAAAGTAATTTCAAAAACGTATAAAAAAGGAACGGTAATTAACGATGCTGCCGCAGCGCTGGAAGGGCCGGAAGCGCCGGAGGGGCTGGAATTTGAAAGATGGGCCCTGCCGGGAATCGATGGGAAGGAGCCGCTTTTGCACGAGCTGGATAATTTGGATGTTATAGCCGTATACAAAGGAAAGACTACGGCAGAAGTATCCTATACCTATCGGGGAGAGGACGGGAAGATTACTTCCGGCAGCCGGTTGATGGCTTTGGACGGAGAAAACCTTTCATATAATGCGGCCTTGGAAAGAGCGAAAGAAGCATTGAAAGAATTAAAACATCTGGAAGGCCTTGTATTGTCAGACTGGGTCAGGACGGTAGGCGGCGTGGATATTGCAGGGTATAAAAAAATGAGCCTTCAGGCGCAGTATTCTAATTGCACGGTTATTTTAAAATATCCACAAAATCTTTGTGAGTATGCGGTTGTGGAAAAAGGCTCCGGCTATACGCTTCCTGTAGAAAACGAAGAGTATACGGACATTGTATGGGAAGGGTATGGAAAAGGGGAAACCGTAATCATTACCGAAGACAAGGAATTCCTTGTGGCTGAAGCAAAGCGGAAGGACGGGACGGTGGAAGAGCCTTCCGGCGGGAAGCTTCCGGAGGAAGAAATTGAAAAGATCATAGAAAGCATAAAACAGAGCGGAAGCGGGGAAACAATACATGTCGGCATGAGGAAAGCCACCATAGTGCCGAAAGAAGTTTTAGAAGCCATTAAGGGGAAGGAAGTAAACATTGTCCTCGATATGGGGGCTTACCGCTGGTCGATTGGAGGAAACAAAGTAGTGGCCAACCAGTTGAAGGATGTTGATCTGGAAGTGTTTGTTGGTACGGATGATATTCCTCCGACCATTGTGGATAGCCTTGCAGAAGGGAAGCCAGCCACCCAGATTACTTTGACCCACAATGGGGATTTTGGTTTTCAGGCAGATCTTACCGTGAACCTTGGCAGGGAAAACAGCGGATGTATCGGAAACCTGTACTATTATGACAGTGCTGGGAAGCTGGTATTCCAGAGCGCGGGGGAAATTGGGGCGGACGGAGACATTACTTTGTCATTTTCCCATGCATCCGAGTATGTGGTTATTATGGAAAAAGAATCGGCGGGCAGTGGAAATGTGCAAGAAGGAGGGAATCATACGTTTGATACATCCCATAACGGCCAGGAAATAATCTCTATTGCAAAAACGGAAGACAATATCGTTCCTGGTGCCAATATAGAAAAGAATAGCGATTTCGGAAAACCAAAGAGTCCGAAAACAGGAGAATAGAAGTTGGGCATGACAGGAAAGGCGAAGAATGATACAATAGGAAAAATATGTGTAATTGATGGATTTTACAATAATGAGGAAGTCAAATTTGAAATGTAACCAAAAGGAGGATTGGTATGTTATTGTTAGAATACCCAAAATGCTCAACGTGCCAGAAGGCAAAAAAATGGCTGGATACCCACCATATTGCATATGAAGACCGCCATATCGCAGAAGATAACCCATCCTACGATGAATTAAAGGAATGGTATGGGAAAAGCGGTTTGCCGCTTAAAAAATTTTTTAATACGAGCGGCCTGGTATATAAGGAGATGCAGTTGAAGGACAAGTTTCCGTCCATGGACGAGGAAGACCAGCTTAGGCTGCTGGCTTCGAATGGGATGCTTGTCAAACGGCCGCTTGCCGTGGACGGTGAAATGGTGCTGGTTGGTTTCCGTGAAGGGGAATGGGAGGAGAAACTGGAGGCAAAAAGCAGCTAAAACATCATTGACAGAAAAACTATAATATGATAAAATTTTTACAGTTATAAAGATGGATTGTTACTGGTGAAGCAGGCTATACCATTCTCTTAACGATTGACGAGTCAATGCAAGAGAAGGTATAGCCTTTTCTTGTGTCCAAAAGAAACGGCGGTGAAGCGACAGATGGGAATGAAGGTCATAAAGGTCATCAACAATAATATTATAAAATCCTACGATGCCAAAAATCAGGAAGTGCTGGTTATGGGCTGCGGCATTGGGTTTAAGAAAAAGCCGGGGGATGAGGTGGACGATTCCCTGGTTGAGAAGATCTATACCAATAGCGACAAAACTACTTCCAACAGGCTGACTGAACTGCTGGAAAAGGTGCCTTTGGAACATATCCAGGTGACGAATGATATCATCAGTTATGCGAAGGCGTCCCTTGGGAAAAAGCTGAATGATAATATTTATCTGACTCTCACGGATCATGTCAGCTTTGCGATCAGCCGTATTCAGCAGGGACTCGCTTTGAAAAATGCGCTTCTCTGGGAGATTAAGCGTTTTTACAACCATGAATATCTGGTGGGGAAAGAAGCTTTAGCGATGATTGAGAAGCGTTTGGGCGTTGTATTGCCGGAAGATGAGGCGGGATTTATCGCTCTTCATTTGGTAAATGCGACGATGGATTTTGCAGGGATGGAGCAGACAGCGGAGGCGACAAAGATCATTCAGCAGATTCTGACCATTGTGAAATACCATTTCCAGATGGAACTGGATGAATATTCCCTTCATTATGAACGGTTTATTACTCATTTAAAATTTTTTGTACAACGGGTATTCAGCGGAATGGAGATCAATGACGATGAGAAAAGTTTTCTTCTGATGCTGAAGGAACAGTATCCTAACGAGTACCGCTGTGCATTAAAGGTAAGGGATTATATGAGGAAGGAATTCGGACAGGATCTTTCGGAGGATGAGCTGATTTATTTGACCATCCACATTCGTCGGGTGACGACAAAATCCTGATTCCCGCGGGTGATTCCCGTGGGTGATTCCCATGGGCAGCGGGTAAAGCGATTGCTTGCAGGTATTTTGCTTTTACAATTTTGGCATTTCATGATGCTGTAAAATGAAAACAAGGAGGAACGAGGTATGGATTACAGGAAACTTGCAGAAGAAATTCTGCAGAATGTAGGCGGCACGGACAATATTTCCGGGCTGACCCATTGCGCGACACGCCTTCGGTTCAATCTGAAGGATGAAAGCAAGGCGAAAACGGATGTGTTAAAGGGAATAAAAGGGGTGATGGGCGTTGTAAGCAGCGGCGGCCAATACCAGGTAATTATCGGCAGCGATGTGGCGAGCGTATACAGGCCGCTGACGGAAATGGCTAACTTAAAGGAAGAGGGAGCGGCCCAGGAAAAGGACGGACGGAAGCTGGGGGCGAAGCTGATCGATACGATTTCAGGGATTTTTACGCCGATCCTGCCGGCTATTACGGCAGCAGGTATGTTAAAGGCGGTATTATCTCTTTTGGTGGCGTTTAAGGTGGTATCAACCGATGCCCAGACGTACCAGGTAGTCAACTTTATGGCAGATTCCGCATTCTATTTTCTGCCGGTCCTGCTGGCAAACTCTGCGGCTAAAAAGTTTAAGTGCAATCCTTATCTGGCCATGATGGTAGGCGGAATCCTGCTACATCCTAATTTTGTGAATATGGTGACGGCATCCAAAGAAAGCGGGGAGGCGATCAAGCTCTTTTTCCTGCCGGTATATAATGCCAGTTATTCCTCGTCGGTTATTCCGATTATTTTGTCCGTCTGGTTCCTCTCTTTTGTAGAACCTATTGCGGACAAGGTTTCCCCCAAGGCAGTGAAATTCTTTACCAAGCCTTTAATTACAGTGCTGGTGGGCGGAGTCGCGGCTTTGGTAGTATTAGGGCCGGTGGGCTATATTATCGCGAATATCATCGCGTCGGGAATCAATGGGCTGGAGACTTACGCAAGCTGGCTGGTGCCTACGATCCTGGGTGGATTGTTCCCGCTCCTTGTTATGACGGGGACACATTATGGAATTATACCGATCGGAATCAATAACCGTATGACTTTGGGATATGATACGATTGTTTATCCGGGCAATCTGGCATCCAACATTGCCCAGGGCGGCGCGACTCTTGCGGTAGCGGTTAAGAGCAAGGTATCGGAAGTGAAGCAGCTGGCGTCTTCTGCCGGTATTACGGCTGTCTGCGGAATTACGGAGCCGGCGTTGTACGGTGTCAATATGCGGTTTAAGACTCCTCTTTATTCGGCGATGGCGGGAGGCGCCGTAGGCGGGCTTTTCATGGGGATTATGCGGGTGCGCAATTATTCCGGCGGCTCTCCTGGACTTATGACTCTTCCAAGCTATATCGGAGGGGACAGCCTTCGTGACCTGTATTTGGCATGTATCGGCGCGGCGATTGCATTTGTTATTTCTTTTGGACTTTCTTATATCTTATTTAAGGATGGGGCAGAAAACGACGAAAAGCAGGAAACGGTTCCTAAAAAAGAAGAGGCAGAGGCAAAGAATGTTTTAAAAGCTGGTTCGGCAACGATTTGCGCGCCTTTAACGGGAAAAGCGGTTGCATTAAGCGAAGTAAGTGATCCGACATTCGGAGAAGAAATATTGGGAAAGGGAGCGGCTATTATTCCTGCGGACGGAAGGGTGGTTTCTCCCGTCAAAGGTACGGTGGAAACAGTTTTTGACACGCTGCACGCTATCGGATTAAAATCCGAAGACGGTGTGGAGATTTTAATCCATATCGGGCTGGATACGGTAAAGCTTGGAGGAAAACATTTCAAGGCACATGTCAAAAACGGCGATAAAGTGGAAGTGGGAACGCTTCTGGTAGAGGCTGACCTTGAAAAGATAAAAGGAGAAGGGTATGATGTCATTACGCCAGTCATTATAAGCAATTCTTTTGACTATGGGGATGTGCTGGCAGTTACCGGCCAGGAGATAAAGGCAGGAAATGACTTGTTGAAAGTAGTAAAATAAAGAGATATTTTGTAAAGGAAGGGTGGTTTTATGGCAAGTTTGCCGAAAGACTTTTTGTGGGGCGGCGCTACGGCCGCAAACCAGTGCGAAGGAGGATATCTGGAAGGAGGAAAAGGGCTCGGGACGGTGGATGTGATCCCTTGGGGAGAGGACCGCAGGGCGGTTATGCTTGGAATAAAGGATTATAAAACTTTGCCGGAAGATGCTTATTATCCTTCCCGCGAAGCCATAGATATGTACCACCATTGGAAGGAAGATATTGCCCTGATGGCGGAGATGGGTTTTCGTTGTTACCGTTTTTCCTTTGCCTGGTCGAGAATCTTCCCTACTGGGGAAGAAGAGGAGCCGAATGAAGAAGGATTAAAATTTTATGAAAATATGATCGACGAGATGCTGGCTCACGGAATCCAGCCGGTGGTTACGATCTGTCATTTTGATGTGCCGCTTCATTTGGAACAGAAATACGGTTCCTGGAAAAGCAGGAAGCTGATTGACGCCTATTTGCGGTACTGTGAGGTGATTTTCCGGCGTTTCCGCGATAAAGTGACCTATTGGATGACTTTTAACGAAATCAATATGCTGATGCACCTTCCATTTATGGGGGCAGGGATTTCTATCCGTGAGGGAGAGAATGAACTTCAAGTCAAATATCAGGCGGCCCATAATGAACTGGTGGCATCGGCAATGGCTACCAAACTTGCCCATGAGATTAACCCTGATTTCAGGATCGGATGTATGCTGGCGGCCGGGCAGTTTTACCCCTATTCCTGCAATCCTGCAGATGTGTGGGATGCGCTTTCCAAGGATCGGAATAATTATTTCTTTATTGATGTCCAGTCCAGGGGGGCCTATCCTTCTTATGCGAAGAAGTTTCTGGAACGGAACGGAATTACTCTGGAAATGGGGGCGGAGGATGAACGGATTTTACGGGAAAATACAGTGGATTTTATTGCATTCAGCTATTATGCTTCCCGCCTGACCAGCGCGGATCCGAATGCAGGGGTCTCCACGGGAGGAAATGTTATTAAATCTTTAAAGAATCCCCACTTGCAGGCCAGCGAATGGGGATGGCAGATCGATCCGCTGGGACTCCGCATTACGATGAACTCTCTGTATGACCGCTATCAGAAGCCGCTTTTTATTGTAGAGAACGGTTTGGGAGCGGTGGACCAAGTGGAGGAAGACGGGAGTATCCGGGATGATTACCGGATTGCTTATCTGGAAGCCCATATTAAGGAAATGATGAAAGCAGTGGAAGAGGACGGCGTGGAATTGATCGGCTATACTCCTTGGGGCTGGATCGATCTGGTAAGCGCATCTACCGGGGAGATGAAGAAACGGTATGGCTTTGTATATGTGGATAAGGACAATGCCGGGAACGGAACGCTTGAGCGCCGCAGGAAGAAATCTTTCGAGTGGTATAAAAAGGTAATTGCCACTAACGGGGAATGCCTGAAGTAATAAGAGGAATTATTGTAAATATGTGAAACGGGGGAGCCAGTGACTTGCATGAGCCGCTGGTTTCCCTGTTTTAGGCTGTAGATGGGATCTGGGGCAGTTTACCTCGGATTTTTTTCGAATAAATGAAAGGAGATCGGGATAGGGATTGAAGAAATTTAATAACATTCTTTGAAAAATAAGAATATTGCAAAAAATAGTATTATTTTGTATAATAATAGAGAATAAAAGTGAAATTAGGAAGGGAAACTGATGGAGTGGATAATAAAGAGTTATCTGTCGGAAATCAGAAGGTTAGGAAAATGACATATAAAATCATTGAAATAATTCGGTAAGTTCCAAGAAGAATTCCTGGTAACTAAGATTCTCCAGACTGAACACATTATCGCATATATTTGAAATATAATCAGGGCAGCTTTTTAATTGGAAAATCAGATTATTTACCATTTTATCATTATAAAAATTTTTTGATAATTTTGCTACTTCCTGGATTGTATTTGTAAATGAAGAAAACAGCGTAAGATAAGTACTCCGATAATGAAGCTTATCCTGTTGGTAAGCAATACCGGCGTAATAGCCTGATAACAGCGCATAATATATACCCTCGCCTGTAATTGGATTAACGAAGCCAGCCGCATCGCCAACCAATATAATATTTTCATAGGGATGCTCTGACTGTTTAGCGATGTCGCCGATTGGTAAAAAGGCTCCCTTCCGATTTGTGGAATCAGAAATTCCTAAATGGTTGCACAGCTTTTGATGCTCTGTGAGCGCATGCCGATATGTCTCATTTTCTGCTAATACCCCTGTTCCTATTATAATATTTCTTTCATTGGGCAGTATCCAATTATATCCAAAGGCAATATGTGCGAAATCAAAACATACCTTATCCAGATTTACAAGTGGCAGACTGCATTGGGATTTGTTGATAATATTTTGTATGCAGAATCCTTTTTGAATATCGGCAATCCCCAGTGCTTTACGTATTGGACTAAAGATTCCATCTGCTGCAACAAGGATACCATAGGATAATTCGGTTCCATCATTTAAAATCAAAGTATTTTGGCTGGGAATAAATTGTGAAAATGTCGTTCCTTCAAGTATATGTACGCCAGCATTCTTGCAAGCCGTCAGCAATTCGTAATCAAACCGTTCACGATCAACTAATGTGAGAGGATATTTTATAGGGAACACGCATTCCGCATTGCTTTGTGAAAATAAGCTGATTTTGTTTAAATTATAGTAATTGCAAAAATCAAATTCAGGCAATATTTTTTTTAAGATACGGATTGTCTTTTCCGTAATAATTCCAGCACATACTTTAGAGCGCGGAAAAAAGCATTTGTCTATAAGGCAGACTGATAAATTAAATTTTGAAAGGGCAAGCCCTGCAGCGGTTCCGGCAGGACCTCCGCCAACGATTATAGCATCATAGTTCATGAAATTTTCTCCTTTTTACGAGGTAATCTATGACAAAACATTACAATAACAGAGGAAAGGGATATATAAAAAAAATATGTTTCAATATAAAACAGTTGTTTAACAGCTTGTTTATTCGCATGCTGGATAAATTAAAATTAATTTGTAGCACACTCAAATCCCATATTTCAGCGGAAAAAACCGCAAGATCGTTGCAGAAAGGATTGGAAAATTTTTATCGGATATCCCCCAGGCGAATCGCTTATGCTTTAATAGTAAATGGAGGAATAGGATTTTATATCATTTATAAGGCCGATACTTTCCAACAATATTGGATCCATATTGTTTGTATCACTCTTTGCATGGCTTTGACAATCATTATAGGGCGGAAATATAGAACGACCATCCATTTGCTGGACAAAGAAATTGAAAAAGAAAATACAAGCGATAATGCAGAATTGCGAGTTAATTACAGGAGGTTTAAAGATTATGCATTTCATAAAGCAAATTTAATATTTTGTATCGTAATTCCCTGTATTTTCTTTTGGGCTATTTTTAAACAAAATTACCTTTCATTTGATATTGTTGGAATTTATGGTGTTTTGATTATAAGCGCTACTCTTTTTATGAGCATATTGGGGTACGTGGAATATATGTGGATGCTATGGTTCCTGTATCGAATAGGCAAGTGCGAGCATTTCTATTATAACCAGAGTAATCCATCACAAACCCCCTTTTTAATTTATATTGCTGATATAACAAATTGCGCCAAGTGGTTTTTCCTGATAGAAGCGTTCCTTTATATTTTTGAATACTTTATTTTAATTCCACGTGAAAAATTGACAATCAACCAGTTCCAGATGCCGGATAACTTCTCTTTTTTTGTAACATGGGTCATTTTATTTATTGTTCTTGTATTGGCATTTCCTATTATTGTTCTTTCGCAGGAGGCAATGATGGCTAAGATCATTGATAATTTGAAACAAGAGCAGATACAAAATCTTTCTTTATCCTTTAATATTGCGAGCCAAGATCTATCCAATAATACAACAATAAGCCAAGCTTATATGTATAATTCTATGATGGCCAATATCGTTGCCAGCAATGATTACCCCATAAAAGCCCGGCGGCTGGGCCCAGCTTTAATTTCACTTGCCACATTTGTATTGCATACGGTAAATTTACTATCTCAATTACCACCGATTGGCAGTTGGATCAGTCAATTTTATCAGCAGTATTTGTAAAAAGTCTTTTTTTGGCAATTTTCATAATATCAGTAAAAAAAATATGGAATTCATCAAGGCACTGTTTATTTATTTGTTGTCCGGACAACTGATTTAATAAAGAATCAACCTGGTTTTCTACATCTTTTAAATCCTTTCGTACTACATTAAATATGTCGTATTTTTTGTATAGCTGAAATATATGGGGTACTGTTTCCGGCGTATTCTTTAATTCTAAAAGCTGTTGCTTTTCTTTGGAATTGCACATGCCATAAATATATGCAATAATCAGATTTTTTCTGGAACGTTCAAAATCCATATTAGGGCTTCCTTTATGAAAAGATATATTTTCATAGGAACTAAAAGGCTCCAAATCGTTCATTGCCTGAAATAAATAGCCAACCTTGTCGCCCATATCATTAAGCAGCTTTATTTGAGCGTCGGTAGGCGTTCTGCTAATTATGAATCCTAATAGAGCGCTGTTTTTTATTAAAGCAGAAGTTTCTAAAGATATGATATTAGATATCTTTCGGATATCATAACGCGAATCAGCAGTAAGGGTTAGTTCTTGTAAACATCCATCAGCCATTGAGCATAGGGTCTGAGAAAATAGCCCCATAGAAAAATTATTAAGAACAGGGTATTGGGCAGATAATTTATGCATTTTTTGAAAAGCCTTGCCTAAAAAATAGATGGAAAAAATAACTGCCTCTTCTGACGAGTATTGTTTATGAAAGGCCGTTTTATTATGGCGTTTTTCGTCCTCATCAATAAAGTCATCTATTATAATTGAAGTTTTATGCATGATTTCAACGCAAAGAGCTATTTCGGTGGCGGCATCCACGCACATTGCGTCAATAGATTCGCTTCCCATAGCATTGCCCCAATACACGAGAAGAGGGCGCAAATGATTGCCAATCCTAAGTTGGATTGCTTTGCCGTAAGGAACTTCCAGCCCGTCTAAAAAGGCGATCCATTTTTTATGGAAAACAGCATTCATTGATTCCTCGGAATCACCCATAATAAAATTGTAGTAAGTCAATTTGTTTGTACAATCCATAACGAACACCTCATAGAAACTATTGGACAATATTCTCTAATTACCCGAATTTCCGACAGATAACTCTTTATTATCCGTATTTTAACGTGAGGATTAGCAATATAAGAGGGGGGGTAATGATAGCAGTATGAAAAATACCTCTAAAGTAACAGATTATCATATATCGTCTGTTTACTTTAGAGGTATCCTATGATTGTCGGTAGCCGTAACCGGCTTGCTTATGTTATTGGAATAACGCTTCGACCTGTCGATCAATATTGTCCCGTTCCTCCATCGATAGATTTCTATTTTTTAACTTTCTTTGAAGCGCTTTAAGGGTTTTTTTGTCCTCATCGCTTAGCTTGCTATATATTTCTTCATACCATCTGATATTTGCTTCTGCTTCTGTTTCACTGCGTTCCATATATTTTTGGAAATCTGCTTTTGAAATGTCTTTCAAATCCTTGCCGTCTTCATATATTTTATAGATTCCCCAGCCGATTGCCGCATGTAATGTGGCCGTGGTGGCAGCATTAAAGTATGACCCGAATATGGGGATCAGGCTTGCGCCTGTCTTTAGTGCCAGATTTCCCGCGATAGCTCCCAGGACAACGGCGGAAAAAGCTGTTAATGAGGCTGTGTCCATGTTTTTTCCATACAGTGCGGACAAAGAATAAGCGAGTGCAACTGTAATAAGGGTAAGGCCTGCGGTGTCTGCCAGTAGCGGCCCTATGACGGGAACTGCTGCTGTTGCTGCTGACCAGGCAGCAGCGGCGGTTGAAAAAGTACCAATAATGATGGCTGCTTTATATTTTTTGTTCATGGCTGTTTCCTCCTGTTTTTAATAGAAACCGAATTCTTGTCCGGCATTCGGGCATCCAAATGTCGCTCCGATTGCACCTCCAATATAACCTCCTGCCGTTGTGTATCCTGCTTTGATTAACGCATATCGTATCCTCCTTTCGTATAATGGGCTTGTATAGCTGCTCTATATTTTGCAGTTTTGCAATGGTTTCTTTACTTGTGGTAAAGAAAAGGATATAATGCAAGTAATACTTGCGAATGATTAATTATAAATATAATTATAACTATAATTGAAAAAAATTCTATATCTATATTTAATAAAAAAATAATTATTCTTTATACGATATGTATAATTCTTTTAATAATATTAAATTCAAATAAGAATGGAGGGCTTTATATGAAAAACCGAAAAGAGGAAGGCGAAGCAAGGAAACAGACAGAGATCATTGCAAAAGGGTATTATAAACTGGTAGCGCAGAGAATTAACAATGCAATGCAGAGAAAAGAAATCAGCCAAAGTCTTCTTTTGAAAAAGTGTGCTGAAAATGGGTATTCTATGAGCCAATCGACTTTATCCAAAATATTACAGGGAACTACATCAATTTCCCTGATCAATGCAGTCCAAATTTGCCGGGTTTTGAACGAGGATATTGGGGATATGCTGTCAATGGATGATCATGACATGGTGTATGAGGGCAGTATGGAGCCGGATGCGCCGTCCCATCTTGTTTATCGTGGGGATCATCCGGCATTTAGGGCATATTTGGGAAAATATCATTGCTATTTTTTCTCTACAATTTCCAATGAGGATAGGATCCTCCATGGAACTCTTGAATTGAAAAAAACGGAATCAGGAAACCGCTGTACTGCGTTTATGGTTTTGGAAACAGGGAAGAAGGATGAGGAGGGAGAACCTATTCAAAAAAAATATGAAGGGGATCTGGTAATTTCCACTTCGATGAATGCGGCATATTGCACGTTAATGAGCAAGAAAATTGGGGAAATTTGCTACTTTATATTTCGTTATTCCCAGATCAATTATGAAAAGCTAATGTGCCGCCTGGCGATAGCAATCACGGTTTCTGCCGGGGATAATCGTCTGCCAACGGCGCATAGGATGCTGATCAGCCGAAAGAAATTGGAAAATATTCTTGATGATTATTTATCGGGCCAATTACATTTGAATGGATCGGATATTTTATTGGAACCTGAGAATGTAAAGATCATGAGGGAGGATCCCAATATGCCCCAATGGTTCAAAGACAATTTTGATAAATTTATATCGGAGACTACGATACAATATTATCGTGCGCAGGAACTGATTGTAAGAGCTTCCCATGCGCCAAAAAAAGATAAAGATGCGTTTATTTGTCTGCTTAGGAAATATTCTTCCGCGCCTAAGTATACTAAAATAGGAACAAAAGCTGACGAATTTGTCTATAGGTTATTGGAAAATTATGAGGAAGAAGAGAAGGAAATATGCCCGTATCCAAATTAATAATATAGGGGGTGGAAAACTCTTGAAAAAGAAATTCAACTTTGCTACACTGGATATGGTATCGGATATTTATATTATTAAGGCAAAGGAGCGAGGCAAATGAGCAATAAGGTAACGTTTGATTATTCCAAAGCTTCATCGTTTATCAGCGGGCATGAAGTAGAATTTATGAAAAAACTGGCCTTGGATGCGAAGGAAGTATTAGTTTCGAAAACAGGGGCGGGAAATGATTTTTTAGGATGGATTGATCTGCCGGTAGATTATGATAAGGATGAGTTTGCCAGGATCAAAAAAGCGGCTGCAAAGATTCAGGGCGATTCGGATGTTCTGCTTGTAATTGGTATTGGAGGCTCTTATCTCGGAGCGAGAGCAGCCATCGAGTTTTTGAGACATAGTTTTTATAATATAGTGGACAAGTCGGTGAGAAAGACGCCGGAGATTTATTTTGTCGGGAATTCGATCAGCTCCACATATATCAGGCATCTTATGGATGTAATAGGAGAAAGGGATTTCTCGATTAATATGATCAGTAAGTCCGGTACTACGACGGAGCCGGCTATTGCATTCCGCGTATTTAAGGAAATGATGGAAAAGAAATACGGGAAAGAGGAAGCGGCGAAAAGAATTTACGCTACCACGGATAAGGCAAAAGGATCGTTAAAGAACCTGGCGACAGAGGAAGGCTATGAAAGCTTTGTGGTGCCGGATGACGTGGGCGGACGTTTTTCCGTACTGACAGCGGTAGGTTTGCTGCCAATCGCAGTAAGCGGCGCGGATATCGATAAGCTGATGGAAGGCGCGGCAAGCGGAAGAAAAAGGGCGTTGGAAGCATCTTTCGAGGAAAACGATGCTTTGCAATATGCGGCGCTGCGTAATATTCTGCTCAGAAAAGGAAAATCGATAGAAATTCTTGCCAATTATGAACCGAGCGTGCATTATGTTTCCGAATGGTGGAAACAGCTGTACGGAGAGAGCGAAGGAAAGGATCAGAGAGGAATTTTCCCGGCGAGCGTGGATCTTACCACGGATCTGCATTCCATGGGCCAGTTTATCCAGGACGGAGCGAGGACGCTGTTTGAAACAGTTATCGATATTGAGACGAGCAGGGAAGAGATCATATTGGGAACGGAGCCTGTGGATCTGGACGGATTGAACTATCTGGCGGGCAAGACCGTTGATTTTGTAAATAAGAGCGCGATGAACGGTACGATTCTGGCGCATACGGATGGAAATGTGCCTAACTTTATGGTTCATGTACCGGAGGTAAATGAATTTTATCTGGGCGAGCTGTTCTACTTCTTCGAGTTTGCCTGTGGCGTCAGCGGATATCTGCTTGGAGTAAATCCGTTTAACCAGCCCGGCGTGGAGAGCTATAAGAAAAATATGTTTGCGCTTTTAGGCAAACCGGGATACGAAGAGCAAAGAGAAGAGCTTTTGAAGAGACTGTAGAGAGAATCTAGTGAAGACAGCAGCCGCTTGGCTCGTTGTCTGCGGAAATAAAGAGATACCGGAACGAATCAGCAATGGTTTGTTCCGGTATCTTTATTAATGGAAAAACTTGGCAAGGCACACGTATTTTTTTGTTGGATATGTAACCTGGACGTAATAATTACCGTTTACAATACAAGAAAAAGTGAAGTAGACGATAAGGAGTTGTACGGCATGGAAATTTTAAAAACAATACATTTAAAAAAGCATTATGGCAGCGGGGAAAATCTGGTAAAGGCAGTGGACGATATCAGTTTTTCGGTGGAAAAGGGAAGTTTTACCGCAGTAGTAGGGACATCCGGGAGTGGAAAGACTACTTTATTGAATTTGATCGGAGGGCTGGATTATGCGGATGACGGGGAGGTAATCATAGGCGGCCAGTCCATTATGCATATGAAAGAGGAAGAGCTGACCGTGTTCCGACGCAGAAATATCGGATTTGTTTTTCAAAATTATAATCTGATTTCCGTTTTGGATGTATATAAAAATATTACGCTCCCTATACGGCTGGACGGGAATAAGCCGGATGAAGGATATATCAGGCATATATGCGGAACGCTCGGGATAGAGGAAAAAATGAACCGGTACCCGAATCAGCTTTCCGGCGGACAGCAGCAGAGAGTGGCGATTGCCAGGGCGATCGCAGCGAAACCCGCGGTGCTTCTGGCGGATGAACCGACCGGGAACCTGGATTCCAAAACCAGTGCGGAGGTCATGGGATTGTTGAAAATGACGGGAAAGGAATTTCATCAAACGATCGTTATGATTACGCATAATGAAGCGATTGCGCAGCTGGCAGACAGGGTGATTCACCTGGAGGACGGAAAGATCGTGGGAGGTGAAGCCTGATGATGAATATTATGTTCAGAAATTCCAACGCCGATATCGGGAGAGAGCTGGCGTCAGAAGATTATAAAGCGCATACGGTCAGAAACCGGATGGCGGTGCTGGCAGTTGTACTCACTACAGTGCTGCTTACTGTGGTTTTTACTGTTGGATTTGGCATGGTACGGACGGTTTCCCTTGCAACATCGGCCGCTCCGGGCCCCGGCGCAGACGGGAATTGTGTTTATGGTGATTATGAAGTATTGGAAAAGGTCAGGGAACTTCCGCAGGTGGAATGGGCTGCCTTTGTGAGAAGATGCAGCAGCACCTATCTTCATAACAAGGAATTTGCCAGTGTGGAAACGAGGCTGTTTGCGGCAGACCGCGTACATTATGAAAAAAATATGGTGGATCTGATTGCAGGAAAATACCCGGAAAAGCCGAATGAAATATTGATTCCCGATACGATGTCGGAACAGCTTGGCCTCGGGGAAGAGGTCGGAATCGCTTATCCGCTTGTTGTGGTAGTCAGGGAAAACGGTGGGGACGTGGAAAAAGAAATACCAATGACTGTCTGCGGATATTATAAAAATCCCCTCGAAAATGTAAAGAATATATATGCAGAGATTTATACCGATGAGAGCTTTATCGAAACTTATAACCCGGAGCTTTCCGCGAAGCGGGATATTATTTATATAAAGCTGAACAACTTGGAATTTTTCAGGTTCGGGTATGACAAAGAAGAAAAAATAAGTGAAGTGGCGGAGTTATCGGGGGCAGATAACGGAGGGTATAAAATGAGCGATTTGAGTATTATCGTTATTGTCCCGGTTTTTATTGTTGCCTTTATGATTATGTCCTGTGGATATTTCTTTATTTATAATGTATTCGACATTTCCGTCAGAAATGATATTCGTTTTTATGGCGAGTTAAAGACGATCGGGATGACTTCAAAGCAACTGAAAGGCATGCTGTTGTTCCAGATGAACAGGATCGCCCTGACAGGGATTGCTGCCGGCGGTTTGGCCGGATTTTTGATAGGAAGTATTTCCGGGAAAATGATAGTTCCCGTATTTATGGATGGCATTTCAGGATATTACCAGTCGGCCGGGTTTGTGGAAACTTTTATTTTCAGTACGGTTTTTTCCTGGCTTACGGTATATATCAGCACGATGAAGCCGTTTAAGATCGCCTGTCATATATCCCCTGTGGAAGCAGCCAGATATGGCGGGAAGAAAAAGAAGGGAATATTCTCCGTCCTTTCTTTTGCCTTGAGCGGCATTCTTTTTCTGGTTGTCTATACTCTGTCCATGGGATATGATGTAGATGTAATGAAAGAGAGATATAATGAGACGGATTTCAGGGTGACACACAGGGGAAGCATGTGGGCGATGAGTGAGGCCTATATGCCGATAAGTGGGGAGATGGTGGAAAGGTTAGAAAAATTGCCATTTGCGGAAAATTTCAGGGTGTATTATGAGGCCAGGGTAAAGCCGGATTATGTGGAGAGAGACGGGGAGATTGATATGTATCTTTCCTCTATGGGAGAGATTACAAAAGAGGGAGAGATAGCCGAAGATATCGGAATTTATAATGAATGCCTGGAGGAAGTAAGTAATTACCGGATTGTGGAGAGCGAGAGAGGAAATTACAGAGTGGGAGTCATGGGTATGGAGGCGGAATATCTTTCCGCAGAGGAAAAGTATTTCCGGGTAATAGAAGGAAAGATGGATGCGGAGAAATTCGCAGAGGGCGGTTATATGATTTACCAGCGCGGCCCGGAATGGGCAGTTTCTAATAAAAAAGCGGAGTATTCGGTACATGCGGGAGACGAGGTAAGGATAATTTTTTATGACGACAGAGCGGATCGATATGTAGAAAAAAATTTTGTTGTTATGGCAGTAATCACGCATGCGGATCCGTATGGCACTTCCAATATACAGGGCAGAAATATTATACTGGATGATGAGACTTTCAAAAGCATTTATTCAGGATATGAAGATTTGATAGGAAAAATTTGTTTTGACGGTTCAGGAAGGGCAGCGGAGGACAGCGCAACGCAGGACAGCGCAGGACAGCGCAACGCAGCGGAGTTCTCGGATGAGAAGGAAGAATATGAAGCGGTTTGGCAAATCATCGAGGAAGAGGGAAACTTGCAGATGTATTTTCAGTCCAAGTACGAGGATGGAATGCACTTTACAGAGAAAAAAAGAGTGATAGGGATTCTCGGGATGTTTTTGGCTGGTATGGTAGGATTGATCGGTATTGCTAATGTGGTGAACACGGTGTCTACAGACGTCTTTGCACGCAGGCTGGAATATGCGGCTATGCAGTCGATCGGAATGACGAGAAAACAGATGAAAAGGGATATTTTTGGTAAATATGCCCGTTATATCTTTCTTGCTTCCGGCCTGGCGGCGGTGAGCGGGGCAGCTCTTACGTATGCGCTCGGCATGAATCCTTTATTTACCGGGTTTTCCGCAGGGACTTTTTTGCAGGCGCTGGCATTGCTTCTTGCTTTTGCCGTTCTGTTGTGTACATGGATGACCCGTATTCTTACGAACATGATGAATAAACAGTCCGTTGTGGAGAGGCTGAGAAGTATCATATAAATCTGCGGAGGGAAAGATTGAAAATTGAAAATTTTCAATCCCAAGTTTGTGTCTGCGCGGCATCCACAAACTTGATATGCGCAAAAAGCCGCGCAGAAATGGGGGAGAAAATGGAAAGGCATATTTTGGTAGTGGAGGATGACCGGACGCTAAACGAAGGGATCGCTTTCGCCCTGGAAAAAGAAGGTTATATTGTGCATAAGGCACGTTCTTTGGGGGAAGCGGAAAAAAAGCTGGGACAGAAAATGGATCTGATACTTCTCGATATTAATCTGCCGGACGGGGACGGAAGGGATTTTCTTAAGAATATCCTCGTCGGGCAGAAGGTTCCGGTGCTTTTTCTGACTGCCAGAGATTCGGAGGAGGATATGCTGAAAGGTTTTCGGATGGGCTGCGACGATTATATTACCAAGCCTTTTTCCATGGCTGTCCTGGTGATGAAAATAGGGGCGGTTTTGAAACGGAGCAAGGAAACTTCCCGGAAGATCTATACAAATGGTGGGCTGGTCTATGACTTTGAAAATAAAACATTAAAAAACCGCGGCCAGGAAATAGAGCTGACGGCGCTGGAGATAAAACTTCTGGAAATATTTTTAGATCATAGGGGGATCGTGCTGACAAGGGAGAGGCTTCTTGACAGAATATGGGATATGCAGGAAAAATATGTGGAAGACAGAACATTGAGCGTGAATATTCATAGGCTGCGGGAAAAGATAGAGGATGATTCGGAGAAACCGAATCATATACGGACAGTATTTGGTATTGGCTATAAATGGGAGGATGAATAGAGAATGGCGAGCGGGCGGCAGGAAAGAAAATGGGATACGGATAAAATATGGAAAAGCGGTATAGGCATTTTGCTTATACTGCTTTTGCTGTTCTTTGGAATTGGATCATGGGTATTGCATGTTTTTGGGGCATCATCCGATCTCTTTTTCCGCATGGCGATTTTGATGGGGCTGTATGGAGGGGCAAATTTGGCTGTGTTTGGTATTTTTTATTTTATGATTGCCAAAAATATCAACGGCATTTTGTATCAATTCAGCGATATGGTGGAAAGCCTGATCGGCGGAAAAGAAACCATGGCCTTTCCGATAGCTGATGATACGGTATTGTCCAAGCTTCAGGAACAGGTTTTCAGACTATATGATATCCTGCGTTCTTATGAAAGCAGGGAGCATCAATTCAGAAAGCAGTTGAATGAAAATATTGGTAATTTGGTGCATCAGATCAATACACCGATTACGAATCTGAAAATTTATGCCGGTTTTTTAAAAAGGAACGATTTGACGGAGGAAGAAAAAGTACGGTTTGCACGGTGCGTGGAAGACCAGGCGGAAAAATTGGGATGGCTGGGAGAAGGGTTTTCGAAAATGTCCCGCCTGGAAACGGGCATAATCAGACAGAAACCGGAAAAGCAGGAGATTTTGCCTGTTATACTGAATGCGGTAAATCAGATAATGGAAAAAGCCGGGCAGAAGGAGATGGATATAAAACTGGCCGGGGAGCAGCATATTTGGGCTGTAATCGATGGGAAATGGACGTCGGAGGCAGTTTTTAATGTATTGGACAATGCAGTGAAATATGGAAACAGAGGAAGCGTTATCGAGATAGAACTGGCGGAGTTGACGGGATACGCGCAGGTATCGGTTCGGAATGAAGGGATAAGGATTGAAAGAGAGGAGTACCATAAGGTTTTCCAGCGATTTTACCGGGGGAAGAAAACGGCGGAGGAAAACGGGGTCGGATTGGGACTTGCGATTGCCAGAGAAGTGCTGGAAGGAGAACGGGGATATATGAAGGTGGAAACGCTTTTTGACGGGAGGACGGAATTTTCTTTTTATTTTAGTAAACGCTGTTATGATATGAAATATTGACGGTTAGTCTATAATCATGCTATATTTTTAGGAAATTATAAAGAGGGCTGGAAGGGCTGGAAATGACGAAAAAGGAAGAAGTATTTGATTATATGGTGATGTGTACGCAGAAGTGCGGAGCAGAAGACAAGATTTTTAATACGCAGGAATTGGCGGAAGCATTGCAGATGCAGCGTTCGAATCTGAGTACTTTATTAAATGATTTAGTAATGGAAGGGAAATTGGAAAAGCTGCAGGGGCGTCCGGTACCTTACCGGATTGCTAATCGGTCTGACACCGGAGGCAGCGAGGAGTCCTGTTTTAAAGAACTGCTGGGATATAACGGAAGCCTGAAAAATGTGACAAGATTGGCTAAGGCGGCCATCCTGTATCCTGAACACAGTCTAAATACGCTTATTGTTGGGCCAAGGGGGTCCGGTAAGACGTATTTTGCTTATTTAATGTATCGGTTTGCAAAGGAAAAGAAGGTAATTGCGGACGATGCCCCTTTTATCCGTTTTAACTGTAGATATTATGAGGGACAAGATGAGGAAATTTGTGTACGTTTATTTGGGCGAAATAACAATGATTGTGAAGGCGCGCTTCAAAAGGCGAGAGGGGGGATATTAGTTATCGATCATATTGATATTTTGCCAGCTGCAGCCAGGGATATTCTTCTGGAACTTTTGGAGGATGAAAGGAAGGATATGCGGGATACGATTTTAATCTGTGCGGTAAATGATAATGTGAAACAGTCTCTGCTCGATGCATATGCAGCTAAATTTTCCGTGCGAATTGATTTGCCGTCATTGAAGGCGCGCCGTCTGGAAGAGCGGTTTGCCTTAGTGCAGAGTTTTTTTATTGAAGAAGCAGCCCGTATGGATAAATCCGTTAAGGTGAATGCCGAATTGTTGCGGTGTATGTTGCTTTACCGGTGTGAAAGCAATGTAAAACAGTTGAAATCCGATATCAAAATCGGCTGTGCCAATGCCTATGTGAGAGAATTTAATGAAAATACGGATGAATTGTATATTTATATGAATGATATGCCGCCTATTGTACGCCAGGGACTTTTGTATTATAAAGACTTTTATGATGAGGTGGAGGGGTTGATTCCTAAAAATTATTCTTATGCTTTTTCCAAGACGGCCACTATAGAGAGGACTTTGGAAAAGAGTGAGAATTCCGGCGACGACAGGGAATCTATTTATGATATGATTGACCGTAAGGCAGCGGAGTTGAGAGGAAGGGGAATTACTGATAAAGAGGCAAGTTCGATTATTAATGCGGAATTAGAATATGATATGAAGCAGTTGGTGCATCAAGTGAGCGAGAAGAGCGTAAACAGGGAATCTCTGCTTAAAATTGTGGATCGCCGCATTGTGACTATGGTGGAGAAGTTTTTACGGGAGGCATCCCTGCGCTTTGGACGGGTTTACCCGGAATCTATTTTTTATGGAATGTGCCTTCATCTTTCGGCTACATTAGAGCGTTCGAATGTGGTACAGAGGCTTTCCAACAGTCGGGTGATGGAAACGGTAGAAAACCACAGGGATGAATATGCGTTCTGTATGAAATTTTCGACAGAGGTGGAAAGGGAATTTAATGTGCAGCTGTCGATTGATGAAGTTGTGTTGATCACTATGTTTATCTGCAATAATACGATTTACGATAAACCGGTGAACAAACCTGTGATTTTATTAGCCATGCATGGGAAGTCAACTGCTTCGTCTATGGCAGATGTGGTAAATTGGTTGGTCAAAGGCAATAATACATATGCCTTTGATATGCCGTTAAGCATGGATATGCATGAAGCTTATAACGAATTGAAAGCGCAGATTTTGGAGATTGATAAAGGGCAGGGCATTTTGCTTTTATATGATATGGGATCGCTGCGGACCATGGCAGAGATGATTATGAAGGAATGCGGTATACGGATTCGTATGCTGGAAATTCCGGGGGCTCTTATTGCTTTGGACAGTTCCCGTAAAGCCAGCTGTCTGACTTCTCTGGATGAATTGTATGATAAAGTGGCCAAGACCTTTCAAGATTCTTATCAGCAGATGACGGAGTCCTATGTGCGCCAGTGTAAGCATAAGATCATAATTACGCTGTGCATGAGTGGGAAGGGTGCGGCAGTTTCGATGAAGTCCTATTTAGAGAAGCATATACAAATGGAAGAGGTGGATATCATTCCGCTGGCGATTAGCGATCGTAAGCAACTGTTGGGTGAAGTCAACCGTTTGCGTCAGGAGCAGGAGATTCTTTATGTAATCGGTACTTATGACCCTCAACTGCACGGGATTCCTTTTATCTCTGTTACCAAATTGTTTGACACACCTGTGGACAAGCTGGATGTCTTACTTGCTGTTTCCAATGTGGAAATACCTGTTCAAGTAGATTATGATGCAATTTATTCTTATCTTTCCGAACAACTGGAAGGGTTGGATATGAAAAAGCTGAAGAATTGTCTGCCAAAGGCGATTGCCAGAATCAAAAAGGCGGCGCAGGGGTTATCCCAAGATCAGGAATTGGGACTGTTTTTGCATATTGCCTGTGCGGTTCAGAGAATGCTGATGAAAGGAAAGATGCCGGTTACCATGAATAGGGATACTCTGATTAGTCGCAATAAACGTTTGTATCATGATTTGAGGGATATCCTACAGACATTGGAAAAGGCTTTTGGCATTTGTTTTTCCGATGATGAACTGGCCTATATCATTGCAATTATTAAGCAGATATAAAAATATTAGAAAATAAGAGTGTATAATAGAGGAATAGTATTTAATTCCTTTTCTGTGTAGTGTATAAACAAATAATGGATAAAAATAAAAAAAGACGGTAAATATTTCGAAGTAGAAAGTTTTGCCGTCTTTTAGTGTTCAAAAAAAGATGGAAATGTTTATTTTGGAAGGAAAAGCAGGGAGGAAGAGTGTTTGACAGAGCTTTATAAAACCTGTATAGTCCGTTTTAGAAACAGGGACGGGCGATACCCGTGCCGGAAGGAGGTAAAAGTTATGGCAAAGAGTACGGAAGATGTTGCTATGATGTTGATTGTGCATTCGGGTGACGCAAGGACGTTGGCATTTCAGGCATTAACTGCAGCCAGAGAGGGAAAATTTGAAGAGGCGAAAAAGCTTTTAGCCCAATCGGAGGAGAAAGCGCTGAAAGCTCATCATGTGCAGACAGAGATGTTGGCTGCCGAAGCGAATGGGGAGGGACCGGAAATAAATATCTTACTGGTGCATTCGCAGGACCATCTGATGACTAGTATGCTGGCGCAGGAATTGATTAGGGAGTTGGTTTATCTGCATGAGATAAAATCAGATAAGCAGTAGGCAAATGCGGAGAAGGAGGTGCTTGGAATGGGTAATGTGATTGAACGTCTGGCGGAAAGCAATTTTATGAAAAAATTACAGCAAATCAGCCAGAAGATGACAACAAATGAAATTTTTGCGACGATCTCGAGCGGTATGGGGGCGACTATGGGACTCATTATGTTAGGCGCTGTGATCCAAATTATATGTGCCTTGGGTGAGTTGATCTTCAAATGGAGTCCCAAGAGTCCGTCTTATATTGCATTTTATATGCCCTATAAACTGACGATGGGATTGTTGGGTTTTTTTATGTGTTTCTCTATGGCTTCTAATTATGCCAAAAGGAAAAAGAGGAATACAATGCAGGCAGGTTTTACGGCGATTGTCTGCTATATTTTAGTAATGTCTCCGGTGGTGTCTGCCAGCGCCGATGGAGGAGAGAGTTTTTTCGAAGCGTTGAACTTGGGCGCTTTAGGAACCGGTGGTATGTTTGTGGCATTGATTATTGGGCTGTGTTCCGTTGCAATTTCCGAATTTGCAATCCGGCATAATTGGATGATCAAACTGCCAGATGTAGTACCGGAAGGAATTGCAAATTCTTTTAATGCCATTATTCCCACGGGTATTAACATTTTGGTATGGTATGGTTTGTCAATTCTGATTGCGGTTTTGAGTCAGGGAACTCTTACATTGGCGTCGGTGATCACAAAAGTGCTTTCCGTACCGATCGGTTATCTGACTTCCACGCCGGGGATGTTTGTTATTATTATTTTATGCCAACTATTGTGGTTTTTTGGGATTCACGGTACCGGTATTACCTTTAATGCAATTATGATTCCGTATGTAACGGCGTATATGACGAATTCTTCTCTGGCTGCAGCGGGGCAGCCTCTGGAATGGTCTCCGTTATTTTTGTTTGGGGCTTTGAGTATTATGGGTGGTACGGGCAATACATTAGCTTTGTGCGTCATGGGATTAAGAAGTAAATCCAAAAGAATCAGTACGGTATCAAAGGCGGCTTTGGTTCCCGGAATCTTTAATATTAATGAGCCGGTGATCTTTGGATATCCGATTATGTACAATTCCATCATGCTCATTCCATACATTTTGTGTTCGGTTGTGGTAGCGGTATTGATGCTGCTTGCGTATACATTTGGCTTGATGGCGTATCCTCAGGTATTGATTATGACAACTTTGCCGATAGTGCTTTCTGCATTTATGAATTCACTGGATTGGAGAAACTGTGTGTTTGCGGCACTTATGTTTCCGGTTTGCTATGTGGTATACCTCCCCTTCTTTAAGGTATATGAGAAGCAATGTCTGGAGCAGGAGAGCGAAGAAGGTATTGTAACTGCCGAATAATTTAATTATCAGAAAGGAGACTGCTATGTCTTTTCCTAAAAATTTCTTATGGGGCGCCAGTTCATCAAGCGCCCAATGTGAAGGAGGCTATGATTGTGATGGGAAAGGATTGACAATATGGGATATAAAGCCTTTAAATCCGGGTTGTTGTTCTTTCCACTATGCTTCGGACTTTTATCATCACTACAAAGAAGATATTGCCCTTATGGGTGAAATGGGATTTCGGATGTTCCGCTTGTCCATTGCATGGGCCAGGATATTACCGAAAGGAGAGGGAGAGATAAACCAGGCGGGTATAGATTTTTACAAAGATGTCTTTAACGAATGTCATAAATATGGTATTGAACCGTTGGTTACTATTTTTCATTTTGACCTGCCGCTGGCGTTGCAGGGAAAGTACGGCAGTTGGAAAGACCGCCGGATGGGGGAAGCTTATGTAAATTACTGCAAAGTGTTGTTTGAGAACTTCCGGGATGATGTCAAATACTGGCTGACTTACAATGAACAAAATATGCTGATTTATTATGGAGCTGTGGATATGATAGGGGGCAAGATGAAGCTGCAGGATATAAATGATTTATATTGTGAGGCTCATAATCAGTTGGTAGCCCAGGCGAAAGCTATCCACCTTTGCCATGAGATGTGCCCGGATGCGATGATAGGGCCGGCCCCCAATATTACCACCGCGTATCCGGCGGACAGCAATCCGGAGAATTATTTGGCAGCGTTGAATAGTGATGATTTGCGCAATAACTTTTATTTGGATGCTTTGGTATATGGTCGTTATCCTGCCAGCCTGAATGATTATTTTGAAAAAAATGGAGTTCATATTGAGGTGCAGGAAGGGGATTTTGAATGCATGCGTACCTGCCATCCGGACTTTATTGGCTTTAACTGCTATGGTAATGATACGGTGGAGCATTGCGATTATTATGAGTTGGATTTGAGTGAACTGGAGAACGGTGACAACAGGAAGATGAGCTATTTGCAAAAACTGGCGGAAAAGCCTGGTATTGCGAAAGCAGTCAATAATGTAAAATTTCCGCAGGGCGAGGATGGCCACCGTTTTGATCCTTACTGTATCCGGGTGACGGCCAGAAGGCTTACGGACAGGTATCATTTGCCCCTGATCGTTACGGAAAATGGTTATGGCCGTCCGGATATTTTGGAAGCGGATGGTACGGTGCATGACGCCTACCGGATTGAGCATTTGCGTGAGACAATTCGCCAGATGTCGATAGGTATTGACGAAGGAGCCATGCTGATTGGCTACTGTCCCTGGAGCGCTGTTGATTTGGTATCTACCAGAGAGGGAATAACGAAACGTTATGGTTTTATATATGTAGACAGGGATGAAGATGACGAAAAAGCGAAAGATGCGGAAATGAAGCGTTACCGTAAAGATAGTTTTTACTGGTATAAGAAAGTAATAGCCAGCAATGGCAAGGATTTGGACTAGGGGATTCGTAATTGCTCAAAGATAAAAAAGATAGAAAGAAGGAGACCGGAGAAGATGGGATTTCCAAAAAATTTTTTGTGGGGCGGCGCTACGGCGGCTAACCAATGCGAAGGGGGATGGAACGAAGGGGGCAAGGGATTGGCAGATTCCGATGTAAAGACAGCCGGCTCCTTGACAGAGCCCCGTTACATTACTTACGTGGACTCGGATGGCCTGCCCGGGAAGGCAGTTTCCGAATATGATATTCCGGCAAACGCGCGAAAGACTGTTGTGGAAGGGTTTTATTATCCATATCATGAAGCGATTGACTTTTATCACCGTTATAAGGAAGATATTGCAATGTTTGCGGAGATGGGTTTTAAAGTTTTCCGTATGTCTATTGCCTGGACCAGAATTTTTCCCAAAGGGATTGAGGAGGAACCGAATCAGGCGGGGTTAGATTTTTACCGGGATGTATTCCTGGAATTGAAGAAATACGATATTGAGCCGTTAGTAACAATTCAACATTATGATGTGCCTCTTTATCTGGAGGAAAATTTGGGAGGTTGGAAGAACCGGAAGCTCATAGATTTGTTTGATCGTTATACGGAGACGATTTTTAAAGAGTATAAGGGGCTGGTGAAATATTGGCTGACCTTTAATGAAATCAATAGTCTCATAATGGGAAAGGATATTTTACCAGAATATCCGTTTGAGAAAATAAAGGATGATTTTCTGTTGTTGCATCATCAGTTTGTGGCCAGTGCAAGAGCGGTAAAGAGGGCGCATGAAATTGACCCGGATTTTGTAATGGGCTGTATGATTGCCGGAGGGCCAAGCACTTATCCATTGACTTGTGATCCTAAAGATGTGGTGGCAACGCAGAACAGGCTGCAGGAAAATATTTACTACACCGGGGATGTCATGGTGCGTGGAGAATATCCATATTTTGCAAAGCGTATTTGGAAAGAATACGGGGTGGAATTGGATATTACGGAACAGGATCGGGAAGACTTGAAGAACGGTACGGTGGATATGATTACTTATTCTTACTACTGTACAAGCTGCTGCACGACTCATGAGGTGACAGAGACAGCCGGAGGCAATTTGAATATGGGGCCTAAAAATCCTTATTTGTCCTACAGCGAATGGGGATGGAGCCTGGATGCGGATGGTTTGAGATATTCTTTGAACGAATATTATGGCCGTTACCAGGTTCCGATTATGGTAGTGGAAAATGGTCTGGGCGCTATTGATGTGTTGGAAGAAGATGGTTCCGTTCATGATGGGTATCGGATTGACTATACGAGAGCCCATGTAAAGGCAATGGCACAGGCCTTGGAGGACGGGGTGGATTTACGCGGTTATACGCCTTGGGGCTGTATTGATTTGGTGTCGGCGTCTACCGGGGAAATGAAGAAGCGTTATGGTTTTATCTATGTGGATAAGGATAATGAAGGAAATGGAACATTGGCACGCTATCGGAAGGATTCTTTTTATTGGTATAAGAAAGTCATTGCCTCTAATGGAGAAGAGTTGGATTGATGTCGAATAAGGATGAAAGAAAGGAGAGGAAGGAATGAGAGTATTGTTATGCTGTGCTGGCGGCTTATCCAGCAGTATTTTGATGAAAAAAATGCAGACATGGGCGGCCTCCCATGGAGAAGAATTGCATATTATTGCAGTAGGGACTGGCGAAGCACAGGAGAGATGGCAGGAGGGCTGGGATTGTGTGCTGGTGGCACCACAGGCCAGCTACCGTATGGAAGATATGAGGAAAGAAATTCAAATTCCTATGGCAGCAGTACCTTCCCTGGATTATGCGGTGGGCAACGCAGAGAGTGTCATGAAGCTGGCGCATAAAATATGCGGAAAGTAGAAAAGGATTTATAGAATAGCTATAGTGGAAAGAGGCGGGAGCGGTCTGTGGATAGCTTCCGCCTTTTGATAGTGGCGGGCCGGAGGATGGCTGATTCATTCATTTGTTGACTTTCCAAAAGGGCGTATGTTAGAATAAGTCAAATAATTAATCGGGGCTATAGGAATGGATGGACGGAAAATGTTTTCATGAAAGGAGAGAAGGTAAAGTGGAACCAATCAGAGTTTTATTTCAGTCGATGGAAGACTGCCAGAGATTTGTGCTGGCTGTTGAAAATTACCCGTTTAATATTGATTTACGGAGTGGAAGGCATGTGATAGACGGGAAATCCATGCTTGGAATTTTAGGATTCGGATTACATCGGGTGCTGGATCTGCGGCTTCATACGGATGACAGAAAGCTGGCGGAAGAAATCCTGAGTAAGATTGAGTTTTGCATTTGCAGGGAAAACATGAATATTGCTATTTAGAGAGTAACACATTCCTATGGGGAGGCCGCCGGATTTGAGAGATAATAAAATCCGGCGGTTTGAGCGTGTCCGAACAGTAGCCGCCGGAATGGGCGGAATCAAGTATATTTCCGGTTTGTTTTGCGGGCCGGGGAAAGGTGTGGCTGAATATATGAAAATAGTAGTGTTGGAAAGAGGCAGCGTGGGTATGGATGTTTCCATAGACCGTCTGAAAGAGCTGGGAGATCTTGAAATATACCATAATACGATTGCGGGAGAGGTAGAGGAAAGGATAAGGGATGCGGAGATTATTATCGCCAATAAAGCGCCCCTGAACAGGGAAACGCTGAAAGGAGCGGATTGTGTAAAACTGATCTGCGAGTTTGCGACAGGTTATGATAATGTGGATCTGGAATATTGTGACGAAAAGGGAATACGGGTAGTAAATGTGGTGGATTATTCCACCGCTGCGGTAGCGCAGCATACGTTTGCCCTTTGCTTTTATGTATTGGAAAAACTGCATCATTATGATCATTATGTAAAGTCCGGGGAGTACGCTTCCCAGAGCAGATTTTCCAATTTCGATATTCCCTTTACGGAATTGGAAGGAAAAGTATGGGGAATCGTGGGAATGGGCAATATCGGAAGAAGGGTGGCGAAGATTGCGGAGGCGTTCGGATGCAAGGTTATCTTTTACTCGGCTTCCGGGAAGAGTACATGTAAAGAGTACGAAAGAGTGGATCTGGATACTTTATTAAAAGAATCGGATTTTCTTTCTCTCCATTGCCCGTTGAGCGACAGGACAAGGAATCTGATCGATTTGGATGCTCTAAAGAAAATGAAAAAAACGTCGATATTAATTAATGTAGCGAGAGGGCCGGTAGTGGATGACGGGGCATTATATACCGCATTGACGGAAGATATGATCGCAGGAGCAGGGCTGGATGTAACAGGGACGGAGCCTATGAAGGATACGAACCCTTTAAGCAAGGTGATGGACAGCAATAAGTTGATTATTACTCCTCATCTGGCATGGGCGAGCATAGAGGCGAGAAACAGAGTCGTGGAGGAAACGTATAAGAATATTGAAGCTTTTTATAAGGGGGAGAAAAGAAATGCAGTAGGATGTTGTTGATGCCTATTTGTGCAGCACGATTTAAAAGAGGTATTACTGCGGATTGAATGATTTTATGGATAATCAGTTATAATAATTATAATAAGGATATCAAATGAAAGAGGAAAGGGTATTATAATGAAAAATAAGAAATTTATGTGGATCATAATAGGATGCGCTGTTGTAATCGGAATAGTGGCAGCGGTCATTTATGGAATGGGAGCAGGAAAAGGCAAAGAGGAAGAAGGAGAGGCGATTACGGCGATGTATGTGCCTTATGGGGAAGACGGATATATTTTCGCCAGCGAACAGGGAGGAGTTTTCGAGGTAACGGCACCGGAGGAAGCATACGAGGTACAGGATATCAATGGAAATAAAATTTCCCTCCGTGATCTGAAGAGGGGAAATATTGTTAAGATCTATGGAAACGGAATCATGGCAGAATCTTATCCGGGGCAGTATCCGGGAGTGACAAGAATTAAAGTGGAATCGGAGGGAAATCCTTCGGATGCGGATCAGTATCAGGAGATCGTGGATGAACTTTATACGGAGCCCGATCCGGCGGAACCGCCTGTGCTGCAAGTGAACTATGTAACATCCATGGCGGATGTCACTGTAATGATAGAAAGAGGCGGATATGAATGGGTTTATATGGATAAGGACGGGCTGAGCAATGCAGTCGTGGCGGACAGTGTTCCGGTATTGGACTGGGGAGAGCTGTTAGCGGATATTACGGTATCGGAACCGCTGGATCTGACGCTTTTCTTTTCGGAGGAACCTTTGGAGGTAGAAGTGGTTCGTTATGATTCCTCATTGCTGGGGAAGGGACAGGAAATGCCGGAAGGAGAAAAGGTAACGGTATCGGAAAAAGAAGGACAAATGGTGATAGAAGGCGCCGATGGCAATTATGTGTACGAAGTTCTGGGGATATGGGAAAATGGAAGAGCAACTTACGGATTTGTAACGGTGGAGAAATAAAAGATAATCAGGCGATAGAAAATAAAAAAACTGCTGTCCGATGTTTGAAAAGGCAGCAGTTTTTGTTTGCAGATAATTTGCTTTTAGTTATAGTTATCTATGCAAGGCTGGAACATACTTTTGTCAATGCCGCAAACAGGGCATACCCAGCTATCGGGAATATCTTCAAAAGCGGTACCGGGTGCAATGCCATGTTCGGGATCGCCTTTTTCCGGATCATATGTGTAGCCACAGGGATTACAAAAATATTTTTTCATTTCCAAGTCCTCCTTATAAAGTTATAAAATTTCTTAACCAAATTATCGGTTAAGCTTTGATTATTGTAGCATTTTCAAGAGATTGCGTCAAGATTTGAAATGCAGTTCCGGTATGCGGATTGATGATTCAGAAACCTTGACATGACGTTGTCAGGATTTATGTAATATAATCAGGATGTGGAGGCGATAAGCCGCAAGAAACCATCATAAAGGAGAATAAAGATATGAATATTAAAAAAGAAATCGAAATGAAAGTAGGCATGGCAAACGGTATATATTTAAATAATATTGATATTGATCCGCTTACGATCCGGGCGGTTATGATAAATGAAGTCGTTCCCTCCGACCCTTTGCAGGATTTTTATGGAAGCTCTGACGCCGATTATCTGAAAACAACGATTCCTCTTTTGCAAGGTGCGGGGGCAGAGGTTGTTTCCATACAGGACATACTAAAAAAGGGTATCTATATTACAAATGCCGTAAAAACCCCAAAGACAGATTATGCCATTGATAAAAGCAGTATGGAAAACAGTTTGCCTTATTTGGAAGCAGAACTTTCCTTATTCCCTGATATAAAGGTTATTATGCTCATGGGTGATGTTGCAAAGAAAGCTTTTAACATGATTACGAAAAAGTCAACAAAGAAAAATGTGATTCCTGCCGTTTCCACCTATAAATTGCGGAACAGCGAAATCTATTATAAGGGTATTCGGGTAATGCCGTCGTATATAATGACAGGAGGCAATATCTTAATCGAGAAGTCAAAAGTAACAATGGCAACCGAGGACATTGCGATTATGTTAGAAATAATCAAGTAAAAAGGATAATCGATATTTCTGGAGAAAGCTAATGAAAAAAAATGGGACTTGCGCCTTTCCAAAATTCTTCCATTGTTTTATTAAATTCCTGCGGCACATCCATATTAACACAGTGCCCCGCATTTTCAAAAAAGACTACCGTACAATCGGGTTCATTGTTTTTCCATGCTTTTATTGCCTCTAATTCCATTGGAATATCAAATTTTCCGCATCCAATCAACAAAGGATAATTTCTTCGCTCGGTTTTATACTTGTTTATCATATGATGGAGCGTTGCCAGAAACATAAATGATTTTTTAGGAAAGAGTATATTCATAGCAAAAAATTCATTTTGGGCCTGTGAAGTATATGCAGAAATTTTCTTGTTTGCTTTGGCAAACCATTTAACCGAAAAGAGTGCTTTCAACATCATTAGTTTCTGTTTTGCATTATTGTCATTTTTCATTTTTGCATCAAAATTATTAATGTCATATCCTCCAAAACAAGCCAATGAACTTACTGCGCATGGATAACGATTCGCAAAATCCTGTGCTAAAACTGCACCCAATGAAATGCCGACAATATGTATTTGATCAATATTTTCAGTTTTTAAGATGTCAAAGATCCACTTTGACATCTTATCTATTGTATCGCCTTTTTGAGTATCGGTTGACTGCCCGTGGCCAATGATGTCAATAGCCAGAATGTCATATTTATTCTCAAAATATTCAAACTGCGCTTTGAACATATTGTGATTGACGAAAGCGGCATGGATAAAGAGTATCCATTCGGTCTGTCCGGTTCTGCTTATAAAATATGTAATTGGTGAATTGGCTGACTTTATTGGTTTCATTGTTTTTCATTCCTCATTTTATCAAGAATAGCAGAAAATGCAAAAAAGAGATAAAACGATAGGCAGCGGCATTTGTTACAATGTTGTTGCCTATCGTTTTTGATATTCGTAAAAAATTAAGAAATATTTGCTTTTTTTTGTGTATTGCGATTTTTTGCAGCTAAACGAAACGCTTTTTCCATTGCAGGAGTAAGTTCGGGTGAATCTTCATCAAATACAATTTTCTTCTTTGCCGCTTCCTCTATTTGTTTAATTTGTTCCTTTGTGGGTTTTTGGTTTCTATCCAAAGTAACTGTCCGTATCATAATAAATGCTCCTTTCTGTTTTGGTGGCAAGCCTTGCCGATATTAGACGTATATTTTCTTTCCGTTCTGTATAAACGACAAACAGAATATCATTTACCATTCCGATAGTATTGTAACGGTCTTCATTAATGCTGTGTTCCATATCATATATTTCAATTCGTTGCAAATCATTAAAAACTAACATTGCTATCTCAAAATCAATTCCGTGTTTCTTTAAATTTAGTTGATTTTTATCCTCATCCCATTCAAAGTTCAATATGCCATTTTCCTCTGCTTTCTCTTGTTTATAAATATTATATACTATTTTGACAGGAAATAAAATAGTCATTGATATGTTTGAGAATTTTACAAACAATTCTCTGTTTTAAACCCACACCCAGACACAACCGCTTGCACAAAAATAAGGGTATGTCAGATTGCTCTAACATACCCCTAAATCCTAAAAAATGTTGAATTTACGGCATTTCTGATTAACCGAAGTACCTCTTAAGAAGTCCCTCGAAAGCTTTTCCGTGTCGAGCCTCATCTCTAGCCATCTCATGAACGGTGTCATGGATTGCATCCAGATTAGCTGCTTTTGCACGTTTTGCGAGATCGAATTTGCCAGCGGTAGCGCCGTTTTCTGCTTCTACTCTCATTTCAAGGTTTTTCTTTGTGGAATCGGTTACTACTTCGCCCAACAACTCAGCAAATTTTGCAGCATGTTCTGCCTCTTCCCAAGCAGCTTTTTCCCAGTAAAGGCCGATTTCAGGATAGCCTTCTCTGTGTGCTACTCTTGCCATTGCAAGATACATACCAACTTCGGAGCATTCGCCGTTAAAGTTTGCTCTTAAGTCAGCAACGATGTCTTCGCTTACGCCCTGAGCTACGCCTACTACGTGTTCAGCAGCCCATGTTTTGTCTTCGCCCTGCTGTGTGAATTTATCAGCCGGTGCATTGCAAACGGGACATTTTTCCGGTGCAGAATCTCCTTCGTGAACGTATCCACATACCTGACATACAAATTTCATAATTTAAATCTCCTTTTCTTATTAAACTTTATTATGACTGCAATAAATTGCAGCAACTCTCACATAAACCGAAAAAGTAAGCGGAATAACTATCGATGCGTCCATTAAAATCTTTTTCTGCGGTTTCCTGGATATAATCAATGTTTTCCATTTTTAGGTCAATTATACGTCCGCAGTGCGAACAAATAAAATGATGGTGCAAAGATGTATCGGCATCAAAATGATCTACACCGTCGCCTACGCGAAGCCGCCTGATCTCCCCTATTTCGGAAAGCAGGGTGAGGTTGCGGTATACGGTTCCGAGACTGATATTCGGATATTTCTGCCTGACATTCATATATACAACATCGGCCGTAGGATGATCTTTTCTTGTACAGAGAAAATCTTTGATGACTTCCCGTTGGCGGCTGTATTTCAAGGCCATAATAACCCTCCTATACAAAATCAGTAATCATTATCGATTTTATTATAACAAAAAAAAAGTCGATGTCAATAGCATTTTACAAAGTTTTAATAAGTTTCTTTTGTTCTTTTTATAATCTAAAGGTACAACATGTGGTATAATGAAGCATGTTAAGGCATGCGCAGGTCATAAGGAAGCATGCTGATGTATGCTGGCAGGTTAATAAGGGTTATAGAGGAAAAGCGGATGAAATTTAAAACAAGGCTGTTGATTACATTTCTTACGATTGTGCTGCTTCCGCTTATGCTGACCATGATAGCGTTTATGAGCATTGGCGGGTATCTGATGAACGCGCAGAGAGAATTCGGTCTGGTCAATATGGATTATACGATGGTGTCGGAACCGGAACAGGCTTTTGAAAAGATATCGGAGGAGATTTTCAGGGAAGTAGAAAGGCAGATCGATGAAGACGAGACATTGATGGAAGACATAGAGTATTTATCCGGGCTAAACGGTGAAATAAAGGATAAGGCTTCCTACATCCTTGTAAGAAAAGGGAATGATATTTATTATACGGGGAATGAAGCTGCGGCAAGCAAGATTTTCGACCTTTTGCCGGGATATGGTTATGCGAATGCGGGCGGGGATTCGGGTTATTATTATAACAGCATGTCAAAGCTTGTGAAGCAGCTCGACTTCAGATTTTCGGATGGAGAAGAAGGAAGCTTTTTTATCATTATGAGAATCAATTCTCTGATTTCCAAACAGCTATTGATCGATATGGTGATCGCGATCGTAGTTATTTTGGTTTTTACAAGTCTTATGCTGACGCAATGGATTCAAAGGGGGGTGTTCCTGCCGGTCAATGAATTGAATACGGCGATGAAAAATATTGCCGACGGCAATTTGGAGTATATGCTGAATACCGACAGCAAGGGGGAAATCGGGGAACTTTATAAAAATTATGAAGATATGCGCCTCCGTTTAAAAGAATCGACAGACGAAAAGTTCGAGCATGAAAAGCAGAACCGGGAATTGATCAGCAATATTTCCCACGATTTGAAAACACCGATCACGGCGATCAAAGGGTATGTGGAAGGAATTATGGACGGCGTGGCCGATACGCCGGAAAAAATGGATAAGTATATTAAAACCATATATAATAAGGCGAACGATATGGATCGTTTGATCAACGAACTGACGATTTATTCGGGCATCGATTCCAACAGAATTCCCTATCATTTCCATCGTCTGAACGTGGCGGATTATTTTGGGGACTGTGTGGAAGAAGTCGGATTGGATCTGGAGTCAAAAAATATTGAGTTGAATTATTCCAACCTGGTTTCACCGGATGCCATGATCATAGCGGATCCGGAGCAGCTGAAAAGAGTGATTAATAATATTATAGGGAACAGCGTGAAATATCTGGAACGGGAAAAAGGAGTGATCGATATTCGGATATTGGATGAGGTGGATTCTATTCGGGTGGAAATAGAAGATAACGGAAAAGGAATTGCCGCCAGAGATTTGCCCAATATATTCGAACGCTTTTACCGGACGGATGCATCCCGCAATTCTTCAAAAGGCGGAAGCGGGATCGGGTTGTCCATTGTAAAGAAGATCGTGGAAGACCACGGAGGTTATATATGGGCTACCAGTAAGGAAGGAGAAGGCACATGTCTTCACTTCGTTTTCAGGAAATACCGGGAGGTTGCTGAATAAAGGGGAATGAGAAGGTATAATAAATATTAAAGTCAGAAAGGGCTGGTGGATATGAGCAGGATATTGATTATTGAAGATGAGGAAGCGATTGCGGATCTGGAAAAGGATTACCTGGAATTAAGCGATTTTGAAGTGGAGATCGAGCATACGGGTGATGAAGGTCTGCAAAAAGCTTTGAAGGAAGACTTCGATTTGATTATTCTCGATCTGATGCTTCCGGGAATGGACGGTTTTGAAGTATGTAAAAAAATAAGGGAAGAGAAAAATATTCCGATTCTTATGGTATCGGCTAAAAAAGACGATATTGATAAGATCAGAGGCTTGGGATTAGGGGCGGACGATTATATGACAAAGCCTTTCAGTCCCAGCGAACTTGTTGCCAGGGTAAAGGCTCATATGGCGAGATATGACAGGCTGGTCGGTTCTACGCAGAAAACGAATGATATTGTGGAAATACGGGGGATACGAATCGATAAGACTGCCCGGCGCGTATATGTGGATGGGGAAGAAAAGACATTTACCACAAAAGAGTTTGACTTGCTGACCTTTCTGGCAGAAAATCCGAATCATGTATTTACAAAGGAAGAGCTGTTCAGGGAAATTTGGGATATGGATTCCATCGGGGATATCGCTACGGTAACGGTTCATATCAAGAAAATACGCGAGAAAATAGAATTTGATACCGCCAAACCACAATATATCGAAACGATATGGGGAGTTGGATACCGGTTTAAAGTATAGGGAGAAGATCGGTTGCACAAAAGCTATGAGGAAATAGAAAAATATATTGCGGGGGTGAAAGCGTCGGTAAGAGCCGGTAGATACAGAATAGATGTAAGCAGGAAACGACAGGCAAATCTGGATCTGTATAAGGACTACGTCATCGGCGAAGCGGGAAGCAAAGATATTTTAATGAATCTTACGGCGGATGATTTTTGCGAAGCCGTAAAGAATAAGCATATGGGATTTGAGCAGGAAATATTATATATATTCGGAAAAGACGTAAAATTATGGCAGAGATTTGGAGCGGAAGAGGAAAAAGTTTCTTTATATATCAAGTTTAATCGATTGGACAGCCGGTTTGTTATTGTAGTTTCTTTTCATAAACAGATCCGTCCGGTGACTTATGCTTTTAAATAGAGAACAGGGCATGGAACGGGAGGGCTGGTCGTGGCAGAGAAAAGAAAAGTGGATTTTTGCATAGAATGCAGAAAAAATACGGAATATGAGATTCAAAAGGGAATATATAAAGAGACGATCCGGGATAGGGAATATGAATTTGTGCTGACGGAAGCTGTATGCAAAGAATGCGGGGAAAAGATGCATATACCGGGTCTCATAGACGCCAATATCAGGGAAAGAGAAGAACAGTATTACGGGAGCGGTTGTAAAATATCCGGTAAGATGCTGGCCGGTATAGCATATATATTGGAGAAGAAGCAGGAAGTAACGCCTTTGGCTTTACAGAAGCTTCTTTATTATATCCAGGGAATTTATATGGCGCTTTTTGACCGGGAGTTTTTTCCGGAGGACTGCTGTGCATGGCAGCATGGGCCGGTATATGAGAAGGTATATTTTCTTTTCCGCGATTTTAAGTATCATCCGATCGAAGATGCAAGACTGATACCGTTTGCAGGGAAAGAGGGCGGATTGTCGGAAGAGGAACGGATGAGCGCTGATCTGGTGATTGATAGTTTTGGACAATATGGCGGAAAAGCGTTGGAAGCCATTACCCACAATGAAAAGCCGTGGACGGATGCAAGAATAGGGTGCGGAAGTGAGGAAGCATCCCATAGGGTGATTGCAAAGAAAAATATGAAGGAATATTTTGAAGAGGTTGCCCGGGAATACGGAATTGATTCGGTAAAGGGGCTGAACCGTTATATTGAGGCAAAGCTGGAGGAAAGGGACAGGCGGGGATGAGAATCAGAAGCGAAGATATTTTATATGAAGATAAAGAAATTGTCGTATGCCGTAAAAGAGCCGGGATCGCAGTCCAGACGGCTCGTCTGGGGGAACCGGATATGGAAACGGAATTAAAAAAATATTTCAGGGCGCCTTATATGACGGCTGTGCATCGTTTGGATCAGCCGGTGGAGGGCGTCCTGGTTTTTGCCAGAACAAAAAAGGCGGCGGCGGATCTCAATAAGCAGAGCAGGGAACAGGCGATGAACAAGCAATATTATGCCGTGGTTTTACTCGATGGGGCGGAAGCGCCGGAGGGAGAAAATACGTTGGCGGATTACCTGGAAAGGGATGGGAAGACGAATACTTCGAGAGTCACGGGGGAAGGAAATGGAAAATATGCGGAACTTTCTTATGAAATCCTAAAGAAAAGGAAGGTGGAGGGAGGGAAAACGGAAACCGCGTTGGTTCGTATATGGCTGAAGACGGGGCGGCATCATCAAATCAGAGTGCAGATGGCGAATGCGGGAATGCCTTTGTTGGGGGATGTGAAGTATGGAAGTGAAAGATCCAAAGAATATAGCCGCAGGGAACGGATCAGAAATACGGCCTTGTGCGCTTATGGGCTGGAGTTTTGCCATCCCGGCACGGGAAAGAAAATGAGGTTCGATATTATGCCTTCGGAGGCTGTTTTTTTACCGTTTTTGCCAGTTAATACCTAAGAAAGAGAAAGGCATGGAAGCAATAATTTCCCGAAAATGACTTATACTAAAGTATGAAAAGAAGGTATAAGGACGGGATGGTTATGGAAGGAAAGACGGTTGTAAAGTTAAAAGAATATGCAACGTTTGCTGCGATAATTACAGGGGTATACATAGGGTTCCAGTTTTTAAGTCCATTGGCCTCCCCTTTTCTTTTTGCTTTTGCCTTCGTTGCACTTCTGCATCCCATGCTGGAAAAAGTGCAGAATAAATATCATATAAAAAAGGGGATATTAGCCGCCAGCATTTTGTTGCTTTTCTGTGTGACGGCAGGAATGGGAATATGGTGCCTGGTCGTTTTTATGATACAGAAACTGGGGGATTTGTTTGCGCAGATCGATTTGTTTGAAGAGAAGTTTTTTATATTTGTCGGAAGCTGCTGTGATGGAATGGAAAAAAAGTTTGGCATGGACGGGGCGAAGATTGAAAACTTTATTATGGAAAGAGTGGATGTATTTATTGAAAATTTCCAGGTGCAGGTAGTGCCGAAGATTATGAATGAGTCGGTAGGCTATGTAAAGAATATTGCGGGGCTTGTCAGTTTTCTTGCAATCATGATCATTGCGGCCGTGCTGCTGGCAAAAGATTATAACGAGATCATGAAAAAGGTGCGCGGGAAAAAGGAATTGAGGGATATGATAAAGATAGGAAAAAGGGTATTTTTTCATATCGGCACTTTTATAAAGGCGCAGTTTATTATTTTGCTGATTATCAGTGTGCTATGCGCGGTTGCTTTATTTCTGGGAGGATTTGAAGACGGTATCGTGATCGGTTTGTTTACGGGATTTATGGATATGCTGCCGTTTATCGGAACGGGACTGGTTCTGATGCCTCTTGCTTTTTGGCAGATTTTAAACGGATATTATGCAAAAGCGGTAATATGTGTTATTCTATATGTAGTTTGCGCCCTGATGAGGGAATTCCTGGAACCGAAGCTGATCGGGGAAAGGATGGGGATATTTCCGGTGGCAATTTTATTTTCCGTATATGCAGGAGTAAAATTGTTTGGAGTATTCGGTATAATAAAAGGGCCTTTGGCGCTAATTACGGTTTATGAAATTTATCGTTTTATGAAAGACAGGACAGGAGTGGACGGGAATGACGGAAGTGCGGAAAAAAGAGGAATATGACAAGAAAACGGAAGATGCAGGGCCGGATGGAATATCGGAGGATATAGAGGAAAATGAGGAAGGATTTTCTTTCCGTGGGTTTTGCGAAGAAGCGCTTCCCTTGCTTCTGACGGCATATTTGTTTATTGTTTTCTGTTTGTATCCTTTTTATTTGAAAGACGGATATACGGATGTGGGGAAGGAAAAATTTAATTTTTATAAGGTGATGACGATCGGTGGTTTTTCTTTGATTCTTCCGCTTGTTTTGGCATGTGTTTCGTTCAGGGTAAAAGAAAATATTGGGAAAGAAGGGGGAGCCGGCAGGATATTTAGTGGAATCCGTTTGTCGGCAACGGACTGGGCGGTAGCGGCTTATGGAGTCAGCGTAGTGATTTCATATATATGTTCTGAGTTTAAGGAGATGGCTCTCTGGGGGGAAAAAGGTTGGAATATGGGGCTCGTGACACAGCTTGCTTTTGTGTTGTCTTATTTTTTGGTGGCTCATTTTTGGGAATATGAAGAAAAATTGCTGCTGGCGTTTATGGCGGCAGCGGCGGTAGTTTTTTCTCTTGGACTGTTGAACCGTTTTTCGATCTTTCCGGTGGAGATACAGGGGGCAAACAGCAGTTTTTTGTCTACGCTGGGGAATATTAACTGGTATTGTGGTTTTTGGTCGGTGCTTTTCCCTGTGGGATTTATTCTTTACTGGTTCGGGGAGGAAATGTGGCAGCGTTTGTGCGGATTTTTATATACTCTGGTGGGGATTGCGACTGGGGTCAGCCAGGGGAGCAATAGCGCGTTTCTTGTATTTGCCGGGCTGTATATTTTTGTATTTTGCCTTTCTTTTAGAAATGCAGGGCGGATGAAGCGTTTTCTGGAGCTGGCCATTTTATTTTGCGCCGTTTGTCAGGGATTGAGGCTGTGGAGGATATGGCGGCCGGACGCCTTTGATTATTATAGCGGCACATGGAGTGATTGGATCACCCTTTCGAGAATCACTTTATTCTTGCTGGTTCCGCTTTGCATCGTTTACCTGCTGTTTTGTCTGATGAGCAAGAGAAAAAAAGCGGATATGAAGAGCTTCCGGGTTGTACGGCAGATCATTTTATTGGGAGCGGTGGTCGTAATTGGCGTGTATATTTTTCTGCTGGTGCTGAATACGAGGATTGAAGGCGGCATCCGGTTTATGGGCAGACTGCCAGTGTTGGTATTCAGCGAGCAATGGGGCAGCGCGAGAGGGGCGACATGGTCCGCCGGTATGGAGATTTACAGGAATATGCACGGATGGAGGAAGCTGACAGGGGTAGGGCCGGATTGCTTTGCTATGTATTTATATACACTGCCGGATCTGGCCAAGTCGGTAATCAAACAGTTTGATGGAGCCAGATTGACGAACGCCCACAACGAATGGCTGACGGTCTTAGTGAACCAGGGCATGTTCGGGCTTCTTTGTTATGGAGGTATATTTTGCAGCGCGGTTTTTCGGTATGTGCGCCTTGCGGAAAAGGCGTTGGACGGCAGAAGAAAATATTTGTATATATTTGGTTTAAGTGCGTTTGCGTATACAATACATAATATTGTAAGTTTTCAGCAGATATTGAGTACTCCTTTTATTTTTCTGATGCTTGGAATGGGGGAAGCGCTTGCAAGGGAAGGCAGAGCTTGAAAATGGAAAATTTTCAAACTAAGCAAAAGCCGGACGGAAATGAGGTTATGGCAAATAGTGCCATAAAAAGCGCCATATGTGCTGAAAGCATGGAAAGAAAAAAGATTGTGATAAAATGAATATAGAAAAAATAGTAAATATATAATGAATATTAAGTTGAGGAGGAACAAATATGCCATTTATTAGTTCGAAGGTGAATATTGCCATGACAAAAGAACAGAAGGAAACGATCAGGAAGAAGCTGGGGGAAAATATATCCATAATTCCGGGAAAGACGGAGGACTGGCTGATGGTAGAAATAGCGGATAACTGCGATCTGTATTTCCGGGGCGATGAAAAACTGCCGACGGCGTTTATAGAGGTGAAAGTGTTCGGGGAAATCAAGGATATTACCGCCGGAAAAATGACAGAGATTATAAGCGGGATATATGAAAAGGAGTTGAAAATAAAACAAAACAGGATCTACATTAAATATGAAGAAGTTGAAAAATGGGGGTGGAATGGGACTAATTTTTAAGAAAATATTGGAATTATGACCAAATTCCGGTTAATAAGATATTCTTTGCTTCACAATCTCCGCTGAATTTGTTAAAATAACAGCATAGGTATTTTTCAAGTTATATAGGAACGCAAATCGAAATCAGGAAATGGGTTTTGGCGTTGCCGGAAAAGAATGGGGGATTGTATGACACATCGGGAAAAGGCGGAACAGCTGCTGCACCAGCAGTATCATTGTTCGCAGGCGTTATTCGGGGCGTTTGCGGAGGAGTTTGGGATGGATCTGAAGATGGCGCTCAAATTGAGTACATGTTTTGGAGGAGGAATGCGCCAGGGAGGGGTCTGCGGCTGTATCACGGCGTCCTTGATGGTATTGGGAATCGCCCTCGGTTTTTATGATTCCCAGGACAGGGAATTGGAGATATATGGAAATAAGAAGACGGATGAATTTATAAAACTTTTTACGGAAAGAATGGATGGAGCGACCAACTGCAGGGACATCCTTGGAAACGATATTTCGAAGCCGGAAGAGATGGCAGTGATCCGCCAGGAGGGGTTGATTTTAAAGCGATGCCCAAGGGCTCTTAATGTAAGCATTGAGATATTGGAAAAGATGCTGGAGGAATATTTTAAAAATGCGGTAGAGAGCAGCATTGAACTGGAAGACATCGCGAGAATGGACGAGATGCAGAGCATGATCAAAAATATCAGCGCTGTCCGTCATTTTAGAAGGAATGTGTATAACCTTATTTTTTCTTCGTCAAAAAATATTGCATTTATCCAGTTCGATATCCGTAAGTTTAAACTGATTAACGATCTGTATGGGGAAAAATTTGGGGACGAGATCTTAAACTTTATCATAAAGCGGCTGGGGGAATATTGCCACGAGGAACAGTTTTTTATCAATCTGCGCAGCGATGTGTTTATGATCGTGACGGAGTATGGCAATGAAGAAGAACTGACGGAACTGGTAAAGCATTTGGATGAGAGGATCACCAATTTTAAAGATGTAAAGCTTCAATTATCTTATGGCATATACACTGTGGAAGATAAAACGATGGAGCTGCGGCAGATGGAAGACCGGTCTGCCATGGCGCGGAAAGCCGCTAAAAATAATATTCTGACAAACGTTGTATTTTATAAAGAACAGTTTAAAGTATCTTTGTATAACAGGAAATTTATAGAGGAAAATATGCAGTCCGCCATTGCGGAGAGACAGTTTATGATGTATCTCCAGCCAAAGTACAGCATTGCGAAGAATGAGATTATCGGAGCGGAGGCTTTGGTGAGATGGCGTCATCCCGAAAGGGGAATGATTTATCCGAACCAATTTATACCGATTATTGAGGAGAACGGTTTTATTAAAGAGGTGGATTATTATATATGGGCGGAAGCCTGCCGTTTTATCAAGAGATGCGAGGATGTGGGGATTACAACCTGCCCGGTTTCCGTTAATGTATCGAGGGTGCATTTGCAGGATAACGAATGTATACGGATGCTTTCCGAAATGATAGACGATAACCATATTTCCAAAGAATTGTTGGAATTGGAAATCACGGAATCGGCAGACGACCAGCAGATTTCCATGAAGGCGCTTCTGTTAAAAGAAGCCGGTTTTACGCTGCTGATGGACGACTTTGGGAGCGGTTATTCTTCCCTGAATATTTTGCTGGAAACTCCGTTTGATGTGATAAAACTGGACAAGAAGTTCATGGAAAATATGATGGTGTCCAACAAAGGGAAACTGATACTGGAACAAGTGGTTTTGATGGCGGACAAGCTGGAACTCGGGCTTCTGGCGGAAGGCGTTGAGACAAAGGAACAGATTGACCTGTTGGAAAATATAGGGTGCGACCAGGTGCAGGGATATTATTATGCCAAACCGATGCCGGAGGAGGAATTTTTTACTCTTTTAAAAGAACAGCATGCGGCGGGGGCTTAAGATAGAGAAAAGGAGAGAAAAAATGGCTGATAAGAAGTTAGTGGAAGCAATTACATCGATGGACGAGGACTTTGCCCAATGGTATACGGATGTGGTGAAGAAGGCGGAACTGATCGATTATTCTAATGTAAAAGGATGCATGGTAATCAAACCGGCAGGATATGCGATATGGGAATTGATCCAGAGACAGCTGGACGATATGTTTAAAGCGGCCGGCGTGGAAAATGTATATATGCCGATGTTTATACCGGAAGGATTGCTGCAAAAAGAAAAAGACCATGTGGAGGGTTTTGCCCCTGAGGTAGCCTGGGTGACGCACGGCGGCTTGAACCCATTGCAGGAGAGGATGTGCGTAAGGCCCACTTCCGAAACCTTGTTCTGCGATTTTTATAAAGGGGACATTCAGTCTTACCGGGATCTGCCGAAAGTATATAACCAATGGTGCAGCGTAGTTCGGTGGGAAAAGGAAACGAGGCCGTTCCTCCGTTCCAGGGAATTCTTATGGCAGGAGGGGCATACGGCTCATGCGACGGCGGAGGAAGCGCAGGAAAGAACGGAGCAGATGCTGGATATCTACGCGGAATTCTGTGAAAAAGTGCTGGCGATTCCGGTGGTAAAAGGACGCAAGACGGAGAAAGAGAAATTTGCAGGGGCTGAAGCGACCTATACGATAGAGGCTTTGATGCATGACGGCAAGGCGCTGCAGTCAGGAACGAGCCATAATTTCGGGGATGGTTTTGCAAAGGCGTTCGGCATCCAGTTTACGGATAAAGACAATAAGCTGAAATATGTACATCAAACTTCCTGGGGAATGTCTACGAGAATCATCGGCGCGATTATTATGGTGCATGGGGATAATTCCGGCCTGGTGCTGCCGCCGAAAGTGGCTCCTACGCAGGTAATGATTATTCCGATCCAGCAGAAAAAGGAAGGTGTGCTGGAGAAGGCTTATGAATTAAAAGGCAGGCTCAGCAATTTCCGCGTGAAGGTGGACGATTCCGATAAGAGTCCGGGCTGGAAATTCTCCGAACAGGAGATGAGGGGAATTCCGATCCGCGTAGAGATCGGGCCCAAAGATATTGAGGCAGGGAAATGCGTGATCTGCCGTCGGGATAATGGAGAAAAAGTGGAAGCGGCGCTGGATGAACTGGAACATGCGGTAGCGGAGATATTGGAAGATATTCAGTCGAATCTTTTCCGAAAAGCAAAGACGCATCTGGAATCTCACATTTATGTAGCGAAGGAAAAGGACGAATTCGTAAAATTGTTTGCGGAGAAATCGGGATTTGTGAAAGCGATGTGGTGCGGAGAGCGGGAATGCGAGGAGAAGATCAAGGAGGATATGAGCGTAACGAGCCGCTGTATGCCCTACGAACAGGAATGCTTGTCGGACACATGCGTATATTGTGGAAAACCGGCGAAAAAGATGGTTTATTGGGGAAAGGCTTATTAATATACGAAGGCAGCAAAGAATGAGGCAAAGCAAATCGGGCAGGGAAGAAATTTTCCCTGCCCGATTTTACATAAGCTGACTCGCATTTAATGGGATGTATCAACAACTACAATGCTGGAGTCTCCCTGGCGTGCCTGTTCCAATACGGCCGCTGCTAATATTTGGAAGGAAACATGGGAGGAAGAAGCTCCGTTGATAGCATCTATGCTATCGGCTCCTTGGTCTTCCAGAAGCTGGCTGGCATAATAGCGGGTATATTCATTGGGATAGGTGCCGTTGGAATGGAGCATTGTCTGCATGTAAGCATTGTCCCAGCTTTTGATAAAACCGCTGGGATTTTCCGCATTGTATTCTACGGAGACAATGCTTCCGCCTTTTACCATGATGGTGATATATTCTTTCCATCCGTGGCTGAAATCGGCGGCCTGGGCCGTGTAATAACCATCCTGGAGGCCCGTCTGATCTCCGCAGCCTGTTAAAAAAGCGGCCATGAGCAGAAAAGAGAGGATGCATATCTTTATCCGTTTCATCTGTCGCGTCCCTCCTTTAAAATAAATTTTTCCACATGGGTCTGAAGGATTTCGGCTTCTTTTGCCAAGGATCCGCTGGATTGTTCCGTTCCTTCCGCATTTTGCAGATTCTGGTCGGCGATGGAGGAAATGATTTCGATCCGTTCTTCCATGCTGCTAAGCGCGCTTTCCTGGCCCCGTACCGCTACTACTAATTTATCGGAAATGGAGCTGATCTGGTCGGAAACGGAGGAAATATCGCGGAGAGCTTCTGCAGTGTCCGCAGTCAATGCCACGCCGGTGTGAATAATTGTCCTCGTATTGCTTACCATTTCCGTAGCGCTTTGTGCGGCGGCGGAAGTTTTGGCAGCAAGCTGCTGGACTTCCTCAGCCACGACAGCAAATCCTTTTCCGGCTTCGCCGGCCCGGGCCGCTTCTACGGAAGCGTTGAGGGCTAAAATGCTGGTCTGGAAAGCAATATCTTCGATCGCTTTGGCGATTTTCGTAATTTCCTGGGCATTGGAGCTGATATTATCCATTGCATCGGAAAGAGAGGTCATTCTCGCATTTGCTTCCAGGACGCGTTGGGCGATTTCTTCCGATTTGGCACGGGTCTGGCCGGTGCTTTCTGTAACGCTGGCCAGCCGTTCTTTCACATTGGATACTTCATGAACTAAAGCCTCGGTGGATTGGTTCTGCTCCATGGAAGCCTGGTGCAGCTGGCCGGACTGCGCATTCAATTCCTCGGACATGTCAGCAAGCCGGGTGGCCGCTGAGCGGAATCCGGAAATTGTTTCGTTCATGGATTGAAGAATGGTACCCAAACTTGCCCGAATGAGGGAAAAATCCCCTTTATAATCTACCTGGGGTTCCACGGAGAGGTTGCCGTCCGCGACATGAGTCAATACTTGCTGGATATCCGATATATAGCAGTTGACGCTCTCTATGGTATCCCCTAAGGTTCTGGTCAGCACTTCCAGCTCATCCCCGGACCGGACGGAGGTTACTTCCGTGTGGAGATCGCCGTCCGATAAGGTAATGATTCGCTCGGTGACACTTTTCACCGGACGGGAAATGGATCTGGAAAGGCGGAGAACCAGAAGGATCGAAATCACTAATACTGCCAGAGTAGCTAATACCGCCAACAGCATTGCCGTATTAATAAAATGGCTGTAGTCCGATTTTGGAATCTGAATGACCAGAGACCATTGGGTACCGCGGACAGGAGAAAAGGCTACCAGCATAGTTTCGCCATTTACGGGAAATTCAATCGCCCCGGTTTCACCGGTAGTGACACGGCTGAAGGCTTCTTCGTTATCGCCGTTGAGCTGGGTCATCGTATAGCCCGACGTGATCAAAGACTGGTCGGGATGGCCGACAATCAGCCCTTCCCGGTTCGTTATGTAGGCTGTTCCATGTTTTCCTATGTTAATATTGCTGATGACATCGCTGAGGGTGTCGTATTTGTAAATCCCTACAAGGTAGAGAATGGTTTCTTCGTTTCTTTTTACGGGCATACCCATGGTAATGCCTGGCTTCCCCTGAAAAAGAGTGGAAGAACAAGTGGTTAAATTGTCCGTTTCCCGAAGGAGCGCAAAAAAGTCATGATCCAGTTCTTCCGGCGAATCGCCGATTTCCTGTATCAGCTGCCCCTCCAAATCATACAAGGCAATCGTATATAGCTCATAAGTTTCAGCGGCTTCCAGCAGGATTGAACTCTGGCTTGCCTGAACCGCCGCTGTGTCGGAAGAGACTTCCTGTGTTTCGGTATTAATGGATAAGTTCATCCGGGGGTCGTTTGCAAGGGTCATCATCCGGTCTGCCAGCATGTGGATATTAGCTTCCACGGTTTTAGCAGATTGGCGGGCCATGGGCTGCAGACTATCCAGCAGAATGTTGTTGGCCAGCGATTGCATGGCCAGCGCCATGAATACGCAGCATACAATAACAAGAATCAGGATATTGAAGGTGGTGCTTTTCAATATCCGTCTATTAAGGCTTTTTCTGATTTTCCGGCTGTGGGAGCCCGTTTTTTTCCAAGCCATGTTTCTCTCACTCCTTTTTCGAAATATTTTTTATTTTGACATTTCTTGCACGTTATTATATATTTCGCGTAAAGATTCCTGTGATGGAATATAATTGATGCGTGTTCTGTCCATACATATATGGAATCCGCAGGCTTCCAGTTCTTTTTCGACCAGTTCAATACTTTGCCCGCTCCAGCCGTAGGAACCGAAGGCGAAAGCTTCCCGGTTCTTGGGAGAAAGCCCTTTCAGATAAGAAAGGAATGCGGCAACGGAAGGCATCATTTGGTTATTCAGCGTGGGGGAGCCAACCGCAATATATTTGCTGGTCAAGATGTCCGGCACAATATTGGAAATATGGTTGGTCTTCAAATCATAAAGCTTTGCCGGTATATCTTTATCCGCAAAGGCTTCGCAGATAGTTTTTGCTATTTTTTCCGTGGAATTCCACATGCTGTCGTAAACAACGACTGCTCCTGTGGAGGGTTCGTTAGCGCTCCAGGAATGGTAGGCTTTGAGAATATCTTCGATATGGCTGCGCCATATAATGCCGTGGCTGGGAGCAATCATATCGATCTCCATGCCGGCCAGCACATTTCCCGTGTTTTGTATTTGCCGGCCAAAACACATGAGAATATTGCCATAATATTTTTTGGCTTCTTCCAAAAGAATAGGGAGATCCACTTCGTCGTCGAAGTGTTCGGTAGAAGCATAGTGCTGTCCAAAAGCATCGTTGGAAAAGAGAATTTTTTCTTCCGGGCAGTATGTCACCATGTTATCCGGCCAGTGGAGCATAGGCGTGGATACAAAAGAAAGGGTTCTCTTTCCGATCGAAAGGGAATCGCCGGTTTTTACAGGCAGATATCCATAGTCGCCATAATGCGCGGCCAGGCCTTTTGCACCTGCCGGGCTGCTCGTATAAATGGACGCATTGGGGCAATGCTTCTTAATAGCGGGTAAAGCGCCGGAATGGTCCATTTCCACATGGTTTGATATGATAATATCAATATTTTCCGGTGGAAGGATATCGCTGATGCGGGAAATCATTTCTTCCGCAAAGGGCGCCTTTACCGTGTCGATCAGAGTAACTTTTTCGTCTACGATCAGGTAAGCTCCGTAAGAGGTTCCCTGTTCCGTGCTATAACCATGGAAATTACGGATGTTCCAGTCAACAGCACCAACCCAGTAAATGCCCTCTTTTAGTTTTGTTGCTTTCATACATAGATACCTCTTTTCTTTTTTCTGATGTTGCGCCGGTCCGCATAAGCTCTCTGGCTCCTATGCGTACCGGCACATAGACCATTATAACAGATTTGCCCCGTACAGGTCGATAAGTTTATTGAAATATTGAAATCTTTTTTCCGCACATTTCGCTGCCTGGGCGAACAATGTTTTGGCTGCGTCAGGATGCATCCTTTGAAGGACATTATAGCGGTTCTCGCCGGAGAGGAATTCTTCATAATCCATGGAAGGCTGTCTGCTGTCCAGCTGGAAAGGGTTCTTTCCCTGCTCTTCCAGGGAAGGATCGAAGCGGAAAAGATGCCAGTAACCGGCGGACACCGCTTTGGCTTCTTCATGCTGGGCGCTTCCCATGCCGGAGCGGATGCCATGGCTGATGCAGGGGGAATAGGCAATAATGAGGGAAGGGCCGGGATAAGCCTCCGCTTCGGTAATGGCTTTTATCGTCTGAAGGTAATCCGCCCCCATCGCGATCTGGGCCACATAAACATCGCCATAAGTCATAGCCATGGAAGCCAGGTCTTTTTTCTTTTTGGTTTTGCCTCCTGAGGCAAATTTGGCGGTGGAACCGACAGGAGTTGCCTTGGAAGCCTGGCCTCCCGTATTGGAGTATACTTCCGTATCGAAAACGAGGATGTTAATATCCTCGCCGCTGGCAAGCACATGGTCCAAACCTCCGAAGCCGATATCATAAGCCCAACCGTCGCCGCCGAAAATCCATTGGGATTTTTTAGAAAGAAAATCTTTTGCACGCCATAATTGCCCGCATAAATCGCTATTCTCCTGTCCGGCATGGGGCAGATAGCCTTGCAGGGCGGCAATCAGGGCGTCGGAGGCGTCTGTGTTCCTGCGGCCGTCGGTGAAAGTATCCAGCCATAACTCCAGGGCAGAGCGCAAAATACTTTCGGGGGAATTGGTATCGGTCTCCCCTAATGTTTCCAACAGATTCCCCGCGGTTTCCTTTAAACGCTTTCGGATAGAATTCTGTGCCAGAACCATTCCATAGCCGAATTCCGCGGCGTCTTCAAAGAGGGAGTTGGACCATGCGGGGCCGCGGCCGAGGGAATTTGCGGTATAAGCGGTGGTGGGGGATGAATTGGGCCAGATGGAGGAGCATCCCGTGGCATTGGCAATATACATCCGCTCGCCGAAAAGGCGGGTGACTAAAATAGCGTAAGGCGTTTCCCCGCATCCGGCACAGGCTCCGTGGAATTCCAGCATAGGCTGCTTGAACTGGCTGCCTTTTACGGTATTTTCATGAAATCTTTCCACAACATCCGCTTTCACGGGCAGGGATTTTCCGTAATCGAAGTATTGCTGCCGCTCCTCATGTTCTTTGACCGGCTGCATGACAAGGGCTTTTTCGCCCTGCTTGCCCGGACATACGCCGGCACAGGAGCCGCACCCGGTACAGTCCGTCTCGGAAACGGTAATGGAGAAGGAGTAGCCGGGCATACCGAGCATAGCAAGCGTTTTCATGCCTTCCGGGGCATTGCGCTGTTCTTCCTCATTCATGGCTGCGGGACGGATGACCGCATGCGGGCAGACGAAAGAACAACGGCAGCATTGGATGCAGTTTTCCGGCCTCCATTCCGGGACTTCCGTAGCTACGTTGCGCCTTTCATGGGCGGAACTTCCGGAAGGGAAAGAGCCGTCCACGTAAGGGAGAAAGGCGGAAACCGGGAGAGAATTGCCCTGCTGCAAGGTAACAGGCTTCTGTATATTTTCCACATAGGCAAGAACCTGGGGGCGGTCGGGAAGAAGCCGGGCGTCCAGCGGCTTATCCTCCGACCGTTTCCATTGCGGCGGAACCGGGATTTCCAGAATATCCTCGATACCTCTGTCGATGGCGTCCCAGTTCATTTGTACCACTTTATCCCCTTTTTTCCGATAGCTGACGGCGGCGGCTTCCTTCATGAATCGCCTCGCGTCTTCGATGGGGATGATATTGGCGAGACGGAAAAAGGCGGCTTGCAGTATCGTGCTGATCTTATTATTTAATCCGATTTCTTTTCCGATGCGGATAGCGTCGATCACATACAGTTTAATCTTATGCTGCGCGATATAGCGTTTGACCTGGCCCGGCAGGTATTGTTCCAGTTCTTCTTCCTTATAATAACAATTTAATAGAAAAATGCCCCCATCTTTTACCTCCTGCACCATATTATATTTATGAAGATAGGCAGGATTATGGCACGCCACAAAATCCGCCTGACGAACGAGATAAGGGGATCGGATCGGCGAGTCGCTGAACCGAAGATGGGATACGGTGAGGCCGCGGGATTTTTTGGAGTCATAATCAAAATATGCCTGTACGTATTTATCCGTATGGTTTCCTATAATTTTGACGGAATTTTTATTGGCGCTGACAGTGCCGTCCCCTCCCAGTCCCCAGAACTTACAACAAATGGCGGAAGAAGAACCGGCATTTATAAATTCCCCGATATCCAGAGACAAATGGGTGACATCGTCCGTAATCCCCAAAGTAAAAACTTGTTTGCCCGCCGGTTCCCTGTTGCGGAAAACGGCATAAATCTGGCTGGGATCGGTATCTTTAGAACTCAGCCCGTATCTGCCGGAAAAAACGGGGACGTTGCGGAACCTGGAATTCCTTAAAGCGGCGGCCACATCCAGATAAAGAGGCTCGCCCGCCGCGCCCGGTTCCTTCGTTCGGTCCAGGACGGTAATCTGCCGGACGGACTCCGGGAGGGCGGAGAGCAGATGGGCGGCGCTGAAAGGCCGGTAAAGATGTACTTCCACCAATCCCGGCCTTACATCCGCCCCATCTTTTCCGTTCATAAGATAATCGATCGTTTCTTTTACCGTTTCACAAACGGAACCCATAGCGATGATGACATGATCCGCATCACTGGCCCCGTAATAGCGGAAAAGCCCGTAATCCGTCCCGATTTTCCGATTAATCATTTCCATATAAGACTCCACCAAAGAAGGCATGGCATTATAGTAACCGTTGGCAGCCTCTCTCGCCTGGAAGAAAATATCCGGGTTCTGGGCGGATCCCATCAGTTTTGCCCGGCGGGGATTCAGGGCATGTTCCCGAAACTCCCGGATTGCCTCGAAGTCGGCCATTTCCTGCAAATCCTCATAAGACCATATGTCGATTTTCTGCATTTCGTGGGAGGTGCGGAAACCGTCAAAAAAATGCAGAAAAGGAAGTTTTCCCTTAACAGCCGCCAGATGGGCGACGGGAGCAAGATCCATCGCTTCCTGCACACTGCCGCTTGCCAGAATAGCCGCCCCGGTCTGCCTGCAGGCATAAATGTCCGAATGATCGCCAAAGATCGACAGGGCATGAGTGGCGATCGTCCTTGCCGCCACATGAAACACCCCGGGCAGCAACTCCCCCGCCATTTTATACAAATTAGGGATCATAAGGAGCAGCCCCTGGGAAGCCGTAAAAGTAGAGGCAAGCGCCCCGGCCGCAAGCGAACCATGCACAGCCCCTGCGGCTCCTGCTTCCGACTGCATTTCCGCCACATTGACAGTCTGCCCGAATATATTCTCCCTCCCTTCCGCCGCCCATTCATCCACATATTCGGCCATGGTGGAAGAAGGCGTAATAGGATACACCGCCGCCACATCGCTATAAGCGTAAGCCACATGGGCAGCGGCCTGATTTCCGTCCATTGTTTTTTGTTCCCGTTTCATCATAAAGGGTTCCTCCTTGCTATGTTGGTGGTTGGCGGGGGGTTTTTGGGGAGATGGAGGGTTGTGAGAATATTCTGATCCTGTCTTCTATAAAAATCTAACTGTGCCGGACATTCCGCCAAGCCCAGTAAAGCAAAAACACTCGGACAGAGGTCCTCCTGTTTTCTGGTCTTGGCTCCATGGCACAAAAAAGATTTTTATAGAAGACAGGATCAGAATATTCCGCCAAACAATCAACTTCCCCAATAACCAGCCGCTGGATTAGTATTGATAGCATTATCGGTTAGTTAGATTTTTTGTAAATTTTCAGCTTTTTATTCTTATAGACAATCAAGATGGAAAAGTTTTTCTATTTTTGTGAGGGGGAAAGGCGGGGCGGAAGGGGAGCGGGGCAGTGGGATGGTGGGGGGAGGCGATGGGCAGCCAGCCGGGCAACAGGGGGAGGGGCAGCCGGGAAGCCGAAGCCGGCGGGGTGGGG